>Ga0181612_151288_pt1 | contig 21729 bp, 20 predicted proteins | sample HoacroProtozoa21_FD_119630 | JGI IMG/M metagenome (GOLD analysis project Ga0181612, IMG submission 119630) | Hoatzin crop microbial communities from Cojedes, Venezuel. Combined Assembly of Gp0051906, Gp0051904, Gp0051908
AATCTTTAATTAATTCATATTTTTGTTGTTCTTTCATATTTAATAATACCTTTCTCATTATCCCATCACCACGGAATATTATAAATCATTGGGACATTTTCGTGGAATAACTATTAAGACATTATCACGGAATAATCATAACTTTTAAAGTAATCTTTTTAACTTAGTTGTTTTTTATATCTATTTATATTAAAATATAATAAGGAAGTGTAAGATATGACAAAGAATAATACTTTTACTAAAATAGAATTAATTATATTAGTAGTTTTAGTATCATTTATGATAGTAGGTGGTCTTATATTATCTACATTACTAACTAATGATAAGAATCTAACTAACTTTAAAGAAGACTCTAATATAATAGTAACATCTGCTAAAAATGCTTATCTTTCTATAACAAAAGAAACAGAAGATAAATATCTTACTACTAGTACAGATGGTCTAGGTAGAGGAATGTGTATTACAATAACCGGTCTTATTAATAATGGTTTCTTACTAGAAGAATATAAAGACTATAATGGTTATATAGTAATAGAAGAAATAGATAGTAAATCTACATATAGTTTATATCTTACTAATAATAAATATGTAATACCAGGTTATAGTACTAGTAAACTAAGTTTATTAGAATTAAATGATGGTATAACAGAATATGTAGATGAAGATTTTGAAAGTTTAGTAAAAGAAAAATACAGTAGTGCTAAAGAAGAAAATGGTGGTACTGGAAAAACTTATGAATCTAGTTGTATTACAGAAAAGATATCTTAAATCTTTTCTTTTTTTATAATAAAAATGATATAATAAATTTGGTGATAAAAATGCTTATAATAGGTAGTCATGTATCATTTGGTAAAGACCAAATACTAGGTTCTCTAAAAGAAGCTCTAAGTTATAACGAAAATACATTTATGTTCTATACAGGAGCACCTACTAATACAATAAGAAAAGATATCGATATTAACTTAGTAGAAGAAGCTAAAAAACTTATGCAAGAAAATAATATTGATATAAATAATGTTATTTGCCATGCTCCATATATAGTTAATCTAGCTAATAAAAGCGATCTAGATAAATGGAATTTTAGTATCGAATTTATAAGAAATGAATTAAAACGTTGTGACTTAATGGGTATAACTAAAATGGTATTACATCCAGGTAATGCTATAAAAATAAGTAGAGAAGAAGGCCTAAATAATATAATAGATGCTATAAACTTAATATTAGATAATACTACTAAATGTAAAATATTATTAGAAACTATGGCCGGTAAAGGTAGTGAACTAGGTGTTACAACAGAAGAAATAAGTACTCTAATAAATGGTATTAATAAAAAAGACCAAATAGGAGTTTGCTTAGATACTTGTCACTTATCAGATGCTGGTTATGACTTAACTGACTTTGATTCATACTTAGATGACTTTGATAAAAAAGTAGGAATTAATTATATAGAATGTATTCATATAAATGATTCTAAAAATGAAATAGGTTCTCATAAAGATCGTCATGCTAATATCGGTATTGGTAAATTAGGTTTCGATTACTTAATAAATATTATCTATAATAATAGATTAGAACATATTCCTAAAATACTAGAAACCCCATATATAGGAAATGATGATTCAGATAAAGAAAGACTATATCCACCATATAAATATGAAATAGAAATGATAAGAAATAAAGTATTCGATAAGGAATTTTTAAATAAAACAAGAAAAGAATATCAAAGATAAATACTAATTTATCTTCTTTAATTAATAAAATAGAGCAATTTTCTTTGAAAAATAAAAAATATATGATACAATATTACCGGATTTAAAAAAGGAGGGCTGGATAATTATGGCAAAAAATGAAAATAGACCACATGTAGTATTAGTTTGTTCTGAATGTAAACATGAAAACTATGTTACTGAAAAAAATAAAAAGAATACAACTGAAAAATTAGAATTAAAGAAATTTTGTAAATGGTGTAATAAAACAACATTACACAAAGAAAAGAAATAGTTAAGGGGAGACTTAAATGAACGGTTTAATAAATATAAATGATATTAAAAATGGTATGACAGTAATTTACGATGGTAAATTATGTATGGTTCAAAGTTTCCAACATGTTAAACCTGGTAAAGGTGCAGCATTCATGAAAGTTAAAATGCGTAATTTAAAAACTGGTACTATAACAGAAGAAACTATTAATAGTAGTGTTAAAATAGAAAAAGCCCATGTAAGTAAAAAGAAAATGGTTTACTTATATAATAGCGGTACTGGTTATGTATTTATGGATAATGAAACTTATGAACAAATCGAAGTACCAGAAGATAAATTAGAAGATACAAAGAAATTCTTATTAGAAAATCTAGAAGTTCAAATTGACTTCTATGAAGGCGAAATTATTGGTATGACTTTACCAGAAAAAATTGAATATACTGTTACTGAAACAACAGAAGCAGTAAAAGGAAATACAACTAATAACGCTCAAAAAGATGCTACATTAGAAAATGGTTTAGTTATTAAAGTGCCTTTATTCATTTCTGAAGGAGAAAAAGTTATTGTATCAACTTTAGATGGTAAATATTCAAGTAGAGCTTAAGGCTCTATTTTTTTATAATTAAAATTGCAAAAAATAAGAAAATAATTATAATAAAAACAAGGTGATTCTATGGGGAAATTTGCAAAAATGTTATATATGATAGATTTATTAAATACCGGTAATAAATATTCACTTCAAGAACTATCAAAAAAAATTGGTGTATCAGAAAGAATGATTAGATATTATAAAGATGAACTTGCTCAAAATGGTGTTTTCATTGATTCGTTTAAAGGGACCAATGGTGGATATTTTCTAATTGATAAAGTCCATAATTATATAAATATAAATAAATATGATATTCAATTACTTGAGAATGTTTACGAAGTAATTAAAAAAGCAAATTTTGAATTTGTTGAAAAGTATGAAGAATTGTTAAATAAAATTAAAGACATGAATGACATATATGAAGAAAAAAGTAAATTTATAGATGGTATAGATAAAAAAGATATTAATGAAGTAAATAATACTTTAATTTCATCAATTAAACAAAATAGTAAAATAAAAATAATTTATTTAAATATCGACGGAACGTATTCTAAAAGAACTATTCACCCTTTGCAATTTTTTAAATATAAAGAAGAATTATATATAACAGCATATTGTGAATTAAGAAGAGATATAAGGCATTTCGAATGCAAGAGAATAACTTTAGACAAACAATAAAGACATAATATTTCAAAATCTTGTGCTATAATTAAACCAAAAGAAAGAAGGTTTTGCTTTTGTATAATTATAAATTTGTAGATTTAGATGGAGTTATTATAGATTCTGAACAAAGAATGCTAGAAAGAAAATATGAATTAGGATATAAAGATCATTCTGACAAGCAACAATTTGAAGATTATTTTGAATATACTAAAACACATCCAGAAGAATGGGATTATATAATAAAAATGGCTTCTTCATTAAATGATTCCGTTGAAATTTTGAGAGAATTACAAGACAAGCATGATAATATTGCTATTTTAACTAAAATACATACTCTTTATGAAATGAAAGCTAAAATCCAAGACTTGCGAGAACACAGAAAAATATTTTTGCCTGTAATTTTTGTTCCACCAGGTATAGATAAAAATGAAGTTGTTAGTTCAGAAGGCAATTTACTAATTGATGATTCTTTAAATAATATAATTGAATGGCAAAGCAGCGGAGGAGAAGGAATTCTATTTAGAGAAAAAATAACTGAAGGAGAAACTAATATAGAAGAAACAAATAGTTTGAAAATTTTAGTAAGGAGATAGTTATGAAAAACGAAGTTTACTTAAATTATATAAAATCTTTAAAACAAAAATATCACGCTGTATGTTTTGATATAGATGGTACGTTAACTGTTAGAGAATCTAAAAAAATTGATGAAAAAGCAATTGAAATGATTATTGATTTATTTAAAAAGAAAATACCTGTTGTATTTATAACAGGACGTGGAGAATCTGGATTAAATGATTTAAAAGATGATATATATTTAAATATTATAAATGATGAAGAAATTACTGAAAGTGATATAAAAAGAATGTTTGTTTTAACTAATGATGGAGCAAGATTGTTTTATAGTAGATCAAAAGAAGAAAAAGATTTTTTAAATAGTAATATTTATATATCTACAGAGGAAGAATTAAAGGAATTGCTTATTTTAAATAACATAATTGAAACTATTATAGATAATTCAAAACTTAGTGAATATATAAACATTAATTATTCAAAAGATTTAAATACTAACAAAATTTTAAATATAAGGTTAATTATTGAAAATAATAATCAAGAAATAGTAGAAGAAATATTTAAAAAAATGGAAAATATAATTAAAGATAATAACTTATCTTCAATTAATATAACAAGAGGAGTTTATAAAGGGAAATCTGTTATTCAATTTGGAACAGCATCTAAAGATAAAGCTATAGAAAGAACAGAAAAACTAATAGGTGTCCCTGAAAAATCTATGATAAGAATAGGTGACTGTGGAGATGTTAAAGGTAATGACTATGGAATGTTAAATTGTAGTCAAGGATATAGTGTTGATAAAACAAGTGGCCAAGCAAATTCTTGCTTTCCTATTTTTAACAATCAAGGTATCATTTTAAATGGTGTAGACGCAACTATTCATTTAATAAAAAGTGCTAAAATTTTACCAACAATTTGTTTAGAAAAAGCTGATAAAGAAATATACAAACATCATTTTGCTAAAGTTGAAAGTAATATTGTTTTAGGTAGGAATAAATTATTAAAAAAATATAATGATATAATTTGTATAAACTTTGATAATTGTAATGGTATAGATGATTTATTTGATAAAGAAAGTGGCAGTATTAAAATACCAATGTATGAACTAGAATTTATAGATAATAATCCGTTAAAAGAATTTTGGCTATCTTCTAAAAAAGATAATTTAATATATTCTATTAGAGATAATAACAATTATTTATTAAGAGGATCAAGTACTTATTATTATTTTATTTCTAATAGAATTAGTATTGATAATCAAGATAAAACAACAAAAGAAAATATAATTACTTGGCATAAAAATTATATTGAATTTTTAAATAATGTTGAAATGTCAATTAGTGAAACAAACAATTTAGAAGATATTACTAATAAAAAAATGTTACTAGGTATATTAGATAATTGTAGAAACATTTTAATAACTTTAGTAAATCATCATTTAGTTTCTAAATATAAGAATCAAAATATTTTATTTGATTTTTCAAAGGAATCTAATATGTATTATTTGAGAATGTACAAGAATCTTTTGGAAATGGAAAAAATCATCAGTAATATTTGTTTTACACCAAATGTTAAGATAGATAAAAATAAAATTTTAGAAGAAATAAATAATACAAAATTAATAATAGAATTCAATTTAAAAAAAGAATTATTCCAACCAGAAAAAGAAGATTACTCTAAAGACTATAGAGCTTATAGAGAAATAGATAATTTTGCTGAAAATTATATTGCGGTATCTTTATATAAAGAGAATGCTTCAAATAACAAAACTTCAAATGCTTGTGGATTAAGTTATGGAGGTATTGAGTTACCTATATTAGCAAAAATCATTGATGAAAATAGAATAGAAAAAGCTCTGATTTTAAAATTCAATAAAGAAGTATCAGGTTATACGAATAAACAATTAATAGATTTAAGAACTTTTGATATAAATGAATATGGAGGAATAATAAATTCTGATATTTTTCAAAATACAAATATTGATATATTTGATGATAATGTATTAACTGGTAAGACATTACAGCTTGCAATTAATTCCTTATATGATTATGATATAAGTGTTAATAATATTTGTATAGTAAGATATCCAAGCATCAATAGAATAAATCAAATGTTTTTAAATAATCCGACAGCAGTTGATTATAATCTATTCTTTGATTATATATATGGTTTATGTTTTAATAGCCCTTATAGTTGGAAAGATAATGATTGGATAAGAGATAATGGTATAATAGATTATACTGATTCATTAGGAGTATTTGATATAAATAGAAGAAAAATAGTAGAATGTTTATTAAAAAATCACGATTATAGTGAAGAAAGCGAAGTCGGAGAATACAAAAGGAGACTGACATATGAAAATAATTAGCATAGGAGATCTAGTATTAGATTACTATTATAAAAATGATAAATTAATCGGTGTAAATGGTGGTATGACATCTCATAATATAATCGCTAATTTATCTAAATATAAACACGATTTAAAAGTTATAAGTGTTTGTGGTAATGATATCGAAGGAGATACTGCTATTAAAAGTCTTAAAGATTTAAAAATAGATGTATCAGATATAAAAAGAATAGATAATATTAGAACTAGATGTTTTCATGTCTCTTATAAAGAAGAAAATAATAAATTATCATTTACATCTAAAAAAAGATGTCCTATTTGTAATAATAAAAAATGGTATGAAGAAAGTCTAATAAATTCTAAAGAAGTAATAAAATCTCTTAATAAAGAAGATATCTTAGTATTTGATAACTTAAATAAAATAAATCAAGCTATAATAGATAATACTGGTAATAAAAAATTTATTGATTTAGGTCAATACTTTGAATTTGAAAATTTAAAAGATCAAGAAATAATATCTAAAATAAAAAATAAATTTACAATAATAAATTTTAATGAAAGAGTAGCTAATTATTTTATAAAAAGATTTAATTTAAAAGATGAATTAGATTTATATAACTTATTTAATCCTTTATTAATAACACTTACTCATGGAGATAAAGGAGCAGTCTTTATATATAATAATAAATTATATAATTTTAAATTAGAAAATAAATCTGAAAATGTAGTTGATTCTACTGGAGCAGGAGATGCTTTTTGTGCATCAATTATTCATAGTTATATTAAAAATAATTTAAATATCGAACCAGATAAATTTAAAAAATGGTATGAGGATTCAACTAAAATAACATATAAAGTAGTAACTAAAATGGGAGCAAGAGGTCACTTAAAATCTCTATATAAAATTAAACCAATAAAAGATTTCTGTACGTGTGATAACTTTGAACTTCAAGAACGTAAAAAAATAAAAAGATGTAATATAAATATTAATAATTTAAATATAAGAATTTTAAATGCTCTTAATAGTAATGCTTTTAAAGAACTAGAAAAAATTAACTTTAATGAAAATGAAAACTATATTTTCTTAGGAACAGGTGGATCATTCGTTAGTTCATACTTTGCATCACTTGTTATAAATAAATTATATTCAGCAAATACATATTCTATGTATCCTAGAAATTTTATATATCGAAATAATAATAAAATAGATAAAGTGTTTTTATTTTCATATTCTGGTACAACAAATGATTTATTAGAAGCTACTAAAAATTTCAATAAAAATAATATTTGTATTATAACTAAAGGAAATAGTCAAAATATTGTCATTAAAACAGGAATATCTAAAAAAAATATTATTAGTTATAGAACTAATTCTAACAGAAGCAGTGAAAGAGGCTTTTTATCATTCGAAGGAGCAACAGCACCATCATCTATCTTTTTAAAATATTATATTGAAAAAGAATCCCTTAATATCGATATTGAAAAATTTATAACTGATTCTATTAACTATTGGTTTACTTATTTTGAAAAATCTTTTAAAGAAGAAAAAATAATTAATATGTTTAAAAATAATTTAATAAATATATTTACTGGTGATTATACTAATTGTGCTAGTATTGATTTAGAAAGTAAATTAATAGAATCTGGTGTAATAAACTGTTTAGTTCATGAAAAAAAGAATTTTTCTCATGGTCGATTTATTAATTATGAAAACTTAAATAATAAAAATAGTATTTACTTTATGCAAAAAGATATTAGTAAATATGAATATAAATTATTAGATTATTTAAATAAAGATAATTGTTTTATTATTCAAAGTAGATATAATGGTCTACTTGCAGAATATGATTTACTACTATCTTCTCAAATACTTGTATATTATATAGGTAAAGTATTAGATATTGATATATCAAAACCAACTTATTCAGAAGATGCTATGAAAATATATTTTTATAAAGGTGATTTATAATAAAATTAAATTCATGATATTTAATATCATGATTTTTTTATGAATTTTCCTCCTATTGAAAAAAATACTATTGTTAAGTATAATAATATTTAGAAATAAAAAGAAATTTTAAGTAAATATTATTATTTTTAGTAATAATTTTTTTCTGATAATGGATACGTGGTGAATATCTTATGTTTGAATATAATAATGTTAAAATAAATTATAAAGAATATGGTAATAAGAAAAAAGATTCTATTGTTTATTTACATGGTTGGGGCCAAAATATTGAAATGATGGAACCTATTGCAAATCCATTTATAGAAACTAATCATTTACTTATAATAGATTTACCTGGGTTTGGCGCATCTTCAGAACCAACTTATCCTTGGGACTTAGTTGACTTTGTTGAAATGATTCATGCCTTATTAGAAAAATTAAATATTAAAAATCCTAGTATAGTAGGTCATTCATTTGGCGGTAAACTAGCTTTATTATATGCATCCAAGTATGATACTAAAAAGTTAGTTATCTTAGCTGCCCCTTTTGTAAAATCAGATAAACCAATATCTAAAAAAGTTTTATTTCTAAAAAAATTTAAAAATATACCTGTCTTAAATAAAGTAGCAGATAAAATAAAAAGTCATATGGGATCAACTGATTACCGTAATGCAAGTCCTATAATGCGTAGCATTTTAGTAAAGCATATTAACGAAGATATTCAAGAAGATATTAAAAAAATAAAATGTCCTACATTAATAATATGGGGTACTAATGATACAGCAGTACCTGTAGAAAATGCTTATTTATTAGAAAAATTAATTAAAGATAGTGGTGTAGTAATCTATGAAAACTGTACTCACTATGCTTACCTAGAAAGACTAAATCAAACTATTGAAGTCTTAAAATCATTCTTTAATTAGGAGGAATACTTATGAAATCAATATTTATCGTAACCATTTTATACTATCTATTTCATATAAATATAATTAACTTAAAATCTTTACATATGTTACAACAAAATAGATATAATAGAGGTTACCGTCAAATAAAATGGATAATTAAAAATTATAAAGATAACTTTCTTAATTTAAATTTATTATTCTTAATCTTTATCTTAACAATGTTAAGTAGTTCAATTAATAGATATACACCATATATATTTTTATTAATATATTTCTTTTTAAGTAGATATTTTATTGAAAAAAGAAGAAGAGAAGTATTTAAATTGCCTTTAAAATATACACCTCGTATTAGAAGACTTATTGTAACTATAAATATTTTATATTTAATACCATGTCTAATATTTATCTTTATTTTTAAAGAAAAAAATCTTAGTTTATATTATTTAATCTTGGGTTTCTTAGCATATATTAATTTATTTATCGGTTTATTAGCTAACTTCTTAAATAGACCTATCGAAAAACTAGTATCAATTCATTTTGAAAAACAAGCTAAAAATAAATTAAAAAAGATGAATAATATGGAAGTAATAGGAATTACTGGTAGTTATGGAAAAACTAGTACTAAAAATATTTTATATGATATTTTAAGTGTTAAATATAATGCTTTTAAAACACCAGCTAACTTTAATACACCATATGGTTTAATGATTACTATTAATAATAACCTAGATATTTATAATGATTACTTTATAGCAGAAATGGGAGCTTGTAAAAAAGGTGATATTAAAGAACTATGTGACTTAGTTCATCCTAAATATGGTATCTTAACTAGAATCGGTTTAGCTCACTTAGAAACATTTGGTAGTGAAAAAAATATTCAAGAAACTAAATTTGAACTAGTAGAAAGTCTACCTAGTGATGGAATAGCTATTTTAAATGGTGATGATGAAAAACAATTAAATTATGAAATAAAAAATGATTGTGAAATTATTTGGATAGGTATCGATAATGAACATGTTGACTTAAGAGCAACTGATATTAAATTATCTAATAAAGGTACTAAATTTAAAATATTATTTAAAGATGATAATGAAAAATATGAATTTGAGACTAAATTACTTGGCAGAAATAATATCTATAATATCTTAGGTGGTATAGCTTTGGGTAAAAAGTTAGGTATAACGATTAAAGAATTACAAAAAGCTGTTAAAATGATTCAACCAATAGAACATCGTTTATCAATGACTAAATACTATGATATTAATATTATAGATGATGCTTATAATTCAAATCCTCTAGGATGTAAAATGGCTTTAGAAGTCTTATCTATGATGCCTGGTAAACATATCGTTGTAACACCAGGAATGATTGAAGTAGGTGAAAAAGAAGAAGAAGTAAATAGAGAATTTGGTGAAGAAATAGCATCTGTTTGTGACGAAGTAATTCTAATAGGTAAAGAAAAAACAAAACCAATCTATGAAGGTTTAATGAATAAAAAATATAATAAAGATCATATTCATATTTTAAATGATGTAATGGATGCTTTCCCTTTAATGCTAAAACTTAAAGATAAAGAAACATATGCTTTATTAGAAAATGATTTACCAGATTCATTTAATGAAAAGAGGAGTGATAAAAAATGATTAAAGTAGGTATTATATTTGGTGGTGAAACAGTAGAACATGAAATAAGTATTATAACTGCTGTTCAAGCTATGAGTTATATGAACGAAAAAAAATATGAAGTAGTTCCAATTTATATTAGTAAAAATAGATTATGGTATACAGGAGAATGCTTAAAAGATATGAAGTCTTATAAAGACTTAAATAATATCCATAATATAACTACTGAAGTAACTCTAACTAAAGAAAAAGATACTTTTGTCTTACAAAAGAAAAATGGTTTATTTAGAAAAAATGTAACTAATATTGATGTAGCATTCCCAATAGTTCATGGTAAAGGAGTAGAAGATGGTAGTTTATCTGGATACTTAGATACTCTAGGTATACCATACGTAGGTCCAAGTATGTTAGGAGCATCTATTGGTCAAGATAAAGTAGTTCAAAAACAAGTCTTAGAAGCTAGTGGTGTACCAGTAGTAAAATATACTTGGTTCTATGATACAGAATATTTAGAAGATGAAGATAAATATATTAAAGAAATTGAAAAACTAGGATATCCTGTTATTGTAAAACCAGCTCGTTTAGGTAGTAGTGTTGGTATTGAAGTAGCTAAAGATAGAGAAAGCTTAAAAGAAGCTATTGAAGAAGCTATTAAATATGATGAAAAAATTGTTGTAGAAGAAGTTATATCTAACTTAAAAGAAGTAGATTGCGCTGTCTTAGGTAGTTATAAATCTATGGAAACATCTCTAATAGGAGAAATGCTAACTAGTAATGACTTTTTAACATTTGAAGATAAATATCTAAAAAGTGGTGGTAAGAAAAATAGTTCATCTAAAACAAGTGGTAAAATATCTAATAGTGGTTTTAAAATACCAGCTGATTTAGATAAAAAAATAGAAGAAGACATCTATAAATATGCTAAATTAGCATTTAGAGCCTTAGACTTAAGTGGTGTTACTAGATTTGACTTCCTAGTAGATACTAAAAATAAAAAAGTTTATGTTAATGAACCTAATACTATACCAGGCTGTCTTGCTTTCTTCTTCTATACACCAAAAGGTAAAAAATATTCTGAACTCTTAGACGAAATGATTCAAATAGGAATTAAGAATTATAAAGATAATCAACATAAAGTAACTAGTTTTGATTCCAATGTCTTAAGTACATATGATGGAGCTAAAGGTAGTAAAAAGATGGCTTAATTATTAAAGAAGATAAAAAAATATCTTCTTTTTTATTTGACGTTAATTTACAACACTTAATTTAATTAGAAATAAAAAACATTTACAAAAGTGGAGTATTAAAGTATTATTATTGTAGACAGTGGTACATTGTGGAGGAAAGTGGGGGATTTAAAAATGTTCATGGGCGAATATCATCATAACATTGATGAAAAAGGACGACTTATAATTCCTGCCAAATTTCGAAACGAACTTGGAAACAAGTTTATCGTAACTCGCGGTCTAGAAAGATGTTTATACGTTTATTCAGAAGAAGAGTGGAATAATATAGTTGCCAAATTAAAAACTCTACCTTTTACCAAAAAAGACGTCCGTACGTTCGTAAGATCCTTCTTTTCCGGTGCCACTGAATGTGAATTCGATAAACAAGGTCGAATTAACATTACCTCCCCATTGGTTAGTTACGCCGATATCAAAAAAGAATGTGTTGTTATCGGCGCAAATGACCGACTTGAAATATGGTCAGAAGAAGGTTGGAATAACTTCTTCATTGAAAATGAAGATAAGATATCTGATATTGCTGAAAATTTATTTATTGGAGAGGATTTTTAATGAAACATTACAGTGTAATGCTAAATGAGTCAATAACTGGTTTAAATATTAAACCAGATGGAATATATGTCGATGCTACTTTAGGTTATGGAGGTCATAGTAGCGAAATTTTAAAAAAACTAACTAGTGGACATTTATATTCATTTGATCAAGATGAAGAAGCTATTAAATATGCAAATACTAGATTATCTAAAATAAATAATAACTATACTATTATTTATAGCAATTTTGTTAATTTAAAAGAAGAACTAGCTAAAATAGGAATAAAAAAGATAGATGGAATTCTCTTTGACTTAGGTTTATCTAGTCCCCAAATAGATGATTCTAGTAGAGGATTTACTTTTATGAAAGATGCTCCCTTAGATATGCGTATGGATAAAAGTAATAAAATAACTGCTGAATATATAGTAAATAACTATAGTGAAAAAGAACTAAGTAATATCTTCTTCCTATATGGTGAAGAAAAAATGTCTAAAATAATAGCTAAAAAAATAGTTAGTAATCGTACTCAAAAAGAAATAAAAACTACTAAAGAATTAGTAAATATAATAGAAAATAGTACAGGAAGTAACTATTTTAATAAATTTCATCCTGAAAGAAAAATCTTTCAAGCTATTAGAATTGAAGTAAATAGTGAATTAAAAGTTTTAAAAGAAGTACTACCTGATGCTATTGATTTATTAAATAAGGGTGGTCGTATATCTGTTATAACATTCCATTCTTTAGAAGATAGAATAGTTAAACAAATATTTAAAAAAGAAAGTGAAATAGATGATTTAGTTAAAGGTTTACCTGAAATACCAGAAAAGTATTTGCCTAAAATTAAATTAATAAATAAAAAGCCAATATTACCTAGTGATACTGAAATAAAAGAAAATTCACGTAGTAAAAGTGCAAAATTAAGAATAATAGAAAGGGTTTGATGTAGTAATGGCTAATAAAGAATATAAAAAACAAAAAAAATTAAAAAAGAAACTTCGTGGTGAAGGAGCAATTTATATTGCAATTATCTTAATACTACTTGCAATCCCAATCTGTAGCGTTTATACTAAAGCTATACTATCTGAAAGCAATATTGCTTTAGAAGAAAAAAAGAATTCAATTAAAGAGCAAGAAGATATTAATGATAGTTTAAAAATGGAAATTAGTGAACTTGCTTCTTTAGATACAATCCAAACAGTAGCTACTGAGAATGGTTTAACATATCAAAATGATAATATTAAAGTAGTTACTAGTGAATAATATTAAGGAGTAATTACTATGAAGAAAAAAACAAGTACAATAAATATTAGTATATTAATTTTTGTTGTTCTTGTTTTTTCTTTTTTAGCTGTTGTTATAAAATTATCTTTTATTGCTTTAGCTAAAACTACTGATGGTATAAATTTAACTACTTTTGTTGAAAATAGAAATACAGCTAAAGAAATATTAAAAGCGTCTCGTGGTACTATTTATTCATCTGATTCCGAAGTCTTAGCCCAAACTATAAATTCTTATACTGTAATAGCTTACTTAGATGAATCAAGAACTAAAGACCCTGATAATCCTCAACATGTCGTTGATAAAGAAATGACTGCTGAAAAACTATCAGAAGTTCTTGGTATGTCTAAAGAATATATTCTAGCTTTACTTAATAAAGATGCTTACCAAGTAGAACTAGGACCAGCTGGTCGTAACGTAAATATTGTTGTAAAAAGACAAGTCGAAGCTTTATCACTACCTGGTATCGATTTTACTGAAAGTACTAAAAGATACTATCCTATGAGTACATTTGCATCTTATATAATAGGATATGCTCAAAAAAATGATGATGGTGACTTAGTAGGATATATGGGTACAGAAGCATATTATGATGATGTTTTACAAGGAACAGATGGTTATACTATCTATCAAAAAGATGCATATGGTTATACAATGCCTAATACAACTACTATTACCGAAGAAGCTAAAAATGGTAGCGATGTCTATTTAACTATTGATAGTAAAATTCAAATGTTTGTTGAAAATGGTATTAAATCTCTAATAGATGAATATGATATGGACTGGTTAACATTTACAATAGCAGATGCTAAAACAGGTGCTATAGTAGCATCAGCATCTAGTACTAACTTTAATTTAAATACTAAAGAAGGCTTAACTAGTTACTTAAATCCTCTAACATCATATGCTTATGAACCTGGTAGTACTATGAAAATATTTTCTTTTTTAGCAGCTATGGAAAACGGAATTTATGATGGTAGTAAAACATATCACTCTGGTACTATTAAAGTAGAAGATGCTACTATTAAAGACTTTAATGGTACAGGATGGGGAACAATTACCTATGATACAGGTTTTTCATATTCATCAAATGTTGCTGCAACATCTCTAGCTCTTAAACTAGGAAGAGATAAATTGCATGAATACTATGAATCATTAGGTTTTGGTAAAAAAGTAGGTATAACACTACCTAACGAAGTAAAAGGAGATATCAATTTTGTTTATAAAACAGAACTAGCTACCGCATCATTTGGTCAAGGTATAACAACAACGCCAATCCAAAATATCCAAGCCTTAACTATTCTTACTAATGATGGCGTTGAATTACAACCATATATCGTTGAAAAAATAGTAGATTCTGATACAGGTGAAGTAACTTACCAACATGAAAGAACAGAACTAGGTACTAAAGCATCTAAAGAAAACATTTCTAAAATGCGTGATATGATGTATGATGTTGTTTATAGTGGTAAAACAGATGCTAAATTCTATCAAACAGATAATATAAAAATAATAGGTAAAACAGGAACAGCTCAAATAGCAGGAGGTACTGGTTACTCAACTGGTGAAACAGATTATATTAGATCATTTGCAGGAGCATTCCCATACGAAGACCCTCAATATATCATTTATGTTTCTGTAAAAAAATATAGTGGTACTTATCGTACATTTGCTTATATGGTAAAAGATGTTATTGAAGAAATAGCTAAATACAAAAACATAACTGAAAAAATGGAAACAATCGATAGTAGTAAAATAATTGAAGTAGAAAATTATATTAATACTGAAATAGATGAAACTGAAAAAAAATTAAAAAATCTTGGTATTACAACAGTTAAAGTAGGTAGTGGAAAATATATCATAAATCAATATCCTAAGAAAGGTTCTACTATTTTAGTAGGAAATAAAATTTTCTTACTAACTAATGATACTGAATACAAACTTCCTAATATGAAAGGATGGAGTAGTAGTGATGCTAAAACATTCTGTAATTTAGTAGGTATTAAATGTAACTTTGATGGTTATGGTAATGTAAAAAGTCAATCAGTAAAAGAAAATACTAAAATAACTAGTGATATGGAAGTTAATATAACTTTAGAATAGATGTGTTTTAACACATCTTTTTTCATAAAAAAAGAAAATCATCAGATTTTCTTAAAGATACTTTTCAATATTTTCCGGGTCAGTTACGATATCTTCTGGATCTAATTCAACATCTCTTCTAGTTAATATCTCATATCCATCATCAGTAACTCTAACAGTATGTTCAAAGTGAGCACTATTTTCATCATCATCAGTACATATAGTCCAGTCATCATCTAACATATAGATATCTGCAGTACCTAAATTTAACATTGGTTCAACAGCAATAACATTATTAGTATGTAATACAGGGCCTTTTCTTTCTGTACCATAATTAGGTACATTAGGATCCATATGTACTTCATTACCAACACCATGACCAACTAATTCTTTAACAACACCTAAATTATATTTTTTAGCTACTTTAGATACAGCATGACCAATATCACCTACAGTACATCCGTCATGTATAGCATCTAGTCCGGAAAATAGGGCAGCTTCTGTTCTTTCAAGTAACTTTTCATCTCTAGGTGACTTAGCTTTTCCTACTATATAACTCCAAGCAGAATCTCCATGATATCCTTGATAACAAGCACCAATATCTAATTTTAAAATATCTCCTTCTTTAATAACTCTACTGCCTGGTATTCCATGAACAACTTCATTATTTATACTTATACATATTGAACCAGGAAAACCATAAAGTCCTTCAAAAGAACAAGTACATCCTTTACCTTCAATAAACTTTTTAGCAAGTAAATCAAGTTGTTTAGTTGTAATACCTGGTCTAATAAATTGTTGTAAATATTTATGAGTTAAGCCAACTATCTTCCCAGCTTCTCTTAACTTTTCTATTTCATCATCAGTTCTAGTAACTATCATAATCTCCCTCATTTCTCTAACTAATTATATCACTATTTATGAAAATGTGAATATACATTCATATTAAGATAATTTATTTATCTAAAAAAATATGATATATTATTAATGCTTAGAGAGTAGGAATGAAAGTGTTAGAATTAAAAAATATTACTAAAACATATGAAGTGGGTGAATTTAAACAAAAAGCTTTAAATAAAGTAAATATTAAATTTCGTAAAAATGAATTTGTATCTATTCTAGGACCTTCTGGTAGTGGTAAAACTACATTACTTAATATAATAGGAGGTCTAGATGATTATACTAGTGGTGACTTAATTATTAATGGTATATCTACCAAAAAATATAAAGATCGTGACTGGGACACATATCGTAATCATCGTGTAGGTTTTGTTTTTCAAAGTTATAACTTAATACCTCATCAAACAGCATTACAAAATGTTGAACTATCTCTTACATTATCTGGTATTAGTAAAAAAGAAAGATTAAAAAGATCTAAAAAAGTCTTAAAAGATGTTGGTTTAGAAAAACATATGTATAAAAAATCTACTCAATTATCTGGTGGTGAAAGACAAAGAATAGCTATCGCTCGTGCCCTAGTAAATGATCCAGATATCTTATTATGTGATGAACCGACTGGTGCACTAGATTCTGAAACTAGTTACCAAATAATGGATATTATAAAAGAAATAGCTAAAGATAGATTAGTTATTATGGTAACTCATAATCCTGAAATAGCTTATAATTATTCTACTAGAATAGTTAAATTATTTGATGGTGAAATAATAGATGATACTAATCCATATGATAAAGAAGAAATAGAAACTACTGAAGAAACTAAAACTAAAAAAACATATATGAATTTTAAAACAGCATTATCTTTATCATTAAATAATTTAATGACTAAAAAAGGAAGAACTATCTTAACAGCATTTGCAGGATCTATCGGTATAATAGGTATAGCTTTAATTCTTAGTTTATCTAATGGTATAAATAAATTTATCTTAAAAACTGAAGAAGAAACCTTAAGTTCATATCCTCTTACTATTGAAAAAGAACAAGTAGATATCTCATCTATGTTACAAACACTAGCAGGTGACAATGTTGGTGAAAAACATAACGATAATCTAATCCATAGTCTTAATATAATGGGAGATATTATTGAAGGAACAGCATCTAAAGTAAAAAGAAATGATATAGCATCATTTAAAGAATACTTAGAAAATAATAAAGAAATAAATAATTATGTAACAAGTATTCAATATAATTATGATGTTCAATTAAATCTATATAAAGATAGTGAAGATGAAATAGTAAGAGTTAATCCTACTACAGTCTTAGATACTATTGGTTTTGGAGCAAGCTCAGTATCATCTATTTATAGTAGTTTACTATCTAATTATGATGTCTTCTTTGAAATGTTAGATAATGATAAACTAAATGAACAACAATATGACTTAGTAGCAGGAGAGTGGCCTAAAAACTATAATGAAATGGTAATCTTAGTAAATGAAAATAATGAAATATCAGATTATACACTATATAGTTTAGGTTTACTTAGTCAAGAAGAATTAAAAGAACAATTTAATAATATGGTAGCAGGTAATGAAGTAACATTTGAAAGTCATACCTATAAAGCAGAAGAACTTCTTAATTTAAAATTTAAACTAGTTTTAAATACTGACTACTATACAAAAGAAAATGGTATCTGGATAGATAAAAGTAATGATGAAAAATATATGCAAAATATCTTAAAAAATGCTGAAGAAGTTAAAATAGTAGGTATTATTAAACTAAATGAAGAATCTATAAATACTGGTAAAGACTATGGAATAGTTTATTATAAACATGAATTAATAGAACATCTAATTAATAAAATAAATGAATCTACTATAGCTAAAGAACAATTAGAAAATGAAAATATTAATGTCTTTACTGGTACTGAATTTACTACCAGTACTGAATTTGATATAAGTAAACTAACTAAAGAGCAATTAAATTATATAAATAATCTAAGTGATTCAGAACTAGCATCATTTATTCAAAGTTATACTGAAAATTTATCATCTTCATATGAAGAAAATATAAGTAAACTAGGTAACTCAGATATAGATAATCCAGATGGAATATCTATCTATCCAGCCAACTTTGATTCTAAAGAAAAAATAGAAGCTATAATAGATGAATATAATAAAGATAAATCGGAAGATGAAAAAATAGAATATACAGATGTTGTCGGTGTTATGATGTCATCTGTTACTAAGATAGTAGATGTTATAAGTAAAGTCTTAATAGCATTTGTAGCTATTAGTTTAATCGTATCTAGTATTATGATTGCTATTATAACTTATATATCCGTAATTGAAAGAACTAAAGAAATAGGTATCCTAAGAGCTATTGGTGCTTCTAAAAAAGATATCTCCAGAGTATTTAATGCTGAAACTTTAATAGAAGGTCTAGTAGCAGGTATTATGGGTATCTTAGTAACTATTCTATTAAATATACCTATAAATATTATCTTAAAAAATATAGCTAATATAAGTAATATATCTATTTTACCAATAAATGGCGCTATAATACTTATTATAATAAGTGTCATGCTTACTGTAATAGCTGGCTTTATACCTGCCAAAATAGCAAGTAAAAAAGATCCAGTAGAAGCATTAAGAACAGAGTAGCAACTTTACTACTCTTTTACTTTAAATAATTAAAATTAATTGCTAACTTAATATAAACACAATATAATATTATTATAGGAGGGGTATAGATATGAAAAGAGCCCATGTTTATATAGCAGCACTTTTATTATCTTTAGTATTACCTATCTCAGATTACGTAATTCAAAAAGATTTAGAAAACAATACTGTTGATGAAAGAAAACTATCTAGTGACAATATAACAACATCTCTAGATAATATAAAAGCAGCTGATGTATCCTTAACAAATCTAACTATTGAAAACTTTCAAAATGACGATAATGAATTAACATATTCATATGATATAACAGTATCAGATGTCGTAGGAGCATATAAATATAAAGTAGGAGATAAAGAAGGTTACTTAGTATTTACTGCTATTGGTGAATCTACATTTAACATAAAAAGTAATGAAAAAATAACTATCTATGATTTACCAGTATCATCTACTTATAAAATAGAACAACTAACTACATCAGAAAATCTATATACCCTAACAGTAAATGATAATAAAACAAATACATATTCTAATATTCTAAGTACTAATAATAATATTACATTTAATAATGAAACAGTAATAAAAGAAACTGAGTCATTAGATAACGAAGTAAAAGAAGAAACTAAAAAAGAAAATCCAATTACTATCGATAATATCTTTATTGTAATGATAAGCCTAGTTATCGTAAGTATTATAACTATTCTAGCTAAAAAGCTTATTAAAGTAAAAAGATTTGAATAAAATCTTTTTATTTTTAAATTAATTTAGTATAATATGTAATTAAAGGAATAGATAACATGAAAAAACAATTACATATTTTAGGTGGAATCCTAATACTAGTATTTATCTTAGTAGCGGGATTATTTACTATAAAATTTATATATAATATAAAACATGAAAAACTAGATACTAGTTATATGTGGAATATTAATTTTACTAATTTACAAGTAAGTGAAGGCAGTAAAGAAGGAAATATTACTTTAGATAACAATAAGCTTAATTTAGAAGTAACTCTAGAAAAAGAAGAAGAATACTATGAATTTACTATTGATGTCGAAAATAAAGGTACTCTAGATGCTAAAATAAGTAAATTAGATATTGATATTGATAATCCTAAAGATATCTTAAAATATGAAATAAATTATAGTGATGGTATGTCTATTGATGTCGGAGATAAACTACTATCATCAGAAACCAAAACTATTAAAGTCAAAATATATTATCCAAAACAAGATAATAAAATATATGAAGCTTTAAAACTAAAACTATCTTTAAATATCGAATATACTACTTTGTAGTATTTTTTTTATTAAAAAACATTACAAAAATAATAACATATGCTATAATAAATAAGAGAATAAAATAAGGGAGTTATATATTATGAAAAGAAAATTTATTACCATATTTACTATAATATTATTAGTAGCAATTGATTTTTTAATAATTACGACATTACTTAATGATCAAATAAAATATTCTATTATCTTAGTAGGTATCTTTATAATTATTGTAATCGCATTAAATATCTACTTAAAATATACTATGAATAAAAAAATATATAATCATAGTAATATGATTAAAGTAACTAACGAAGAATCTATTAGTGGAACTAAACTAGAAATAATAAATGATACTAATTTAGATATCGAAATAGATAAAGAATCTTTAAATGAAGATTTAAGTCCTACTTTATATATTAAAGGCTTAAAAGAAAAAATGGAAGAATATGAAAAAGAAGAAACTACTACTATTCCAGTTGTAATTGAAAAAGAAGTATCCGTAAAACCTATTAAAGAAAGAGAAGTAGTAGAAGATTCTGAACCAGAATTTATTAAACCAGATAAAGAAGAACTAAAAGAAATAAATAATACTATTAAAGAAAAGAAAACAACTAAGAAAAAGACTAATAATACACATGCTAAGAGAAGAACATCTAACTATAAAAAGAAGACTAGTACTAAAAAAACTACTACTAAAAAGAAATAAAAAGTAAAGAGAGGGTTAATATGAGTAATTTAAGAAAAGAGTTTGACTTATTTGATAAATTATTTTCTAAACTAAAACTAGAAGATATTAATGAACTTGAAAATCTTGAATTACACGAAGATTATCCTTCTTTTTTAGTTAAAACAAATCTAAATCATTACTGTATAATAAAATATCCTAAATCTATCTTTTTAAAAGAAGATATTAATAATTATAAAGAGCAACTAAAAGAATTTACTTATTTAAATAATAATGGTGTTCCAACTATCTTACCATTAGAATTTAATAACGAATACTTTATACCATTTAAAAACCATTATTACTTAATATATAAATATCAAAGATATTATAAAATATCTAATAGTTTAATAACAGATAAACAAATAAAAAAGATAGCTAATATTCAAG
>Ga0181612_108998_pt1 | contig 21724 bp, 18 predicted proteins | sample HoacroProtozoa21_FD_119630 | JGI IMG/M metagenome (GOLD analysis project Ga0181612, IMG submission 119630) | Hoatzin crop microbial communities from Cojedes, Venezuel. Combined Assembly of Gp0051906, Gp0051904, Gp0051908
CGATCTAATAAAATTGTTTGAAATAAAACACTTTGAAATAAAATTATTTGAAATAGTTTTATTTGAAACATTTTTGTTTTTGGCTAAATTTGCGGCATGAAAGGTGGCTTGAAAAAGGGCATTTGGATTGCCGCGATTTTAGTTATGTGCGTTGGACTGGCGTTTTTCTTCTTCGATGGTGGGAGGACGCTAGGCTTTCTTGGCGATGGCGAGATGCCCGATCAGGTCGGGTATGACGGCCGTGGCTGGTGGCATCGTCGTGGGCATGGCAGGGAAGAGGTCGGTCATGAGGCGGTAGTGGATTTGTCGGTTTTTGAGGATTGGGTGGCGGAGACGGAGGTTAGCGAGGCGCAGGTTGAGGAATATGGAGTAGAGAAATGCTTTGTGGCGGACTCGATTAGTGAGAAGATTCGTTCTCGCATGATGGGGAAGTCCTATCCTGAAAATTGCTCCGTTTCGATGGATGATTTGCGCTATCTGAAGGTCCTTCATTATGATATGGATGGCAAAATCCATCTTGGCGAAATGGTTTGCAACGTCAAGATTGCAGATGATTTGACCGAAATTTTCAAGGCGCTATATGATGCGAAATATCCTATCGGCAAGATGGTCCTGATAGATGAATATGATGCCGATGACGAAGCCTCGATGCGCGACAATAATTCCAGCTCATTCTGTTTTCGCCCCATCTCGCGCGGATCAAAAATCTCGATGCATGCATATGGCATGGCGGTGGACATCAATACCCTCTATAATCCATATGTGAGCACACGCGCGAGCGGCAGAATAATCAAACCATCAACAGCGACACCATATGCGGACAGAGAAGGGGAGTCCCCATACGAAATCGACAAGGATGACCTTTGCTACAAGCTCTTTCGGGAACATGGCTTCTCATGGGGCGGCAGCTGGCGCAGCGTCAAAGACTACCAACATTTCGAGAAAAGGCTCTAGCGAGACCCTGGCCTTGCGGCCAAGACTTGTTTTCCATCTAGGAATGTCAACTTTGAGGTGGTGTCGGGCAAGGCGAGAAAAAAAAGCCGGATGAGGGGGTTCATCCGGCTAAAGGTGTATGCTAATTAGTGTGCTTTAAGGCTTAAGGCATTGATAGTCAGCGTCTTAGTGATACGCTCTGAGGCTTAAAGCGTTGATAATCAGCATTTTAAGTGGAGATGGGCGGGGTCGAACCGCCGTCCAAACACCGCACCAGGCGGCTTTCTACACGTTTATCTTTCCTTTGGTTGTCGGCGGTGGCCTGCCGAAAAGCGGGCGAACCAACGCTTATCCTCTAATCTTAGCCGGCTTTAGAGAAATCCGCCGGAGCGTCCCGTTTGAATGATACCCTGAACTCGGACATAACAGGCATAAAGTCCGCAGGATACTCGTCGGCGTCGCAGCCTTGGCGACGCGGATTAAGCTAATTGAACTTGGTCAAATTAGGCAGCGAGTGCGTAGTTGTTGTTGGCAACTAATTTTTTGAGGATCGGGATTAACGGGCCGGCCCCCAGCGCCCGACGTGCTTACCGTCCGACATCAGTGCTGTCAAAACCAGTACATCCCCAATGTCTGGCTGCAAATATACAATTTTTTTGCCAATCAAAATTAAACTTTCTTTTTCAATACGTTTCTAAAACATTGTACAAGCGGAAAAAAGAGATTGTTATCCTCAGTCTTTATGCTTCCAAAGGGCCTTAAAATGAGGGCGTTAGGAAGTTTCCGAACACGAAAAAATTATAGTAGAATGCTAAAATCTTTAAACAATATTGTTATGAGAAAATCATTTATTTATGCTGCGGTCGGACTGCTTGGTCTCTCCGCATTGTCAGTTTCCTGCAAAAATGTCAAGCCTGTCAGCGTGACCGAATATGGCATGCCAGGCGCACCCGTTGCAGTTGTTGTTGAGTATAGCGAGCCCGTTTCTGCCGCTTCTGTAAACGTTGATGCTTACAAGGTAGATGGCAAAGAAATCGCTGCCGTATTCACCACCGATGAGAATCCTGCCGAGAAACTTCTCGCCGCACATATGGGTCATCATCATGGTCATGGTATGCATCCGGGCTGCCCTCAGGGCCCCGCTCCTAAGGATGGCGTAAAACCCGAAGGTCCTAAACCGGAAGGCGCACCCAAGGATGGTGTAAAACCCGAAGGTCCTAAACCGGAAGGCGCTCCTAAGGACGGTGTAAAACCCGAAGGCCCTAAGCCTCAGAAAGACCTTGGTCCTATGATCCCTGAGTCAAAAGATGGTAAATATGTAGTTATTCTCCTCAAGGGCCACGAAGGTCATCATGGCATGCCTGGTATGCACGGAATGCCTGGCGGTTGCCCTAAGGAAGGAATGGCTCCTGGTCAGTGCCCTGAAGGCATGAAAGAAGGCCAGTGCCCTAAAGAAGGAATGAAAGAAGGTGAGCCTTGCCCTGATTGCAAAGAAGGAAAGCCTTGCGATATGCCCGATTCACTCAAAGGTGAGTGCCCTAACTGCCCTGACGCACCTAAGGATGGCGTTAAACCCGAAGGTCCCAAACCTGAAGGTGCACCTAAGGATGGCGTTAAACCTGAAGGCCCTAAGCACGAAGGTGCTCCTAAGGACGGTGTTAAACCAGAGCTTAATGTCACTCAGGTTGCGGCTATCAAGACCGCTGCTGGCAAGACCGTTAAGGCTTGGTCAAAGGCTATGGTTGCTGCTCAGCCCAAGTGCGAGGCTCCTAAGGACGGTGCAAAACCTCAGGGTCAGCCCGCTCCCAAGGATGGTGTAAAACCGGAAGGCGCTCCTCAGGGACAGCCTGCACCTCAGAAACCTGCAGAGAAGAAATAACCAGTTAAACATACTCTGCTTTATAGACCAGTAAGGTCTGAGGGGCCCTACTGAGGGCCCCTCTTTATTTTTTGAAAAGCAAAAGCCTCGAAAAAAAACGAGGCCCAAAGCCCTCAAAACGGAGGAAAACAAAAAAGCCCTCAAAACCGAGGCAAACAACGGAGGCAACGCCCCCAAAGACGAAAAAGAGTTATGAGAAGAAGAATGACATCAGTTTTGGTATTGATATTCGGCCTGTCAACATTGGCATCGGCCCAGTATGTCGATGACGTCCAACTGAGAGATTCAGTGGGCACTGTCAGGACATGGACCTTGCAGCAATGCCTAGACTATGCGGAGGAGAATAATATCACTGTCCGTCAGAGCCGCAATACTTATCTTTCCGGTTTGGAGGATACGGAACAGGCGAGAGCCGCGATATTCCCTACAGTTACCGGTAGCGTGGGCCAAGGTGTAGCCAATACTCCTTTCTTGGACGATGGAACTGCCAAAACAGCCCTCACAGGCTCCTACGGGGTGTCTTCTTCCATGACACTCTACAATGGCGGCAAACTTCGCAACGCCATCAAAAAGCAGGAAGTGCAGAATTCCATCGACTCACTCTCAGTGGAGCAGAATCTTATCGATGTGAAAACTGCCATCGTACAGGCATATCTGCAATGCCTTTACGCCAAAGAGGCCATCTCGGTAAACGAATCGACGGCCGAAGGATCAAAGGCACAGGCGGATAGAGCCATGGAAATGTGGAAGGCAGGATCAATCAGCAAGGTCGACTACAAACAACTCGAAAGCCAATACTTCAGCGACCGTTATCAGGTTACAGTGGCAAAAACCACCTACGACACCTATAAATTACAGCTCAAACAACTTCTCGAACTCGGCGTCAATGACGAACTCGAATTGGTCGACGAAGAGGCATCGGAGGAAGAGGTTCTCAGACTAATCGCCCCCAAGGAAACAGTCTATCAGAACGCCCTTGAGGTCATGCCGGAAGTAGCCAGCGGTGAACTTGCGGTCAAGGCGGCAGAAATCGCCGAGCAGCAAGCAGAGGCCGGTTTCCTACCATCTCTCGGACTCACAGCCGGCATCAGCACCAGCAATAGCTCAGCATCCAGCGAGTCCTTCGGCAACCAGCTGAAAAACTACTTCGGCGAAAGCATCGGTCTCAATCTCAGCATCCCGATTTACTCCGGACGCAAGAACAGAACGGCCGTCAACAAGGCCAGAATCGCGACCGAGAACGCCAAACTCGACCAAATCAGCATCGAGAAAAGCATACTCAACGAGGTGGAATCAACATGGCTCAACGCCGTATCCGCCCAGTCTCAGTATGTGGCGGCGAAAGAGCAGGAAAGCTACGCCCAAGAGAGCTACGACCTCACCAGCGAGCAGTTCCGCTTGGGAATGAAAAATACGGTTGAACTCATCACCGCCAAGAATGAGTTGCTTGCGGCTAGCCAAGCAAAATTGCAAGCCAAATACAATGCGCTTCTGAATATAAATATTCTGGACATCTATCAAGGAAAATAAACAAAAAGTCATGAAAAATAAAAAGTTGTACATAATCGCATTATGCGTTTTAGCGGCGTTGGTGGCAGCATGGCTTATCTTTAAGCCTTCCAAGAAAGAGACCATCACTCTTGCGACAGGCAAAGTGGAGACTGTCAATATCTCCAATTCCGTGACCGCTACGGGAACGGTGGAACCGGTTACTTCCGTTGATGTCGGTACTCAGGTGTCCGGAATCGTGGACAAACTCTATGTGGATTACAATGACGAGGTCAAGGCCGGTCAGGTAATCGCTGAGATGGATAAGGTGACTCTTCAGGCTGAGTACAAGAGCTCTCAGACCGAGGTCTCCAGAACCAAAACGGAATACGAATATCGCCTCAAGGAATACAACAGAACCAAGCAGTTGCATGACAAAGAACTCATAAGCGACAGCGACTATGATTCCGCTTTGTACTACTACGAGACGGCAAGAAGTTCATACGAGCAGGCAAAAGCGGCCATGGTAAAGGTCGAGAGGAATTTGGGCTATGCGACCATCACTTCGCCTATCGACGGAGTCGTAATCAGCAGAGCCGTTGAGGAAGGACAGACCGTTGCCGCCGGCTTCGAAACTCCTACACTTTTCACCATCGCAAAGGACCTCACCAAGATGAGAGTCATCGCAGACGTAGATGAAGCCGATATCGGACAGGTCAAGGAAGGCCAGAATGTGACATTCACCGTGGATGCTTATCCCGATGATTCATTCGAGGGAACCGTGCAGCAGGTGCGTCTGGAGGCCACCACAACCTCTAACGTCGTTACCTACGAGGTAGTCATCACCGCCGATAATCCCGACCTCAAACTGAAGCCTGGGCTTACCGCCAATGTGACCATCTACACGCTTCAGAAGAACGATGTACTTACCGTACCTACCAAAGCGCTTAAATTCAATCCTGACGAGGCTATCCTCAAGAAAATCGGATATACCGTCAATGACGCCGAAAGCGGTGAGCACAGGGTATGGGTAGTAAAAGATAACACTCTCACATCGAGAGCAGTAGAAATAGGAACATCAAGCGGCGACAAGACCGAGGTTGAGGCAGGTCTCGCCAAGGGTGAAGTTGTCGCTACCGCAATCTCTGCCGAAAAAGCCGAAAAGGAGCAGGAAAGCACTGAGAGAAGTCCTTTCGCTCCAGGTCCTAGGTAGAATGTAATTCTCAAAAGCCGTTAGTCTTGGAGGACTATGGTGGTTAATTATTTGTTGGTTTAATTGAAATGGAAAGATGGAACGCAAAGAAGTAATTAGACTGGAGAACATTAGAAGGGATTTCTTGGTCGGCGACGAAGTCGTCCATGCTTTGAGAGGTGTGTCATTCACCATCGAAGAAGGGGAGTTCGTTACAATTATGGGAACATCCGGTTCGGGAAAGTCTACCTTACTGAACACGCTGGGATGCTTGGATACTCCGACATCGGGTGAATACTACCTGGATGGGGTTTCAGTGCGAACTATGGGTAAAAATCAGCGTGCTACTCTTAGAAATCGCAAGATTGGTTTTATCTTTCAAAATTACAACTTGCTCCCCAAGACTACGGCCGTTGAGAATGTTGAACTCCCGCTGATGTACAATTCGGCGGTATCCAAGAAAGAGCGCTATGAGAGGGCTGTGGAGGCCTTGAAGGCGGTCGGACTGGGCAATCGATTGATGCACAAGAGCAATCAGATGTCAGGAGGTCAGATGCAGAGAGTTGCCATCGCTAGGGCCTTGGTCAACAACCCTGCGGTAATCCTCGCCGATGAGGCCACCGGTAACTTGGATACCAGAACGAGTTTTGAGATTTTGGTGCTTTTCCAGAAGCTCCACGCCGAGGGACGAACCATCATCTTCGTAACCCACAACCCCGATTTGTCCAATTACAGCAGTCGCACCATTACGCTGAGGGATGGACGTGTGACATCTGATGTCATGAATGATAATATTATGGATGCAGCGAAGGCGCTTGCCGAACTGCCGGTACAAAATGATTAGTTATGAATTTCGGAAATCTATTGCTGATAGCCTTAAAGGCTTTGAATAATAACAAATTCCGTGGATTTCTGACCATGTTGGGAATCATTATCGGAGTTGGTTCGGTTATCACCATGCTCGCAATCGGACAGGGATCCAAGAAGAGCATCCAGGCGGAAATTAGCGAGATGGGATCCAATATGATCATGATCATGCCTGGACAGGACATGAGGGGTGGAGTTCGTCAGAGCGCCGACGATATGCAGACGCTCAAACTCAAGGACTACGAGTCCATACAGGAAAAGGCTACCATGATTTCGGCCGTTTCTCCCGTGGTATCGTCTTCCGGTCAGGCGATTTATGGCGCGAACAATGCTCCTACGTCCGTCTATGGCGTGGCTGAGGACTATTTGGATATCAGAATGTATAATGTCGAGGATGGCGAGATGTTCTCCGAGCAGGACATCAAAACGGCCGCCAAGGTTTGTCTCATTGGCCATACCGTCATCGACAATCTTTTCCCCGATGGCGAGAATCCGATTGGCAAGACCATAAGATTCGGTTCCATTCCTTTCAGAGTCATCGGTGTCATCGAGTCGAAGGGTTATAACTCCATGGGTATGGACCAGGATGACTTCATTTTGGCTCCTTATACCACCGTCATGAAGCGTATTCTTGCTGTCACATATCTCCAACAGTTGCAATGCTCTGCCATTGCCGAGGGCTATACGAGCCAAGCTATAGATGAGATTACGGCCATTCTGAGGGAAAACCATAAGTTGAAGGATGGCGACGATGACGACTTCAATATCCGTTCGCAGGAGGAGCTTTCTTCCATGATGACTTCCACGAGTGATATGATGTCTACGCTTCTGGCTGCTGTGGCTGGCATTTCGTTGCTGGTTGGTGGTATCGGTATCATGAACATTATGTATGTGTCCGTGACCGAGAGGACGAAGGAGATTGGTCTACGTATGAGTATTGGCGCGAAGGGGCGAGATATTTTGTCGCAGTTCTTGATTGAGTCTATTTTGTTGAGCGTGACGGGAGGTTTGATTGGAGTGATTGTGGGGATAGGGGCGTCGTATTTGGTCAAGGTGCTGCTTTCCTATCCGATTTCGATTCAGCCGTGGACGATTCTGCTTTCGTTCTTGGTTTGCACCATCACTGGTATTTTCTTCGGCTACTATCCTGCCAAGAAGGCCGCCAACCTTGACCCTATCGAGGCCATTCGATACGAATAACAAGGCGCCATCAGGCGCCGCAGCGGAGCGTCGGCGAGATTTTCGAAGAAAATTGAAGCAGCGTAGCTGCCCGCCGAAAGCAGAGCGAAGGCGGCATGCCCCTCGGGGCTGTCAGCGTTAGCTGACTGGGGGTACGAGAGCAAGAGGAGCGAAGCTCCTATTTAACAACCAATTCCGCTATATCAAGGACAGGGATATCAGACCTGTCCTTGAATGTTTTATAGCAAAGGGGACAGGCAGTGACGATACAATCGGGATTATTGGCCTTCAGATTGGCAATGGAAGCATCCATGATTCGACCCCTATCAGCATAGTCAAGAGTAAGGCTACCGAGGCTACCGCCACAGCAAATGCTCTCATCGCCATGCTTGCCGGCCTCCAAAAGATTACCGGCCATGGCCACAAGATTGCGAGGCTCCTCATATATGCCGCAACCCCTTCCAAGTTCGCAAGGATCATGATAAACATAATCCACATCCGAATGGTTCACTTTGAGTTTTCCTTGCGCCGCAAGCCTATCCATATACTGTGTATAATGGATCACCTCGATGCCCTCAAGAGCATATTCCTCCTTGAAAATCTTAAGGCAAATAGGGCATGACAACACAAGCGTCTTGCAGCCAGAATCTATGATCATCTTGCGATTAGCGGCAATCACCTTATCAGCCGCCTGACGCTTTCCAGCCAGCACCAGAGGCCTTCCGCAGCACATTCCACCATCCTTGTCGGCAAAAACGAACTTGACACCAGCCTTCTCGAACATGGTCTCCACGGACTTGATGATGGTCGGAGTAAGATGGGACATGCAACCCGCAAAATACATGACTTCCTCCTTCTCTGCAGGAACCTCGGAAGTCAAATATGAATAGTTGAAAGGCAACTTATTCGTGGTCTTGGCCCTTTGCAAAATACGCATCGCCGGAGCATCAACGCCCACCGGACAAACCGCCAAGCATTTGCCGCACTCCAAGCACTTGTAAGCAATCTTATTGGCCTTTTTCTCGTTTTTGCGACGAAGCATGCGCACGAAATAAACGGAAGAGAATTTAAGATTCTTCCTCTGCACATTCATCGGACAGGCATCGATACAAAGGCCGCAACTCGGGCAAGCATAAACTTCCGCCTTGGAATAACCCTCCATCAGCCTGCGCTCCTTGATGCCGGCATTGCGCATCAAAATCAGCAGCGGCTCGGTCAGGATGTGCATATACCTCGTAAACGGCATGGCGACAAAGAAAACGCCTAGGCAAATCGAATATGCCCACCACCATGGCATGATGTACAAATTCTCGCCGAATACCCACCTCATCAAGGCATTAATCGGATAGGTCAAAAAACTTCCGCCGCTAAGATTCGCCGTGAAACTTTCGGCCATCAGACGAAGAGGAAATATGCTCCAGAGGCTATACAGAGCGATTCTGTCGGGAATGGTAGGGCGAGTGGTGTGCTTCATGCCAAGTGCGAGGGAACGGATTCTCTTGAACATCGCAAGAGCGATTCCGGACAGCACATAAAGCAGGCAGAGATCCATCATAAAGAAGAAAAACGAACCGCGAAGCGTCACCTGCTCGGGATTTACCCAAACGAAAAATCTATAGAAAATAGGGTAGTAGAGGCCACCATGCTTGGGCGAAAGATGCCTCGGCACGAAAAGATATACCTCCAAATGGCCCAAAATAATCAGCAAAAACCATCCGAAAGCAATGGCGGAGTGCATGTAGCCAAGCAGCGGCTTGCGCTTCCATATTTTTTTATGGAAGAGGCAATCGTTGAAGCAATCCTTGATGTCTTTCCACAAAATCTTGGGATTGAGAAGCGATTTGCCCAGCTTTAGTCGGTCTTGTCTTCCGATTTGGACGAGGATTCGGATAAGGCCGATGAAAAGCCATGTCAGCATGAAAACGATGCCGGCGCAGAAGGGGATTACGAAGTGATTGTAGCCGCTGGGGATGCGGTCGATCACTTCGGGAGAAGCCTGCGCCAAATATGTCAGAAACATCGGAATCATTTGCTTGTCACCCTTTTTGTTATCGTGAGAATAAGATGTCTGGTGTTGATGCCGCGAGGGCAGACCATGGTGCATTTGCCGCAAAGGAGACAGCCTTGAAGAAGTTCCTCCGCCTTTTTGAATTGACCATTCTGCACCGCCAAAATCGCCCTCCTGAGGCTATTGTCGGTATATTTTCCCGCTGTGCATACGGCTGAGCATGTGCCGCAAGCCATGCACTCCTGGATGCCTGGATCCTCCTTGGCTATGTCCTGTATAGCCTGAAGGTCCACCTCATCCAAGTTGATTCTGGAACTGGGAGTTATGCCGAAACCGAAATCCATGCGCAACTATTTTTGAGATGTCAAATATTGATGTATGCGCATGGCGGCTCCTCTCGCCTCGCTGAATGTCTCCGGCAGATTCTTGGGCCCCGTTGCCGCACCGGCCACGAAGATGCCGCCAACCGATGTGTCTTGGGTGTTGTGGATGCCGTCTGAAGGGTTAAGGAAACCATCTTCGCCCTTGCCTATCATGAGAAGGCTGCCGATTCTTGTGCCTCTTTCTGCAGGCCTCATGCCCGCCATCAAGACCAAAAGGTCAAGAGTGACTTTAAGCGGCTGGCTGGAAAGAGTGTCCTCAGCCTTGACCTGAAGGGTGCCGTCGGCATTTTCCGCTACCTCGGAAACCCTACCGCGCACGAATCTCACGCCATATTCTTTTTGAGCCTTGAGATAAAGGTCTTCGTAGTATCTTCCGAACATTCGGAGGTCCATGTAGAAGCAATAAACTCTGGCGTCGGGGAAGGCCTGCTTAATCTCGCAAGCTTGTTTGACTGCGGTGGCGCAGCACACTTTGGAGCAACCTCTGCAACCCGCTTTCTCGTCTCTGGAACCTACGCAATGTACGAATCCTATTCTCTTTGGAGATTTGATGGCGGGATTCTCACCGGTATTAAACCAATCCTCTAAGTCGGCATTGGTAATTACTTGATTGTAAATGCCATAACCATATTCTTCTTTGCGCTCGGCAGCAAACAAGTCAAAACCCGTGGTAAGTAGGATGGCATCGGAAATTATAGTCTTACTATTGTTGACTACTATGCTAAACTGATTCTCCAAACGATTGGCCGAACTGACCTTAGTATCAGTGAGAAACGTTACGCCTTCCGTCTTGGCGAGGAGGTCATTCAGCACGTCTTCCGCCTTGTTGCCGTAAGGGAAAAGTCTATCCCATCTGGCAAGATGCCCTCCGAGCTGGGGCTTCTCTTCTATGACGATGACTTGGTAGCCCAAAGACTTGAGGCATGATGCCGCCTCCAGCCCCGCGGGACCGCCACCGATTATCGTTATGGTCTTGGTTCTAGACATCTTCGTAATTTTATTTCATGCAGCAAAGTTGCTGGGGTTTTCCGAGGTCCTTGCCGTCTTTGCCTTGATATTTCTTGTCGGGGTCGTAGTCTATGCCCATCTTCTCCAAAAGCGGTTCGATTGGCACCTGATGCGTCTGCAAGCCGAGGTCCCATGGGTCGTAGCCCATGACAAGTCCGGCCACTTCTTCGAAGGTTAAGGCCGGAATTCCGTGTCCGTCGCCTCCGTAGGTCTTGCCGGTGGATTCCGCTATGACATATTGCCACCTGTCCAAGAAATATGGGCATCCAGGGCAGTTGGTGATGATTAAATCTGGCTTGTAGGGCTCCATGCTCTCGAATTTCTTGTGGGTGTTGGAAAGCGAATAGCCTCGATTTCCCTTGATGAAGTATTGCCTGAATCCGAATCCGCAGCAATGCCTTCTCTCCGGATAATCAATGATTTGGCCGCCCCATGCCTCTATCATGCCGACTAAGACGTATGGGTACTCCGCGCCGCCGACGCCCTTGGACGGGAACATCTTCGAATAGTGACATCCGATGTGCTCAACCACCCTTAAAGGCTCGCCAGTGTGGACATTTACGAGCTTGCGCTTGGCCTGGGCCGCTATAAGATTGCGATATTTGTATATCAAATCGCTGGCGTGAATAAGGTATTTCGGCTTGGCGAAATCCAATTTGCACGTCTTCCACAAGTTTTCTTTGATTTTCTTTTCGAGTTCCGGAAACTCCCTCCATGTCTCCATGGTCTCGCAATAAAGTCCGAAGGAGGTGATGCAAGAGCAGACATAGTTCTCATAGCCATTTTTCGCCATCAGAGCGAACTGTCTGGCGATAATGGTCATGACGGTCTCTTGGGGGATGGCGTCCGAATGATAGGCTATTCCTCCGCAAGTCGTATGATGCTCAGTCTCGAAAAGGTCCTTGCCCAACTTATTCTGGCAAATGTCCAAAAAAGTGGCCTCGGAAGCAGGGAAAAAGCTCTGCCTGATGCAACTGCGCACATAGAAATAGTGGTCGTCCGGAATGTCTTTTTGGTAGTCGGACCATATTTTTTGTTTTCCTTCGTAAATCATTGTCAGTGATTCAGATGTTTCGGATTGTTTTCGTTGTAAACTTTGTCGAAAAATTCTTCTTCCGTGAGCCCCATCTCCTCGGCTTTTCTAAGGCCTGCCGCACGCACAGCGTCCATTCTGGCTGTGGCTCCGGTCTCGTCAAATATGTTTTTGAGTTGATCCAGGTCCTCTTGGGGGATGCGTCTCATGGCTCCCTTTCCCTTGCCGTCCAAATTGCCGCCTAGCCTCTCGAAAACGTCGTCCAGATGCTTTTCTTCCCATTCCCAAACGACTCCGGCTTCGGGATGTCCGGCATAGTCAAAACGCCTGGGATAGACGCAGTAGCCATAGTCCAGAATGTTGGAGCAAAGGTCCTTGCAAAGAATATATTGCTGGCGGCCTTTCTCCGAATCGATGAAATATCCGAGGTCGATGGAAAGGCTTCGAAGGGCCATTATGATGAGTCCAGGGGCGTTTTTTCGAGGGCATCGGGTGACGCAACTCATACATTCGCCGCAGTACCAAATGGTGTCGCTCTTGAGGAGTTTTTCGATTTCCTCCTCGTCCTGACTTTGGACTATATCGACGATTCTTCGAGGGTCATAACGATAGAATTCAGCGGCAGGGCACACTGCAGTGCAGGTGCCGCAATTAATGCACGCGTTCAGCCCCTCCTTGAGACGATAATCCTTTATCAGAAGGTCATACAATTTACCCATAGTAGAAGATTTGATGGCTTGAATCTTGCGAAACAAGCGCTCGACAAGACAAATTTAGGGAAATATTGCGAATCTGACAAATGTTGGCGGGGAAGTTTAGTGGAAAACCATTTGTATTTGCCCAATTATTTGCTAAATTTGTAGTCATTCCGTAATTTGTGATTGAATGCGGAATCAATGATAACCAAAAAATTTTGGATAACGACGTTGTACTAAATTAAACTGTTTGTGATATGAATTATGTGAACGAGACAATACGGCGCCAGGATAGGGTGATGGATGAGCAGGCGGCGCTAGAATTACTTCAGAAGGCCGAATTTGGCGTACTTTCCCTATCTAGCGCTGACGGAACTCCCTATGGTGTGCCCGTCAATTTCGTGTGGGATGGCGACAGCTCCATCTATCTGCATTGCGCTCCCGAGGGAAAGAAATTGGACATCATAGATGAGAATTCCAAGGTGTCATTTTGCATTATAGGCAAGGTGAAGCTCCATGCTTCCAAATTTACCACGGATTATTCCAGTTTGATTCTGAAGGGAATCGCTTCCAGATCTTTGCCGTCCGCCGAGCGCTACAAGGCTCTTGAAATGATGATCAATAAGCTCTGCCCCGAAAATCTCGAGGTAGGCAAAATCTATATCAACAACTCTTTTGATAGGGTTGAGGTCATAAGGCTCGACATTTCCGAATGGACGGGCAAGACCAAAAGTATCAAGAAATAACACATCTAAAACCTACATATTATGAGTTTCAAAATCGTAGTTCTTGCCAAGCAGGTACCTGATACCCGCAACGTAGGTAAGGACGCCATGACAGCGGAGGGTACCGTCAATAGAGCGGCTCTTCCCGCTATATTCAATCCTGACGATATGCTGGCTCTAGAGCAGGCACTCCGTCTTAAGGATAAGTTCCCAGGCACTACAGTGGGCATTCTCACCATGGGCCCCGCCCGTGCTGGAGAAATCATTCGTCAAGGACTCTACAGAGGCGCTGACACCGGTTGGCTTTTGACCGACAGGCTTTGCGCCGGAGCCGATACCTTGGCAACTTCTTATGCGCTTGCTACCGCGATTCAGAAAATCGGCGACGTCGACATCGTAATCGGTGGTCGTCAGGCTATTGATGGAGATACCGCTCAGGTAGGTCCTCAGGTCGCTCAGAAACTGGGCATGACTCAGGTAACTTATGCTGAAGAAATACTTAAGATAGAAGATGGTAAGGCCACGATTCGTCGCCACATAGACGGCGGTGTTGAGACCGTTGAGGCTCCGCTTCCTATCACCATCACGGTGAATGGTTCCGCTGCTCCTTGCCGTCCTTGCAATGCCAAGTTGGTGCTTAAATACAAACGCGCTACTTGCCCTTCGGAGCGTCCCGCTGAAGGCACCAAATATGATTATCTATATGACGAGAAACCTTACCTTACTCTCAATCAGTGGGGTGTGGCTGATATCGATGGAGACCCCGCTCAGTGCGGTCTTTCCGGTTCGCCGACCAAGGTTAAAACCGTGCAGAACATTGTTTTCCAGGCTAAGGAGAGCAAGGTTATGACTGGATCTGACGAGGATGTGGATAGTCTCGTTAAAGAATTGTTGAACGAAAAGATCATCGGATAAGGTATGGATAATGTATTTGTATATTGCGAGATAGAAGGCACCAAGGTCGCCGAAGTCTCACAGGAGCTCCTTACTAAAGGACGTAAACTTGCCAACACTCTCGGAGTGCAGCTCCACGCCATTGCCGCCGGTGATGGTATCAAGGGAAAGGTTGAGTCTCAGATTCTGCCTTACGGAGTAGATAAACTCTTCCTTTTCGATGCGCCAGGTCTTTTCCCTTACACCTCAGCGCCTCATACCGATATTCTTGTGAACCTTTTCAAGGAGGAGAAACCTCAGGTTTGCCTCATGGGTGCTACCGTAATAGGTCGTGACCTCGGTCCTAGGGTGTCTTCTTCGCTGACCAGCGGTCTTACCGCCGATTGTACCCAGCTTGAAATCGGTGACTATACCGATGCCAAGACAGGCAAGACTTATCAGAATTTGCTTTATCAGATTCGTCCCGCTTTCGGTGGTAATATCGTTGCTACCATCGTCAATCCTGACCATCGTCCTCAGATGGCTACCGTTCGTAGCGGTGTCATGCGCAAGGAGGTTTTGGATGAGAATTACAAGGGCGAAGTCGTAGTCATGGATGTGGCCAAATATGTGCCTACAGTTGACTATGTAGTTAAGGTTTTGGACCGTCATGTTGAGGCTGCCAAGCATAATCTTAAGGGTGCCGCTATTGTGGTTTCCGGTGGTTATGGAGTGGGTAGCAAGGAAGGCTTCGATATGCTTTTCCAGCTTGCCAAAGAGCTTCATGGCGAGGTTGGTGCAAGCCGTGCGGCCGTTGATGCCGGCTTTGTTGACCATGACAGGCAGATTGGTCAGACCGGCGTTACTGTGCATCCCAAGGTTTATATCGCATGCGGTATTTCCGGCCAGATTCAGCACATCGCTGGAATGAAGGATGCCGGCATTATCATATCCATCAACACCGATCCCGATGCTCCGATCAATAAGATTGCGGATTATGTCATCGTGGGCAAGGTTGAGGAAGTGGTACCCAAACTCATCAAGTATTACAAGGCAAACAGCAAGTAGAACCATCTAACAAGACATATTATGGCAAATTACTATACAGACCATCCGGAATTGGCGTTCTACCTCAATCATCCCTTGATGAAGAGGGTAGTGGACCTCAGGGAGCATTACTATGAGGATAAAGACAAATTCGATGACGCTCCGGTGGATTATGAAGACACTATAGAAAATTATAAGAAGATTCTCGATATTATCGGAGACTTGGCCGCCAACGTGATTGCGGTCAATGCCGAGGATGTTGATAAGGAAGGCCCGCATCTCAAGGATGGAAGGATGATCTATGCTTCCAAGACCGTTGAGAATATGGAGGCCATTCGTCAGGCAGGCCTTAGCGGTGTCGCCATGGCTCGTAGGTATGGCGGTCTCAATGTCCCGAATGTGACTTTCTCGATGATGTCCGAGATTATTTCCGCTGCTGATGCGAGCTTCCAGAATGTTTGGTCGCTTCAGTCTTGCGCCGATACTCTTTATGAGTTTGGTAGCGAGGAGCAGAGGCAGAAATATATTCCTCGTGTTTGCGCTGGCGAGACCATGAGTATGGACCTCACCGAGCCTGATGCTGGTTCCGACCTTCAGAGGGTTATGTTGAAGGCGACCTATGACGAGAAGGAGGGTTGCTGGAGGCTTAATGGCGTGAAGAGGTTTATTACCAATGGCGATTCCGATATTCATCTTGTGCTGGCTCGTTCCGAAGAGGGTACGACTGATGGCCGTGGTCTTTCCATGTTCATTTATGACAAGAAGAATGGGGGAGTGAATGTTCGCCATATCGAGAATAAGTTGGGTATCCATGGTTCTCCGACTTGCGAGCTTGTGTATAAGGATGCCAAGGCTGAGCTTTGCGGTAGCACTCGTTTGGGCCTCATTAAATATGTCATGGCTCTTATGAATGGCGCTCGTTTGGGTATTGCTGCTCAGAGTGTTGGCGTTTGTCAGGCCGCTTATGATGAGGGGCTCGCTTATGCCAAGGAGCGTGCGCAGTTTGGCAAGAAGATTATCAATTTCCCCGCTGTGTATGATATGCTGGCGACCATGAAGGCTAAACTTGATGCCGGTCGTTCGCTGCTCTATATGACTGCTCGCTATGTGGATATCTACAAGGGCCTTGAGGATTTGCAGCGTTGCGGTGCGACTTTGACTCCTGAAGAGAAGGCTGAGCTTAAGAAGTATAATCGCCTTGCTGATGCGTTTACTCCTATTTCTAAGGGTATGAATTCCGAGTATGCCAATCAGAATGCTTATGATGCGATTAGTATCCATGGTGGTTCTGGTTTCATTATGGAGTACAAGGCGCAGCGTCTCTATCGTGATGCTAGGATCTTCTCGATTTACGAGGGCACGACTCAGCTGCAGGTTGTTGCGGCTTTGAGGTATATTACCAATGGCACTTATCTTTCCATCATGAAGGATATGCTGGGTGAGGAGGTTTCCGAGGCTATGGAGCCTCTGAAGAAGAGGGCAGCCGCTTTGGTTGATGCTTATGAGAAGGCTCTTGAGGAGCAGAAGGCTGGCGTTCAGGACCAGGAGAAGACTGATTTCCTCGGTCGTCATTTCTATGAGATGACCGGCGATATCCTGATGTCGCTTCTGATTATTGCTGACGCCTCCGTTGCTCCCGAGCTATTTACCAAGAGCGCTAATGTCTACCTCCGTCTCGCCGAGGCCGACGTCGCCAAGCACCTCGCCTTTGTTGCGTCTGTGACTCCCGAGGAGTTGGTGAACTACAGGGCGGAGTAAAGCAGGGGCGCGGTCGTTGTTTCTTGTAAAAGAAATGGCTGGGCTCTCTGGGCTTTGGGTTTCTGCGCCTGGGGTTCTGTGGCTTTCCGCGTTTCCTAGGTCTGGGACGCTAGGGCTTTCCACTAATTAGACTCTCCCGTTGGGCCTTGTGGCTCACGGGAGAGGTTTTTTATGTCTCAGGTGCGCCTATCCTGTCGCTACTGCTGCAGGATATCCACACTTTCCCCGTGAAACCGTGCTTATCCTGTCGCCGCTGCTGCAGGATATCCACACTTTCCCCACTGAACCGTGCTTATCCTGTCAAAATTCCTGCAGGATATCCTCACTTTCCCCGCTGAACCGTGCCTATCCTGTCCAAATTCCTGCAGGATATCCACACTTTCCCCACTGAACCGTGCTTATCCTGTCAAAATTCCTGCAGGATATCCACTCTTTTCCCACTGAACCGTGCTTATCCTGTCACAATTTCCGCAGGATATCCACACTTTCCCCGCGAAACCGTGCCTATCCTGTCGCTGCTGCTGCAGGATATCCACACTTTCCCCACTGAACCGTGCTTATCCTGTCAAAACTCCTGCAGGATATCCACACTTTTCCCGCAAAACCGTGGCTATCCTGTCAAAATTTCCGCAGGATATCCACACTTTCTCCGCTGAACCGTGCTTATCCTGTCGTTGCTGCTGCAGGATATCCACACTTTCCCCGCGAAACCGTGCTTATCCTGTCGCGAATCCTGCAGGATATCCTCACTTTTCCCGCGAAACCGTGCCTATCCTGTCGCTAATCCCGCAGGATAGGAACACTGTGGAATGAGGTAAACTATATCCTGAGCCCCAGGATGGACTCAATAGCATCTTGTTTAACGTTGAGAACGCGCGAGAGTTGCTTTGGCGATGCCCCATATTTTTGGTTCAGATCCTTGACCAACCATTCGAAGTCCACGCTATCCAGCATGAGAGGATTTTTGCAGTTGTACATGGAAGCGCAAATTTCCCCTATCATAGACGAAAGCACGTTATCCTTAAACTTCACCATGGAATTTTCACTTTTCCTCTCCTTCGCTTTGGTTGATGCGTAGACATAGTAGGAAAGCTTATTATAGTTTTGGAAAAGCGCATTCACTTGCTTGTAGTCCACAAAGGATTTTTTAGCGATAACCCCATCTTCCGAGATTAAGATATTTTTAGGAGGAGGCATCCTTGAATGAAGAATCTTTCTAAGCTTTCGGAGACTAAAAGATGACGATGGAAGAAGCCTATTCGAAGTCTCATCGGGAGTAAAATAGCAGTCGCCCGAACTCCACTCGTATCCATAGAATGAGATTGTGTTATCTATCTCCAACGGGTTAGCTATAACATATGCTATAACTTTCCTCAATTCTTCCATGTCTTTTATCGGCCTCACAGCGGTCGGAACCCTCGCCAATAAACCATTGATATGATACTTGCGAGATAGCCAACGCCCATATCTCATCTTGATGCTATCTATGTGTTGGTGTGCAACCTTTTCAGACTGCGCATCAACAACGAGATGGATATGATTAGACATTATAGCATATGCCAATAAGGAAAGGTTGAATTGAAATGTGCTGGTCGCAATATAGTTCGTCAGCACATTATAGTCTTCCCGATCTTGTACCCAGAGAGAAGAAAAATTGCCATTGGTGTAACTATGAAACTTCATAGCTATTATCATTTTAAGTTATACATCATTACCTAGAGACCACATCCGGTGGGTCTCCATCAATGGTGCAATGATAAATAGAACTAGCCGTCTTCAGAAAATAAATACGAATAAATTTTAAAATTGGCTCTAGACATGCGTAGAAGGTGCCTTTTAGAGTCGAAATACTTATTGTTTTTATGAAAAATCATGAAAATTTACATTCTTAAAATCGACCTAAAAGCGCTACGGAATAGTTTCTCGCCTTGATTTCATCGCTAATTTTCAGAAAAATAAAGGTTTCATTTTCTCGCGATTTTCCGCTTTTTCCCTTGGCCAAGTTGAATAAGAACGATATTTTACTCCAAGGTTGAAATCGTCTTAGAAATTTCGCGGCATTTCGACCGAAGCTATTCGGGGCGGACAATCAGTTCAAGGTTGTGATGGAAAACAATGAGAAGATTCGGCTTACGCTATTAAGGAAAAAACCCGAAAGAGCATCTTTCAGGCTAATTCTTTAGTTCTTATTTTGCAAGGAGGTGGTACTATCTAAACTCCAGCTTCATCAACCCAGGCCGTGGCTATCCTGTTTGCGCTGCTGCAGGATATCCACACTTTCCCCACTAAACCGTGCTTATCCTGTCGCAATTCTCGCAGGATATCCTCACTTTCCTCACTAAACCGTGCTTATCCTGTCGCTGCTGCTGCAGGATATCCACACTTTCCCCACTAAACCGTGCTTATCCTGTCGCGAATCCTGCAGGATATCCACACTTTTCCCGCTAAACCGTGGCTATCCTGTCAAAATTCCTGCAGGATATCCACACTTTCCCCACTGAACCGTGCTTATCCTGTCAAAATTCCTGCAGGATATTCACACTTTTCCCGCTGGACCGTGCTTATCCTGTCCAAATTCATGCAGGATATCCACACTTTTCCCGCGAAACCGTGCCTATCCTGTCGCTGCTGCTGCAGGATATCCACACTTTTCCCGCTAAACCGTGCCTATCCTGTCGCCGCTGCTGCAGGATATCCACACTTTTCCCGCGAAACCGTGCTTATCCTGTCAAAATGACAACAGGATGGGCGCACCTCCATGGCCATGACTATGGGCCGAGAGAAAATTAAATTTGGAAAATCGGGGAATTCTTGTTATATTGCGATATATCCCCGATTTTGCATGTGGGATGACATATTGTGTAACTTAATGAATTTCAGGTATGAACACTTTTATGTGGATTATAATCGTTATCCTAGCCGTTGCACTTGCTGTCGTTGCCGCGTTGCTCCACAAAGACGAAAAGGTGATTAGCCACCTACTTGAGCACGAATCTCATGTGGATAGGAAACTCAAGTATCTAGAGGACAAGGAAAAAGAGGAGGAGAAAGACATTGAGGAGCTAAAAGCTGAGAGAAAGGCAAAAGTCCAGGAATATCACAGCAGAGTGAATCAGACAACTCTCCCCGGTAACGAGGAAGCATGACACTAAAAAGAGGCCCGATAAAAGGGCCTCTTTGTTATTCCGCGAACGCCTATCCTTCTATGACGATTTGTTTTAGCGCAGAGCAGCCAGCGAAAGCTCCATCCCTAATGCAAGAAATTGTCTTGGGTATTGTTATAGTCTTAAGGGACGTGCATCCAGCGAATGCTCCATCCCAAATGCAAGAGATTGTCTTGGGCAAGGTGATGGTCTTAAGTGACGTGCAACCAGCAAATGCTCGGTCGCCTATCCAATAACATTCTTCGGGAAAGACGATGGACTCTAGGGCACTGCATCCCGAAAGAACTCCCTCCTGTAAACCTCGTCCAGCGATTCTCTTTGGAAATACTATGGTTTTAAGATTCCGAAAATCCGCGAAAGCATATTTCCCCACAAAGTCGACAGAATCGGGAATAATTATTTTCTCATACTTTTTGAAACTCTCGGTCGTCTCCTTAGTCAACTTAGTCAAATCCTCAGGAATAACAATCTCAGAGAGGTCACCCACAGCATAATTATCAATCATGGTCCAAACAAATTTATTCAACACTGCAAAGAAAACCCAAGCTTACCTCAATTCCTGACCGATAGTGCAATGTATTCCGCCACTTTATCCGTCTCAAGGTTTCCAGCATGTCTATTCCAAAGCAACCTCAACTTGCCCGCAGCCGGCAAAGGCTTCGGGGTGGATTTCAAGCTGCTGGTCGTGCGTTATTATGACCGAGCGAATATGATCATTCCGAAGGCGTTAGAGGCTAAATTGATCGCCCGTGTGGAAGAAATGGATGGAGGGTATGGTGGTGCTTAGAAGATGTTTGGCTTTGTCGCTGGTGCAATGACCGGTGAAAATTTTTGTGTCGGGGAAGGTTGCTCGCAAGGCGGTTGAGAATTCGGCCACTTCTTGCTCTGTCTGCTGGCAGTCCACGAAATGTAGGCCACCGATGAACGCCAATACATGATTCTCGCCTGTGAAATCTATGCATGAATTCATGATATTGATTGCGCCACAATGAGAGCATGACGAGAATATCACAAGACCATCGTCGGTTGTTATCGCCATCGCCATTTCATGGTCAAAGTCGTCGGGAAAGGATTGCGATTCGACCTCCTTCGTGAGGAATATGTTGCCATATGGTTTGGGATATTCGTCGTGCGAACATTTCACGGCTGCTATTCGGTCGGTTATCCATAGACTTTCTTTGATTGGGTGGAGGCGGTCGGCGTATTCACGCAGAGTGCTGGAGTCGGTGCTGATGTCGCGTGGGGATCCATGACGAGAGGTGAAATATTGCTCATGGAAAATGTTCTCAGAGAGAAAGACTTTCGTGTCAGGAAAGGTCTCCAAGAAGCGCCATAAACCTCCACTATGGTCGTTGTGACCGTGCGATAAGAAGCAGAAGTCCAAGCCTTCGAGACTTATTCCGAGGCTACGAGCGTTGTCGATGAATTTGCCCGAAAGTCCGGTGTCGATAAGTATGCGGTGGTCTTCCGTCTCCACGATCATCGACAATCC
>Ga0181612_162983_pt1 | contig 21724 bp, 13 predicted proteins | sample HoacroProtozoa21_FD_119630 | JGI IMG/M metagenome (GOLD analysis project Ga0181612, IMG submission 119630) | Hoatzin crop microbial communities from Cojedes, Venezuel. Combined Assembly of Gp0051906, Gp0051904, Gp0051908
TGTGGGGGGCACAAAAGGCGCTGCCGCCTTCCCCTCATGGAGGCCCCGGAGCTGTCCCGCGGGGGAAGGGGCTGGGCAGCCCCGAGGCTTCCTGAGCGCTTTCCCTCCCGGGTTTGAGCTGCGGGGATTCACGCGGGCCGGGGTCTGCGGTGCGGGGCTGGGGGCAGAGCTCCCTGCTCGGGGCTCTGACTTGGGGCAAGTCACCCCGTTTTCCGGCTGGTGACACGGGGTCGGTGCCGCCCGCGGCTGCTGGGGCGTCGCGGCAGTGCTGGGTGCCGGGGCGGTGCCGGTGAAGGACTCGGTGTGAAGAGGAGCTTTTCCCTCAGCAGCAGCAGGAGGAGAAAGACCCTGAGCCCTGGAGCGTGGCGTGTCCTGCGAAGAGGCTGCGCTCCGAGCTCTGGCGCAACGTATGCCGTCCTTGGGTAGAATTTTGCTGCTGTTACAAGTTTCTTTTTAATTAATTTCTCACCCGAATAATTTAAACCTAAACAGCGTGATCGCTGTTTATTCTTTTCCATGCTCCTGTGAAGACAGTTTACTTATTTCCTTTAAAGCAAAAGAAAAGCACCATCACCCCCCAACGCCTTGAGATTAGAATTATTTTCTACGCTGCGCCTAGGCCGGCTATTCAGAACAACTGCTATTGGCAGTTCAGATTATTTAAATATATCTATTTCCTTTTGATAATGGTCTTTTATTTGTGAAACTCTGAGAGTTTATCTTGCAGTGGAGTTATGTGATGCTTGGGTAATACATAGTTTGCTGTGCGTCTTATTAAGAGCGTGCTGCTTTTTAACTTCTGAATAGCAGTAGGAGGCCTGATTAACATCTGTTTAATGAAATGAATCACAGAATGTTCGGGGTTGGAAGGGACCTCAGTGGGTCACCCAGCCCAACCCGCTGCCGAAGCAGGGTCACCCAGAGCAGGCTGCACAGCACCGCGTCCAGGCAGGGCTGGAATATCTCCAGAGAAGGAGACTCCACAGCCTCCCTGGGCAGCCTGTTGCCTCTGCCTGCTCTGCAACCGCAGCAGCGGGACACGGGGCAAGATGTCACCTCTGTGCAGGCGCCTCTGCCTGCCCCGAACTCCCCGAGGCAGAACCAGCTTTGGAGGAGGTGTTCAGCTGTCCTTATTCCTAACCCGAGACTGGCAAAAACAGCACAGCAACAAGGTTGGTCAGCTTCCGAATCGCCCCGTGCAGAGGCACCCGAAAGGAGCAGCCGCAGTACCAAAGGCGAGAGCAGAATTGCCAGCGCCGGGGTGGGGGGGCAGCTGCCCGCCTGGCACGGCCTGCTCGCCCCGCAGCAGGCTCTGCCCGCGGCCGGCCAGCCCTGACCAAGGGCCAGCGGGCCAGCTGGCGACGCCTGGCTGCTCGGGTTTGGTGCGAGAGCCGGGTGACCACTTAGCCATCAGGTTCTATGGTTCTGAGTTGCTGTCATCACCGAGGGCCGCAGCAGAACCTGCGGGAACTCTGCCCCGGTCTTGGCTCAGGGTGGGGACTGCAGAGGCGCGTTTGGGCTTCGGTGCCGTCAGCAGGAGACAGCAGACAGCAGGGGGGACGTGACCCCAAGGGACCTGGCCCCACTCGCTGCCTTGACAGTAGTCACCCACTCTCAGTCAGGCAGTTTTAGTTCGTCTGAGAGTCAACCTCTTTACTCTGCCCAGGGCAGGCGTTCTCACTCACCGTGCCACATGACATCACGTCACCCGATCCCATCGTTCTACCCAAAAGGACATGACGTTTCTCTAACGGAGCCTACCTTCCACAAAACCCTGCCGACTGCCGCTAACTGTATTCCCAGCCTCTAACTCTCTGCTGATACAGTCCTATATTAACTGTCCTACGACCTTACCAGGACAGACACCAAACAAACAGTCCGGTAATTTTCTGGGTCACCCTTTTAACCTTTAATACTTTTATTGAAAGTATATGGCAAACTTCCAAACTGTTAGTATTTTCCTCATTTTCTTCAGACTTTGTGAGAAGGTAACACTAACAGTTCTGAGGAATTTCAGAAGGTAGTTGGTTAAATTAAAAACAGCTGAGCTGGATTGAATTTTCAACTTTGCCCACATTTTTGCCTGTATTTTGAATTACGTTGTATTTTTGTCTTAGCAGAAGAACTTGACATGAAGAGCAGAAAATTAGATTTAATATGCTTGTGTTTGATTTTTTGCTTTGACACTTAAGCAGCTGTAATTTCGCTAACTGGGATTATAAATAGTCTATACATAGGAAGTAGCAGGCCATGGATCTAATTGCAATCTCTAGAATTAAGTATATTAATGCAGTGGGAATTAATATTTTTTAGGAAAAAATATATGGCTACAGATCTTTGTGCCATAGTCTAATTAAACACAGAAAGTGTCTCCTATTTCTCTAATTCTCTCTCCTAATTCTCTAATTACTGAATTAATAAAAAAAGAAAAAACAAAACCAAAGTACGAGGACGCCAGCCAGCCAGTCCCAGTTAAGTATGAGCAGGTACTAAACTCAGCGCTGAGCTGGTCGTTCAGTGGACAGATGGACTTTTTTCTAGCTCTGCGGGTAATTTCTGGAATAATTTCTTTTAAAGTTTATGCCTGAACTTGTAAGAAACAGATAAATCTGAACAGCAAAAAATCCACAGATTGCTGTTGCATATTGCCGGATGCAGAACTACTGGACTGAAGGAAAGAAATCTTGCTGTAGGGTAGAAGATGGTAAGAATACTGACAAGTAGTCAAGGGAGTGAAAAAAAGATCCATTTAAAAATGTGTCTTGGCACGGATATGGATATCAAACAGAAAGGGACATTTGATTTCTTTCTGACTCACCAATTATGATTATTAGCACAATATCCAAGCTTCAGATTAATCCCTTGTGAAGTTCCTTTCAAAACAAATCTATATAGCCTGAACAAGACAAGTGTCAGATCTCACGGACATCTGGACTGGAAGGCAAGGCATGAACACGACTCAAACAGGGAGACGTCAGCCATTTCAGCAAAAGGAGAATATTTCTCGCATAGATTTTGCCCAGTGTACCTGAGAGACCAGGTGGAGACAGTCCCCACTCACCCAGAATCAATGCCAGGAGACCACATTCAGATAAGAGAGTTTTCCCTGCACAGACAACGTAACACTTAGCAACAAAAAAGCCAGCAAAAAATAATTCCATTTTTTTGTTCTCAGTTCTCCATTTCTAGGTTCTGCCAGTTAGAACATTAAAGGCATTTTCAACTTTAATGCAAGAAGCATGAACACTCGTATATCACACTATGAATCGATCAGGTTAAGCACAATGGGCACAGACTAAAGCAGCACTCTCTTTTCTGAAGAAAGGCTATCTTTTATTCTCAAAGACATTTCAATAGAAAAAACATGTTTCAGGAATTAACCAAAAGATTTCCACTGCAAGAGCTAAATAAGCTGGCAATGGCCTGCCATGTGGCTTAAGCATCACTGGATTTAGATATCAAATGTGAATCGTTACAACCACACAGCTTTCCTCTTTACCCGGATATCTCCCTTACGCAACACAAACCTAAACAGATCTGAAAACACCGACTCCTACCCATCCACTGTGTGCTAAATCCAACAGTATGTAACCCCCTTGTGCAAACTTTAATAATTCCATTCAGAGCTCTCTTTTGTTCCTCTGCTTTGTCAGTCCACCCACTGTAATACCCATAGAGGCTGTTAAATCTATAAAGCTTCTGATTTTTGGGTGGCTCATCCCGTTACAAAAGCTTATTACACAACAGAGCAGTTCTTTTCATGGCACGCACTGATCAAGAACGGGTGGATACACTGCTGCCGTGTCGCAGCGGGAGCACCAAGCTGCTCTCACCAAAGGGTACGTGCAAGGTAACAAGGTACGTGTTCGCTGCCCGCAGCTGGCACGCAGGCGTTTGGCTGCAGTCAGCCTCTCTGCATCCTCTACTTTTGCAGCTTTGATTGCTTAAGGAAGATTATTTTCTTTGCAAAGCATTAGCATGTGATTTAATGTTAATCTTAACAATCTACATGGCCATCTTTTTGGTAAGGACAGACCTAAAATCCGATCCAGCACTGTAAAGACAAGTGACCGCTTCTATTAAAAGCTTATTTTGTGAAGCATTTCCTAGGACAGACTACAACACAACGGCTGAAATTCAAGATTTCTGCATACTGTTCTCAGCCCCGGACCTTGGGCAAGATATTTAACCCCTCTGTGACCCAGGTTGCTTTGCTGAAGATGGCAAAAACAACTTGACATTTTAATTAGTATTTTCAAGGTACCTCAAAACCAAACTCTACCCTCTTGCGTCTCCAAGCAAATGCCAATGAAGTCATTCAGCAGTGAGTTTCCAGACACCGCGTTCCCCTGAACAGAACCCGTGACACATGAGGAGAGGTTGGAACTGTGGGGTTTGTTCAGCCTTACAAGGAGAAGTCTAAGGGGAGCTGTCTACAGTCACCGCATGGGAAAGTGTAGAGAAGATACAGCTAGACTATCTTCAAAGCACACAGCAGTATGGCAAGAGGCAACAGACACCAGCTGGAACATGGGATATTCTAGTCACATACAAAGTATTTTTCACAATGAAGGTGGTCAAAAATGCCCAGAGTGTGTGAAATCCCCACTACTGGAGGTAATTTGACCTAGACTGAACGACACCTGGAGTAAGCAGATCTAATCAGACCTCTTTTGAGTAGGAGGTTGGACCTAGATGGGCTCCGGAGGTCGCTTCCAGTCTAAATTATTCTGTGATTCAATGACAATTATTCCTTTATTCTTAGATGAATATTCCAGGAACCAAAAGAGCAGGAAACGGTAGTTTATGCCAACATACCACCTCTCTCCTGTCCCCAGGCCTTTTTCCTATATTTTTGCCAAATGTCAAACTCTTCCTTCTCCAGGAACACCTCCAAGGTAACTTCGACTTTTCTACTGTAACAGTGATTAATTCACTACCTGTTGAATAGCACAGTTTGTTTTCCCGCTGTGTACCACCAGGTAGTACTCCGAATATAAAGTGAAGTGGGAATCCAGACTTTTTTTGCAAACAGCCCAAAGGAAAGCCATAGGGCCAAGGATGCTCATACTCTGATGATCTCCAAATGCAGCACTACATTTTGTGAGCTGGACCGTTCGGTGTTCTGACATTGGAATTAATGCCAGTTTCTGGCAAGAAGTCCCTACTCACCCACTTTTACTGTATGCATTTTAGGTGTTCTTTGCCAGCAGAGGTGCTTTAATTACCTTTTGAACCTGGTTAAACAATAATGAAAATAATTATAAAGAAGTCTCACTTCATTAAACACAAGAGCAAGCAGACTTGTTCATTTGCCTGGATCAAGGTGCACTGATCGTTTCATTTCGTAGCAGTTTCACTGCTTTCAGATGATACATTTACATACAAATAGCCTCCACTGTCCCTTTCCAGAACTTTTACATAACTTGCCTCATTTAGAGACCTCAAAGCACGATTTATTTGTGAAGATACTGAACAAAAAAAGCAGTCAAAGAACTTGCCCAAGTCACAATTTGCAGTTCATCGTTAAATCAGAACTCGGTACATCCTATTCCCTGCTATTCAGCCCGTTCCTCCTCTTACACCAGTACCTGCCTCAACAGGCGGGGAGAACTTTTGGCTGGCTGTTTATGTGGAAGGCAAGCGGAATAAGAGCAAACCATCTCAGCTTGCAGGGGTTCATGCAGCTTTCCAGACTGCAGGCTCAGAAAATGTTCATGTTACTCCATTAGCAGAGCAGCTTTGCCCCTGCCTCGCTCCCCTGGAAGCGTTCTGGCCGCCTCTTCTCATCCGCAGGCAGAACGTTGCCCAGAGCCACCCCTGGGGACGCAGCCTTTCCCAGCCCGCCTGCGCCGCTCGAACTGTGAAGGGCAAAATTTGGCTTGTGTCTCTCTACAACAGCACAACGTGCTGCACGCTGAAAAATGCTGCACACCTAGAGATACTGTGAATTAGCAAATCGCTCTTGCTTAAACAAGGGGAAGAGAAACTCACTGAAATTCAAATGATCGTGAAAACAAAGAACCCGTCACCAGCAGCTAACGCAGGCTGTTAGATTATCTGCACTTCTGTGTTCAAAGCAGCGTTACGAGCATTAAGGAAGAGAAAGCACTGGAAATGTTCCCAAACATTCACTAAATCCTTCTCATTCCAAAATGAAATCCATTTCTCATGCATATCCATATCAGGAGCTCTGTATCCAGAAAGGACACCACACTGCTTTCCATGATCATCTACATGCCTAGCATATTTTTTCTTCCCATTTGCGCCAGGTCATTAAAACACAAGACCAGAAACACTAAGGGCAAATACGGGGGGACTCTACAGAGAGATTTCCTTTCCTCTCTCCCGTTTCTGCTTGTGCTTCTCCAGCCTTTCAAGCTCACTCTGCAGTTAGAGCTTTTTTTGCCTGAAGTTAGATGAGATTTTAATAATTTAGCTTAGTTTTATAGGAAGATGGGCTCACCATTCAGTGACATATTTTTACTTCTCCCCCACCCCCTTAATTACTTCAGAACTCCTGTTAAAATGTACCAGCTTGATAGTTCCAGGTGATAAATTTGTCCCACTGACACAGCACGTCAAGCTGAAACACAGACTTTCTCCATGCTAACGCTGCTGTGCATCCACTCTGGCATGAAGGAACCAACCACGCACGGGTTTAGTGGAGGAGAATGAGGAATGGAGGCAGAGAGGAGGAAAAATGGGGCCTTCTAGTAAAACTGGTCTTCTCAGCACCAAGAGGTTGCTGCCAGCTTTCTCTGGCAGTGTGCTGTGAGTACTAACAACGATGCCAAGGGCTGGTCTACTGATGGGGTGGAGTCACCATGAGGAACCTCTCCACAGGGTTGCAGGTCCTTAGGCACTGCTGACTCCGGCAAGTGTGATGCAACGATGGAGACACTCTTTCTAATAATCTCCTACCTACGTCTTGGGAGGGACCTCTTCCCACTGCCTTCACAGATTGAACCAACCACATTGTTCTTTCAAAGCCCTCAAAACGTCTTTCTGTTGCATTTCTGAAGCTCAGTCTCCCACAGCGCAGTGGCCACGTACAGCAGAACTGCTCTTGTACACCAAACACCAGCTTGCTTGCAGACCTCGCTGGCCACTGTCTTGTCAGCAGAGACATTGGGGGTCAGCGCATTCCTTCCTCCCTCCCCTACCCACACTTCTAGAGAAGTTCTGTGAGGTTTTTAAAATCTCCTTGAACAGTGGTCAAACAGAGAGAGAAGGAACTGAGGACTAAACTCCGTCATGAAGGACAGAGAGACAACGCCTTTCTCCTGCGGCTTGGAAGGTCACACCAGCATGGAGCTAACCTGAGCTCCAGGTCCCAGGAGCTCAGGAAGAGCAACGTGTGCTATGGGGCTGTAACAGCTTAGCCGCCGGTAGGAAGACACCTGGAGCATGATGAAAGGGTTTCACTCTTCATTGCTCCCAAGGCCTGCAAGAAACTTTCGGGGATTATCCAGTCTTTATTTCACTTTATAATTTTTCTCATTTAGCAGGGGGGTTCTGTCCTCCAAGCAGGAGGTGTGTGGCATAGGAAGCTCTCAAAGAAGCCAGCATGTTCCTATTCCACAAGCTCTTCAGCACGGGCAGATTAGTGGAAATTCAACAGAGACACCAGGACTCTGCAAAAACTGATCTACATCCCAAAGTTTCTGAAGAAACTGTTTACAGAGGGAGGGCAACTACACCAGTCCCAACAAAAGTTGACCTGAACTTCACCTGAGAAACTTCAGCCTTTAACGGCTCAAATACAGAATGAACGGTTAGTTGTCACAATTCTGAATTTAACTTTTACCTTTTGTCTTAAAAAAGGAGAATACCGTCGTATGAAAAGCTACGCTTACACCACTGGGAGGAAACCCAAGGGGCTGGTTCACTCCAGTTCTTCCTCAAGCGAGAAGACATTAACAGGAAGGAACACAGGCTGTCAGACCACGGGAACAGCTCAGCCCCCAACCCTGTTAGAAATTCTGTTTGGTTTCGTAGCCAATACTAGAACCAGCAAAGTCCTACCACTCCCCCCAGTCCCCACGCCCAGCGATGAACTTCTCCAGTTAAACAAGTAGGAAATATCTGCCTGCCTCCACCTAGGGATGAGGTTTGAAGCAGAAGAACACAGAACTCTCACTAAGTAAGCTTAGGAATCGTTTCCTGCCATGGGGGAGACACGCTGGCGGCACGTACGTGCACTGTACGAAAACCTATTGCTTTGCATGCCAGTCTGTTTGTGTACATAAATATTAATGCAACAGAGGACAAACAGGAACTGAACTCTCCCTGGGAACGGTTCCTCCGCGGCATACCCAGGGAAGCGGGGAGTGAAACATTCAGCAACCGTGCACCAACTGCTGAAAGCCAAACACCCCTGTCTGCTGTTGCATCTATCTTCTGTATAAAATTACTCTGAGAAACCAAACAAGGGTGTTTATGCTGCTCTCAAGTGAGGTTTCTTGTTGTTGTTTGGGGGTTTTTGTTTTGTTTTAAACTCTAACTTGATTTAAATAACAGGAACAATCCAAAAAGTTATTATCCGTGAGGAACTTACAAAGAAAATTTGCCTTTCAATACCCATGAAATTCACTGGGGCAATTTAGGCTCTTTCAGCAAATATTTAAGAAATATTTTACAAAACAACTCTATAAGCCTTTGGTATTGCAGAAGAAATCCAGGCTTCTCAATTTTCTTAAGGAGAAGCAAATATATATCAAAAGACAATATTTACAGGGGAAGACTGTATTTCTTCCGCTGTGCCATGAGCCTGTATCTGTTCTGCTGTGCGACGGCCATCTTACGGCGACACGAAATTTTTTGTCATTTGCACTGGGTAACTGTTGGAGCTGCGGAGCGGCTGGATTTTACACGCTACACAGACCAGCTTTGCCAAACTCCTCCACTTTGCTGTTGCATCTTTTACTGCAGTTTCCCACCTCTGGCCCACACATGTGCTACAAAGAGCTGTGGAATTGTTGCATGCGTAGACATATCCGAGCTGTGTTTAGGCAGTCGCCGATATTCACAGCTGCGAGCCCACAGGAGCACAGATATTGGCGCTGGGTGCCCAGGTCTGTCCTGGGCACCAGGTCCTTTCTGAAACACACAGCTGCTGCCTCTACAGCAGAACGTTCAACACATAGATGATGTTATTAGTTAGAAGGCACTCCATTTCCTGTACCTCAGACAGGAAAAATGTGCTTTCTAGGGATTAAAAGAAGTAAATAATAATAAAAAAAATCCTAAAGGGGAAGTGGGGTTTGTAGTTATTGTTTTATTTCTAGAAGGATTATCAAAATAATTAAGTGCTGAGGCACTGATTTTGAGAGAATGGCCAGCTCGCTGAATGTGAGGCCCTTTTGGAGGTTTCTGGAAGAAGCCACCTTTTAAAAATCTTTAATTCTTACTGTGACTAGAAATTTTGTAACTATGACAACACTGTACCATCTGTATAGCAGAATCCTGTTACAGTATCCATCTGGTAAGTAAAGGATTACTTCATCAAATCTTCCATTTTAATATCCCTGGCAGTGGGAAACATGTTTACCCTGTGTGGTCTGAATGAAAGGACACAAGACAGCAGCAGAGCTGGAAACTGCCTCAACCAAACGGCCAGACCATCAACATACACTAAGGTTCTGAGATGGTTAAATGGCTAAAAATGAGCCATTACTTCATCTTTTGTTACTTTACACCTCCGTCCTGTCCGAAGCTCCTTGCTGGAGAAACCCACGTCTGCCAGCAGCTTAATACAAAGCTGGGGCTTCAAAGAGCCGATAAGCAACACCTCAAGCAGCCGCAAAGCAGCTGCGGGAAAATGCTGTGCTTTGAATATGATGTTAGGAACTGCTTTGTATGAAACACAGAAACCTGAACTTTGGCTTTGTCACTTTTTCTATTCCCCGTTCTTGCTTGAAAGACGGGGCTAATTCTTATAGAAAGGGTTCGTGGGTGAATTTCACAAGTGGATGGAAACACCCAGAACAAGGACAGGAATTTATTACGCTTTGAAAAGAAAAGGGGAAGGAAGAGAAGCAGAGAGAGGGAGAAGGAAACAGTTTTAAAGAGAGGCAATCCAGTGACTTTTTATATTACTTCTGTGGAATTAAAATTAATTTTTAATGTTTCTCAAAGAGAAATTATATGGGCTCTATCCAAGCAGCAGGAAGACTTAAATCTGCCCCATTTTGACTATTAGTTCATCTTTGGTATAGCTTGCCTCAAAAATGTTTTTGTTCCCAAAAATTTTATAAAGAGAACATCTTCCCTGTCGGAATAGTTCCCGCCATCTGCCATTCCTTGTAAAGTGAAAGAGGTGAGGCAGAGGAGTAAAAAAATTGCTTGGCCTGTAACCACCTCTGGATAAAGCTTTCTGGCACAAAAATCCTGGTGCCTAAAGGCGTGTTCTGCACTGCTCTCCAGCGCAGGAGCTGGTGAGTTACTGCTGGAAGAGCAGCCATGATGTAGCGTTACTCTCCAGGCAGACTCAAGAACCTATTCACAAACAAATTCTGCAGTCAAGGTACATTCTTTTCACAATTTTCATGCGCAGATGTTAAACTGAGTGGCATGTTCTTTGCACTTAGAAAATAAATAAATGCAGAATTTTCAGAGTTTGCTGGTAGAAGGAATCCTGTCAGCTTTGTAGGGTACAGCAGTGGCAGTGATACCTAAAACCAATGCATTGGTGCCATGAAGTTGGCTTCTCTGGTTTTCTCTTTGAAAAGCAATGAAACGCTGCCCTCCATTTCGGACAGCGGGTTGACCACACCTCCGCCCTTGGCTGCCTCTTCCTGTTTTCTCCAGCTGTGCATCATCAACATTCGACATAACTGGCCATACTCCTGTCACTCAGGGAAGGGGAGATACAGGTCTACTTCATTTCCTTTCAACTCACCTCCCGAGTAGCAAAGGCCTCAGAAAGGAGGCTTACTTAGCGTTCATTAGCAGCGGTTTCTATGTATTAAAAGGTTTAGTCTATCACACATGCACCCACAAGGAACTCTCATCTCCGAGTTGCTTGCCCCTTGCCTTCTCCCCTTCCTCGTCCGTCCTGCTGTCCATACCACCCCTGAAGAGATGTATTTGTATCAATGGTTTTAGATGGAAGGCAGTGACAAGGGAAGGGGAGCCTCTCCCACTGCTGGCCTTGAGCAATTTACTCCAGTGTCAGAGAAGTTGATAAACTCTGTTTACATTCCCTCCCGTTCCCTGGAAAGATCATGAGATTATTTAGATGATGTCTGGACAGTGCTTTGAACATTTAGGAGACACATATAATGCTAAGCATTATGATGACTAGTCTCTCCTTTTTAATAGCCGAATTTCCAAACACGTTCAGGCAGCCAAAATACAGAGTCGAGTATGCCAGCAATGCTAGTGTAAATCCCTGGCATCACACATCAATATGCTCTTTCATGTGAAATTAAAGCCTCCTCTGTGAGCTTTAGTGGAAACAAAAGCTGGGCACTCGAACAGCCAAAGGAAAAACAGAAAATGGGAAGAGAGGTGATTGGAACAAATTGGACTGAGTTAACCTGTCTGCTCAACTCTAACCAAAGGGCAGCTGAAGAAAAAACTTTTCTGCTCAGCTGCTATCATGTTAGCCACAAAATATCCTGTGAGGCTTACCAGCAGGCCCTGACCAATCGCATGCTAAGTTCGATGCCCATCATTCATTGTATGCAGTTTCTATAGGGTGTCTTCCACCTGAAAATCTAATGTTAAAAGGTTCTATGCCTCGCCCTTGTACAGCTCTCCTGGAGTGACCTGGGAGAACTCACCTTTTTTCTGCATTCGCACACAAAACCAGATAAAATACAATTTCTATACTGAGTTTTGCAATATTTAAGTCATTTTTGATGGTAAAGCAGCTTGAAATTTCAAACTAAAAGATACTATAGAAATATTACCAATATTATAATGAAATACTCGATTTATTATTGGTTTTAAGGAAATGTTGTCCTGAATTCTACACCCATTAACATGCAAACCGCTTTGACTTGAGTGTAGCGCTGCTTCCAATTACAACCAGCTGATTTACCCACTATGTAGGCTAGAGTCCTGATAACACTGGCACTTGGCTTAACAATCCACCCACTTTGCAAAGTCAGTAAAGTGCTGACAGTCCTCAATTCTAGTCTAGTTCTGTAGGTGTTCTTGTGTACCCAAGAAAAAAGAGGAAATTGGGTTCAAAATGGACCTTCTTGTTCATCAAAGCCAGTCTCCATTTGCCACAAACAGCATTTCTGCTAATTATTACATAATCCCTTTCTTAATGCATCAAGTTCCCTCACCTCTCCTAACAGCCAACCTTCTGAGAACCCCAAGACTCTGTTTAGAAGTCTCCATCCAATTTCCAGCTTATGCTTGGACAATTCATACCCTTTTGCTCTTACACTGACATCTGCCTTCATCTTTAGAGCTTCTCCCACACTTGTCCGTTCCCCTCCCCAGCTCTATCTGTAGACAGGAATGATCCCATGTACTCTTGCAAGTCCCTGGGAAGGCATTGCAGGGCTGCTCAGCTTGTTCAAACAGAAAGAACCACAAAGGAAACCCAGCAGCTCTAGAGACCAAAGCAGACAAAAGCAGGAAAAACACAGTGACCAAGTTTTGCTTCATGGGTACCTGGGACCTGCTGGTGCCCCAGGCCATGACAGAGACGGGCACCGAGTAGGAGTCACCTGACCCTGGTCTGTCTCCTTAATACTGAATCTGCTTGAACCCTTAAAGTACTTTTCTCCCTTTTCTGCCAGGGTTATGCCAAGCATGAAGAAACGCCTTCCTGCTGCTTCTCCCTGGGCTTGGGAAGTGGAATCTGCAGGGCAGACAATGCTGTTGGCACTCCAGCAGACCTTCACCAGAACCACGATGGATTGCTGTGCATGTCTGCAACATCAGTTATGTCCTTAAAAATAGTATGATGTGTCCTAGCCACATCTTGGTAACCTTCTGGCAGCCTCTTGTCACCAAAGGTGGAAAAAAGATCAACATAGACAGGACAAACAGCAATGTAACTATGTGCTGGGGGCGAGGGGGAGCAGCAATTTCCCATATGTTTGAAGAAAATAATCCCAGGGGACTGAAAAAATTTCACAACTTTTTTTCCTTCATAAAATCTACAATAAAAACAGACCATATTAAGCAGAAATGAGCCTACCAGAACTTATGAATAACTTGCATTCTTCCACTGGAGCCCGGCCAGTTACCCTTGGAAAAAATTCCTGTTTACTTTGTAGTGAATGTGAGAGACACACAGTCTGCCAGAAGCTGTTACGACAGTAAAAACACAGCCAGAGGCTGTCACAAATGGGGAAATCACAGCAAAAGTTAATTTGTTAACTTCAAGGACAAAGATTAAAATAATACCTATTGGGTAAAAAGTTAGTTACTTTATCACAGAAGACTTCAGTTGAGTTTATATGAAAAGTATTCTTGTTCAAAGGCGAATTTCAGATACTTCTTCAATAGCTAGCTTGTATTTATTAGACTCACAAAGAAAACTTATTTTCTCGTTGTTCTGAGTTTGGCTAGGATTAATATTCTGCTTTACAACTGCATCTTTCTTCCACCAAGCCTCAGCCAGGATGGTTGCATTAGGAGTTCAGATGCCAGCATCCTTGCTCAAGGCACAGACTAAAATCTGAGTATCTGGGGGGGTCATTAGACATGCTTGCTCTCCTGGCTCTTTAGTGGTTCAATCCTAAAGTGAGTCCTACATAAATTATGTCCTAAACTGTAGGCCTGTTATTTTAGAAATCCCAGAAAACACATATTTCCAGTGCCCACAAGCTTGATTTCTGAGGCCTGATTTAGATGACAAGCTCATTCGAGAGGAAAAAGAGTGTAATACGTAGCCCTTACAGCCTGCACATTTTTGTAATGTAAGTTTAGATGTGCTCCTTTCTGTTCTTCACAAAGGTGAATGCATTTTTTTTTATCAGTTTCCACACTTTTGTGTACAGTATTTGTATTCCTCCTTTCTTGGTAAAGCTTATTGTAAACCAGAAGCTGAACATACATGCACTTTCTCATGGTCATTTACATTCTTAATGCATCTTTTCATTTAACTCATCTGTCTTTCATGAGCGATTTCCCTCTTCTGCCAGAAACTAATCCAAAGCTCACGATCTACAGATGTCTGCCATCTCAAATCAGTCACGTGCACTCCAGCTGTCAGAACTTCTGTCTCTGATATATTTTCCTATTGTCTGTATCTCATTCCTTTAAAGCACATTTTCTAATCTTTGTTGCTGTGCTTTATACTTAGGACCAAGAACATGTTTAAGGCTTTTCCTGAGCCACAATCCCAGAACTGGTGACCTGATAACCTTGTAACGATAGTAAAAACAGGAGGCAGATACCACCTCGAAGAGGCACTTGAGCGTATCTGGCCTCGTCAGAAACAGGACATACCAGGAGTCTTACATAAAAGATTTCTAACCTAAATTTTCAGACCCAAGGGGCTGGAATGGCTTGAATATGGTTCAGATAAACATCCAGACTTTCTGATGATTATCCAAACTCTTTGAGAATCTGCAAGTTTTGAGGTTCACTCGTCAGCACTACCTTGAGTACATCCTGGAAGCAGCCAGCACCTTGACAACAGCAGTGATAAGGCTGTGCTTTCCGGAAGCTAAATGCAAAAGCATTAATTAAATCACGTTCATAGGAAGCTACGAAACAAGTGATGCTCTAGAGGTTGCCAAGCAGCTCAGGAGAAATAAATCTGAGTTTATAAATATCTTCAGAGTAAGAATATTGGCAATTATTCACTGTCCTGGAAAATGCAGGATCTTTAAGACAAGCAAGAAAACACTTTGAGCACCTGCTTGTAAAAATTTCTTAGCAAACGGGGAAAATTTATGTGTAGAAATCCGCCCTCCTTGGCTTACAAAGGAGGTGGCCAACCACTGTACAGTGAGAGAACAAGCCAGCACACCACCAAATGAGGGAGTAACCAGCGCTGGTGATTCAGCCGAGGTAGGACAGGTGTAACTCTTCTTAAAGCTGCTGGGTTTATCCAGAGCTTGTGTAAACAGGGACATTCAAGAAACTAACTTTTAAAGCAGATTAATAAAATCTCTATTCAGAAGTCAAGTAATTTTAATTTGACTTTGGAAATGAAGCCAGCTATATCAAACGAAGGCCAATTTAATTCTGACTATGATTAACCATCTGGAGGCTTCATACAGCTTGACTAATCCATGTTAAAATCATATTTTTTAGTTAATTTAGATTATTGCTTGAGTGTTCCTGCAAAGGCAAGTCTTAAATCTCACCCATATTAATCGGCCAAAAGAAAGGAGGCCTTGAATTTCAGTGGTCTTTCTCCATCTGTTTTGTAACATCTTAACTTTGAAATCTGTTCAACATAGCGCATTAAACCAGCAAAGAAACCTTTTAGGCTGCAACGGGCAAAAAAAAGTGTTTTTTGTAAAATTACTCAAAACAATAAAAAGGAAGGTATTTTCAGATCTGGTTAGTACACACAACTGTTTGAAGGACCTCTGCAGATGGCCTGAGGGTTCAGGGGAGATTGCCGAGTTGGGGGTACATACAGATGGACGGGGTATGATCTGTAACCAGAGGATGGAGCAGAATTCACTGCCTCGGGCTCATAGCACAGCTCCTTACTGAAAAAAAAGCCTGAATTTCCATTCAGTCTCAACAACCGATTTACAGAGATTGTTTTATTATCTTTAGAGGGCAAAAGTCTAGACACATACAGACTGAAGTCTTCCTCGAGCTAACTGTATTAGCAAGGGACTCCCACATTTTGTCTGAGAACCTGCTCTTCTTGTCTCTTCCAGCGTACCAGTAGTAGCACTCAAACGTCCTGTACCGCTGCCAAACCATTGATACACCAACTGAGCTATTTATTTCCACTTCTTTCATGGACTGCAGATAAGGCCTTTTGCGTTTGCTAGGTAGCTGTTCACAGGCCCAGACTGTCAAGCCTGAATCAAAATTGCCCTACTCTGGAGCACCTCGTGCCAGCTAATGCTTTTAACGAGCTAAAAGTTCCAGTGGCTGCCTGGGGAAATCATGAGGTCTGGCATCCTCAGGAGTTGCTCTGGGAACTCACTGCCTTGGGGGGGGGGAGGTAGTGGGGGATCTTTCCAAGATCCCATGGGCCAAAATACCCACGTCCTCCCGGGGCTTCTGCTGCAGCCCAGGTTCTCCTTCACTTTGAAGACCAAGGGATGTCCCTGAGCCGGGACAAAGTCCTGTGCAGCCTGCTGTAGGTGAACCTGCTTCGGCAGGGGGGTTGGACTAGATGACCCACAAAGGTCCCTTCCAAGCCCAACCATTCTGTGATTCTGTGAAAAAAAATTACCCCTGCAGTTTCCAGCTGATATCTGCACAATTTGATGCAGCAGTATGACAGGGTTCATTGCCATCCCATCTCTCAACCCTGCACTCAAGCACTGCAATTAAAACACCGTCAAACAAATCTGCCATTCCTGCCCACGCCAATTGTCAAAAGTAGGTAACGTTTCTGCCAAAACTTTAGAACAACAGCCTTGAAGGACAGAGGGAAATGCTGTTCCTTCCTTTTCATTACTGGGGGGGCCACGACACACCTCATATGCAAGCAAACACAACACATTGGAAAACAATGCTTTGTTTTTACTGATCGTCTAATAATAAATGGTATTTCTTTTAGATACCCCACCTGAGGAAAATGATGTGTATGCCGAATGAACCTATAAGAAAATCTGAAAGTTAACCCTATTTTTACCTGAAAAACATAACAAAACCCACCAGATTTACAGCATCTCAAACCATCTGCCAGACTGACTACCTCATTTTTACGTCTTAATACAACACAACTTTCCGCTTCACAGCTCCAAGGCCTATGCATCACCTGTAGCTATCCCACAACCACTTATTTCTAAACTACAGATTTCAAGACAGCCTACTTCAATAATCACAGACAGAATTTTAATCTGTTGGGTTCTTGGCCCAGTACGAAGTTACAGGTCCAGAGCCAGACTTTCAGCTGACCCAACAGCCCAGACAGCATTTTTGTAAAGGCACAGTAGAGAGGCACAAGACCCAACTTAGTCATTTCCAAGTATTTTATCCCTTGTCTAATTTCAAACCTGAGGAGAACATTCTAGTCACGCCTAATAGGGTGAGCTAAGGTGACTAGATTTAATCATACCAAAAGCAAACACATTAGGGAAGAGGAGCAAGTTTCACTAATCAGCTATGGTGGAATGAATGCCATTAAAAAGAAGTTCAAAAACCTTTAGCGTTATGAGATTTCCAAAGTTTACAGGTGTATATTAAAGGTCAGAATTTCACCTCTGTACACTGCCTCAGATCCATTTTCTAGAACTGAACGCAATTTTCCTAGTAACAAAAATACAGGACAAGTTCCTTTGGACACTGGCTGCAGTTTAACATCTTTTGTAAAAATTGGTGCAGTGACCGTGTTCACTCCAATAGCCACTACAAGCAAAATACAGCCCTCTGCTGACAAATGAAAGGGTAATACATATTTAATCTTTGGCTTCAAAAGATAATAAAAAGGAGTCAGTTTCATACAGCAACACGCTTAAAAATGCAAGATGAAATTCCTCTTGCCAGACTCATTCCTCCCCATTTGTCCAGCTTGACTCCTCTAATGTACTTGATCCTGCTCTCCTGTTGCTGTTATTTCAGCAAGGCCGACCCAGAAATTCAACGGATGCTACCGTATTCATCAAGCAGCAATACTCAAAAAGGTTCCCAACCAGTTTCACTCCCTCAAAGTCTCTGCTGCCTCCACACTGCGCCAAGGCAACCGTTAAGGTTATTTATCCAAGATAGGCAATACCGATTGACCCAATGCCACACGACACACGCACACAAAAATTATTTTCAAAAAAATAAAACAGAAGCACATTAAACACTACCTTTGTTCTAACACAAACTGCTTGCTTGTTCTTATACCATTTCAAAAGCAAATTAAGATACTGGATGCTGCTTTATACTCTAGCTCATATAAATTTCAAAATCACTATAGGTGAAATGACCCTGAAGTATTACCATACCAAAATGTTTGGCAAGTCTTTGCCTTACAATGAACATCCAAAGGCACACCTCTTGTTTTCGGTGTTAGGCTTGACACAAGACACAGCAGAAAACAAACCAAACCTGTCTCCTAACCAAAGCAGTCAATTTATTATTCATTTAACCTCTCTTACCAAACATGGAGAGTTTCACAGATAGGACACTGCAAACGATCCATCCTACAAACCAGGCTTAAGACTCCTCTCGAAGTCGTGCAAACACAGACCTTTCAAAAAGGCATGTAAATGCAAAGTACAGAGCTGAGAACAATATACCTGCCTCCAATGCCAGCGAGCCTGTAAAATAAAATCTACAGGATTAATCAGATCGAAGCACTGCAGTGGGATGGGGAGACACTTAAAAATTCTCTTTGCTTTCACCTGCTACTTCCATGCCTTTACAATTTATAAGCTATTTATTGGAACTTTTTTTCCAGGTTAAAAACACGTCTCTTGAATCCTCAAGCACACAACCTCCATTCCAGCACGCATTTGCATTTGATGGAGTGGAAAGAGACAAGACAAATAACTCTGTTCTGTCCCTACAATCACTTGCGCTCACAATTTATGATTTCAAAGATACTTTTTATACCCATTTACCTGCAAATTAATTATGTTGTGTTTACTCGACTTCAGCAATGGTAACCACCATTATGAGCTCAAAACAAACGTAACATACCTTAGCTGAGCCACAGCCCTGCACGCAACATTGAGAGCACTGACATTTCTGTCCAGCAGTATTTTAGGTCACTACCTACACAGACTATACACTAGGCAGGCAGCTTACGCGTGTAAAGTGACCCAATCCTTCAAGCTAGACTAGGAGCAAGCCTAACATCCCTAGCATGTCACAAATGTGTAATTAGCCAAAAGCTGGAGAATCTGCCTATAACAGATATTTCCACTGTGCTCCAGCAAAATAAAGCCACAGCTACTGTAAAAAATGGTTATTCCAGAAATTATATCAGTACCAGAAGAGAAATACTAGAATCTTTTCTCCCTTTTCAATATTAAAGATATCTACAAGACAAATTATGCAAATTACAATGTTTCGTTCCTCTGTACTAGGTTATACGTGGTGTGAAAAGCTGTAGCTCATCTTATTTTCAAGAGAGTTAAATTCAATTCATCTCATCATGAGAAAAAGGCAGATGCATACATAACACTCCTCCCTTCCAAAAGCTGTTTTTGGGTTGTGACAGCATTCTGCGCAGCATTTTTTGTTTGTTTGTTTTTTAATAGTAGTTTAGAGTAGAAACAACTGGGCTCAGTTTGCCAGTAGTTTAATACCAAGTTGTGTAAATTTTGAGTAAAGTTTGAGCAGCTGCTACTTCACCTTCCCGACGTCTTCATTCAGGGCTTCAGCGTTCCTCCCACGCGCCCTCCTCACCACGGTTCCGCTCTGATCGGTGCTGCCTGCCGCGCGGTAAGGAATACACCCCTGCGTTACTTCACGTGCCAGCGACACAGCTGCCAGCTGACGCAGTAAAATGAAAACCTGGACAAGTTCTCCACAGCTAGAAAAACACTTCACCTTTATTTTCAAATTTGAACAGAATATATGGAAGTAACTTGGAACTGTGTTTTTTACACCTTTCTTATTTACTTAAATTATGCACTATCATGTTCACTAAAAGCCTTTTCAACTGACACAGTTTTAATTTGGATGCCTGATTACAAGGCCTTTTGCGAAACATAAACGACTACTCCTCGGAAAAGCACCAAGCAAGGTGGAGCGTGCTGCTTTTTCACTTCTCTTTGCCTGTTCTTTTATTAGTTATGTAACATTCATCCTTTACTTCTTCCTTTCAGCTTTACCCTTGTCTTCCTTGAGCGAACAATCCCTGCAACTTTTGACAGAGATCCCACTACAGTAATGCACTAGCTAATACAAAAACATATAGGTGCCGCCTAATTAACAGAGGCTAGGCCTAGGCTATACAAGGTTTGCTGATGTATCTACAGAAGTAAATTCTCCCTTCTGCACTTGCAGCTGAAGTAAACTTTGGACAATATTAATCCTGCCAGCCAGGAAAGTTTCATGGTAGTCTTACTGCATCAACATCAACTTTGCAAATAACGTAAGGGACTATATCCTTGGCACTACTACACGGGTCAAACTTTTCAGATTTTGTTCGGCCATCTGTAAGAAGGTTCACTTTGTTGCTGTTCAAGTAATCCTTGTGTACAAAGTTTTGAGACTACTCCTGAACTGGACATGCCCTTCTACCCTGAGCTCCCAGGTTTTCCTGCGCTGCAAATACAGCATGCAGACCCTACAGTGTTTTTTAACCGAGCCTGCGGTGATAAGCTTCTTAAAACACTGATTATGCTCAGCTCTTACATCTTGGAAAAAGGAAGACTGCAGACTAGGAAGAGAGCAACACTGTGTGCAGAGAGCATCAAATACAGATATGAGTGCACTGAAGAGGAGAAAGCATGGTTTACACAAGACAACCGGCCTTGAGCGATCCCACTCTCTCTCGGGCTTAAACCATATATATGTACAACCTGCATTAAAAAAACCCAACAACAAAAACCAAATATGCATAAGCCTTGGCAGGGCAATGCGCAGGAAGATGGATTTCTTGAATCATCCAGGAAGATGCAGAAAAGGAAAAGGAGGGAGGACAAACCCAGCATGCCAAGCAGAAGACACAACAATACACCTTATTTTTCACAGAAAGAAAGAGAAAAAAAAAAGGCAGCGGCAGTAGGGAGTCATATCAAATGCAATTTCAAACGCGATTTAGCAAGAACAAACACAAAAGACTGGAAACTCTGAAATACCTTGGGAAACTTTAAAGACCTTGATGATCCTGCAAGGACAATTCTTACACATAACTGCTTTCCTAAAAGCTCTTACCAGCCATCAAAACTAACTAAAACCAACTTTATAAACTAAACTACCTTGCTCCTACATATCCCCACAAAGAAAATCTTGGTATGGCCTTACAGTCCACTTCAGACACAGCACGATCTCTGGCAGAACCTGCAGGGCAAACCTCCATCGTACCAGCGTTTAGTGCACCGCGGCATACACTTCCAGGCCGACCTGTCGGACACAACGAGGAATCTTCACCTGTAATAATGTTTCCATACAAGGTTTCCCATGCTCTTGGAAGGTGGTGATCCTTATCAGCAACTTTAAAAAAATATTAATGTTAACGAGCATAAAACAACGCTGACTGGAATCTCTTCCCAACAGCTTGTTAATTTTACAGCGTCTTCCATCTTGTTAGTTTTGCAAGAGCTCAACTAATCAAGGCAATGCAGTTTGCCTTCAATTTATAAATAAAGATCACGGTCACACCGATGCGTCTTGCAAACTGTCAGACACTTTCAGATGTTCAAATCTACCACAAGAGCATGGCTTCAATACTGAAGAGCTTCCTCCTATACTCACCTCCATGCTAATGTCTCATTCAGAAGCAACGAGGATTGCAACTCTCCTACAGTAAAAAGCCTACAAATGATGGACTGTTGCAGTTACTCGCATTCATATCACAGAATCACAGAATGGTCGGGGTTGGAAGGGGCCTCTGTGGGTCACCCAGTCCAACCCCCCTGCTGAAGTAGGGTCACCCACAGCAGGCTGCACAGGACCTTGTCCAGGCGGGTCTTGAATATCTCCAGAGAAGGAGACTCCACAA
>Ga0181612_131818_pt1 | contig 21723 bp, 16 predicted proteins | sample HoacroProtozoa21_FD_119630 | JGI IMG/M metagenome (GOLD analysis project Ga0181612, IMG submission 119630) | Hoatzin crop microbial communities from Cojedes, Venezuel. Combined Assembly of Gp0051906, Gp0051904, Gp0051908
CAGCCCTAAACCCATCCTTTTCCCTACCTTGCTCCCCAATATCTTTACTCATTCCTTTATCTCGTCCTTTGCATGGTATTCGCTCTTGTAAAGGTCTAACACAGCTGCAGCACTGCCGACAGTCACACAACCTCCGCTGTCTGAAGACATCCTATCTACATAGACATCCCCACTTTTCATCCGAAAGACTCCTCTGAACCTCTCCCGGTCTGAAGTGATCAGGTACTAGGGAGCAGTAGAGAGAAATTAATCCCTGTAAAAGGAGATGGAAACATGCTTTGATCCAGGGAGCAGGGCAGCCTGGGGAAAACAAAGTTTCCTCCCTTTGAACACCCAGACGAGTGCCATGGCATTCATCTGGGGTCCTGCAAAGTTACCTTTGTAATTACTTGCTGAAAAGAAGCCTCCTTGGCTGACATAGATCAGATAAGATACTGTGGACCTTTACCTAAAAAATTCCCAGACATAACAGTTGTAGAAATGGAAGTTCTTTCACGTAGCAGATGTGGGAAAAGCTCTCCTAGTGGCAGGCAACCAAAAGTGACTGAAAGGAGGTGTTAAGGACCATTCATTCAGATACTCTGTATGATGGACCACAGACAAGCGCATATATCCCAGCTTTCAGAAAACAAGTGACTGTGTACTCAATAAAACCCCGTACTCATTTATGTCTCAGCATGCTTCTCTCTACTTCAGAACCATCAGCTTAAGTGTTTACAACAGCTTGTTATCCCGGTGATCCTCCGACTCACTGCCCAGCCAGCAGAAAGAATAAGTTACAAGTTCTGATTGTCAAGAGAGAATGGCAGCAGCAGCCTGGTCAGCAGCTCGGCACATGAGGCTTCAGGAGACAGCACTCTGGTGCTCAGCTTTCCTATGGGAGGCTGAGCCAGCTTTGGCAGGCTGCTCTTGGCTCTTTGTGCTTCAGTTTCCCTACCGGCAATAAGGAGAATACCACTGACCTCCAATGTAAAATGCTTTGAGAATGCTGTTTCCCAGGACTGTCTCGTGATGATTTCTGAGGCTATACACAATTTGGAATCTGATCTTTCCCCTACTGTTTCTTATAGCTAGCAGCAGTATTTTGTGTTGTTTCTCATCACTCAGAGCTAATATTAACACCATTCTGGAGACACGAAGCATACCTACATGCACCTCTGATAATTAGACTTAAAAATCCTACTAGCACTGATGCAGATCTGGCAGAATATATTAGGAGTAAAGCCAGTGCCAAAAAGTTTTCTGGGACTCGGTAAGCACACCTGAGATCAGAATTAGAAAAGGCCAGACAGAGGATTTTTGCTGCACAGATGAGCAGGGAAAGGTGGGAGTGAGGAGCACTGCATGTAAGGACTCAGCCTTTTTCTTTATGCGGCTGTTGCAGTCTCTCATGCCCACAGCCCAGCAGCAGCCAGCCTGGCCTGCCCTGGCTCTGCCCCAGGCTAGGTACTCAGCAGGGCCGTAGGCATTTTATTGCTGCGAGCAGCCTGCTGTCACAGGCTGTACCTGCTTTGCTCACACCTAAAGCTGGCTCTGTTGGGAAATTAACTCTGAAAGGAGTCACATCCACGCCGTGACTCCCGAAGCTGCGCATTACTTCTAGCAATCCTGACAGGTTTAGCTTTGCTCCGCTGACCTCTCTAATTCAGGGGCAGATGGTGAAGCCTTGTTTATTTGAGAGGGGAGACTCAAGGCTGGCTCTGCACCTCTTATTTGTAGTGCTTCTCTCTTGCCTCCCCCCTGCTTGGGGACCCCATGTCTCAGACATGTCTGCTCTTAGATCTGTTGAATGAGCACCTGAGGGATCGGAGTTGTAGGAAGACAGTGGGACTGGGCTACTGGAAGGGAGCCAGCCTCACCTAAGGACACTCTGTCCCTTGCTCACAGCTTCTGCATCCCTTTTCTTGAATCCTACCCCCTTGCACTACATCCATACAGGCCCAAGCACTGGAGGTGAGGAAGAGATCTTTAGGAAGAAATAATTCGGGAAGAAAGTATGGAAAGTGACTGTGGTGATCCCCGTTTTCCTGTGGCCACCCATCAAAGCAATGTGGGTCTCTGGTGAAAGGGGCAGATGAGTGATGCTGTATGGGTGGCTGAATGCTCCCCTCTTCCTAGCACACATCATGGCTGCAGTACTGCGGGTAGTGACCAGCCAGCACCTCGCAGGCCAGAATCCTTGGAAGGGAGGTTATGCGGAGGAAAATGACATCTATAAGTGAAGAGCAGCACTTCATTGCTTTTCAGTCCTTCTGCTGATGCCAGTTCACAGCCTGCAGCGGACTCCAGAATACACCTAAAAATAAAACAACACCTGGGCCCTCTGCTGCTGGAGAGAACAGCCACAGTCTGCAATCAGCAGCATTTATGAAAATGCTCTGAGCACAAGCGAGCAGGCAGAGGGTCAGCCCGAGGCCCTCTGGTTCTGACACTGACTGCAAACATGGGCGATATCTCCTACGGAGCACGTTTCCCTGCTGCTCTAGTCGACACATTGTCATTCCGGTGCGGATCTTTGCTTCAGTCGTAATCATACACAGACGCAGAAAAGGAAAGTAATGCTAATGCACTGAGCCCACTGGCATGGAAAACATGCCTGGGAAAATAAGGTCTTTTCTTAATGGGGAGGGCATTTTTGGTGTCTTCTGGCTGTGGCTTCTGTGAGAGTAGCATAATATGAACAGCAAAACAATGACAGACTCTACAATGATATGCAGGCAGTATGGGATAAATCTCTAGCCCTCAGGGAGAGGGGGATGACTCGTACATGTGCTATGTATTTGATTGATACCTTAGACAAGTGACTTCCAAACTTGGGGTCACGACACTCATGGTTGTTATAAGGCTGCATGACAGGATAACTTTCTGTGTTGTCATGCTCATTTGGCACATGTCACGACTCGGAGGCAGGAAGCAGGCTGAGAACCACTCTTTTAGCAAAAACATCAGCATTAGCAAGGACTTAGTGTTTGTAGGGATGGGTGACAGAGAAAGGAAGATCAGGGAGACTTCTTTACACCAAACATCTCCATTGCAGTAGAGGTGAGCGTAATAGTCTCACAACAAAGAAAACATGCAGACAGGGAACAAATACTATTCATCAACCAGAGGCTGGGTCACCAGATACAAGACCTGTGTCACAGTTGCATAATCTGACTGTGGTTCTGGTGCCAACCTGCTTACACTGGGATGGTATGAGAGCTATGTCTTCCACTCGCACTTCCAGTGCGTTATTCATCCTTTAACCATGCATGGAACATCTCTATGTCTCAGACGGATTTGAGAGAATTCTTGTTTCCAAACCAGTTTGGGTGAGAACTTTAGAAGAGGAGAAGAAAAAAGAGGCAGATCTATCTGAAGTCAATAGGATTTTTTTCCACCTCCAGTGGAGCTCTATGTATGCCGAAGTGCAACAAATGGTGCCCATGAAATTCATACTGGGAAAATAAATTCCTTGGAACTCAAGATTCTACCAAGCAAAGTTATATCATGGTGATCGGCTACCTAGAAACTGCTAGACAGAGAGCCTCTTTGAGGCTATATTTTCAGGCGAGTGTGAAATCAGATTTCTGAGACCTCCAAGATATTGTTTGCAAAAATGTCCATGTGAAAGGGAATAAAATATTTTCTCTCAAAGATCACAGGATAATGGCAAGAAGTGAAGCAAAAGGGTTGTCTGATCTGCTACTGTAATTCTGATAAAAAATTCACTACTAGGTGATTCAGAAGAAGGTTTAACATACCTGCTCATCAGCTCAGATCTAACACATTTAATTGTGCATTTCTTCCCATGGGAGGTCATTTTTGCCTAACCCTGTCTGATAATTAGGTTATGTTGTAGAGATTTAGTCATTATAAATTTCAACCTGTATCATGTTTTATCTGGACATAGATCTCAATGAGGTTGCAAACTCTTTGATTCCTCCTAAATTATTCATTTCAGTAATAGCCTGTGACAATAAATTCCACAGGTTCAGTTCATCACATACACAGAGGGTTTTCCCATACTGCCTATGCTATCTATGTTTTGTCACCCTTGTTTCATTCTACTGCGTGACAGACTGCCAGGTCTTTGAGGCTGGATTTCTCAAAAGGAGAGTATTTTCATGGGCTAAGATCATCATCTTCTTCACAGTACCCCCCATCATCATGGGCTTCTGTTTGCAGAGCAAACATTTGAGGGAGTAGTGTCCAGGGAGCTCATTCTCTGTGTATATTGGGCAGTAAATGTGTTGTTAATCTTAGCTGGGAAATGGGGGGCAGGGGGATGCTGAGAAGCTCAAATACGAGGTAGAATATGATGGTCAGGGTGAAAGGATGGATGTCATCTGCTCAGGTACATTGAGAAGCCTGTCAGTCACATAGTGGTTTACAAGGCAGTGTTTAACTTGATTTCCGCTAATATGCAGCAGTGTTTCTAATAACAAGCTGTCAAAGAAGCATGGGAACAGACAGGAAAACAGACAGGAGGCAAAAAGAGGAGCAGGAAGGGGGAAGGAAGTGTGAGAAGAAGCAGGCCAAGTTGATGGTGAACCCTGGGATAAACCACCCTCCCTCGCACTCCTAGAGCAACCTGCACACCCGTGGGCATAGTAACACACATGCACATCCCTCCTCCATCTGCTTGCTGGCAGGTAATTCCAGGCCACAAAGATCCCGCAGTTCGATGGCACCCCAACACCCCTCAGAGGAAGGATGGGAACAGTGGATGGTGCAGCCCTGCAGCTCTAGGCAGGAATGGCCCTTTGCCACAAAGCATAGAAAAGCTTGGGGAATTCTAGAAAACACATGAAGGGAATGCCACGATGACCACCAGCAGCTGCCTCTGAGAAGAGTCATTCCTTCAGGTCTGCTCTAGCTGGTTCCCTCTCCTGCATACCGCTGACTTGACCCCCTTCCAGGAGCATTGCACCCCCATAGCAGCTTTCATTCTATTTGTCTCTTTCCCAGTCTCTTTCCAGCCCACACTTCAGGCTCAAATGCTTCATCTATGCTCCAGCTTTCCCTCCACCTTCCCTGGCAAGTACCTCTGGATCTCAGCCATGCCACACCATCCTCCATCCTCTCTGCTTCTCAGAGACCCTCCCAGCTCCAGCACTGCAGATCCAGCTGACATCCCTATTGCCCCTGGACTTTCAAAGTAAACCCAGTCTCTACTCCCTGACTTGTCCCTCTCAAATCCCCACTCTGGAACAGACAGTGACTGCTTTCACCATTAGCTACCTCCCTGCTACACGCTTTCCTCTTCTCCTCATTTCCTCCTCCCCTCAGGATATTGATGCTGGCCGAAGTTTCCCATTAAACCAGACACTCTTGTAGAAAGGGGAGCTGACATGATTAATGCCATTCAGTGGGGAAGGCAGCGAGTGCAGCCAGAGAACGAGGAGACAGGCGCATTCCCATCAGCCAGTCATTAGCATTTGCCCCAAAGAGGCAGCAGGCACAGGATGGACACAATTTTTCCAACTCTGCAGTGTGCTGGATGCAAACTTTTTAGGTCCAAGAGGAAAGAGAAGCTTCCTTCTCTCTGTTTCTTTTTTTTTTAATTTAATCTGTACCCAAATGGTGCTGTCTTGGGCCCAGATACTAAGGACGAAGTGACCCTTCCAAGCCTGTCCTGGTCATCGCACAGAATACACAAATCAAGCTTTGGACTGGTCTCAAGGGAGGTCAGATTTATTTCTGGCCTTTTGAGTTTTTAGCAGCTGTCTGTTTTCTCTCTCTTCATCCTGTTACTTCTTTCTCTCTCCTGCTATTTCTCTCTTCCATTTCCAGCAGATCCCCTGTGAGTACCTCTATTGACAAGCCCATTCCCTGGGATGTTATTCACTAACCAAGAAAACCCCAACAGGGGGGACCACCTTCTCCTGACGCTGTACTACCATCACCTGAGAGCCTCAGGAGAAAGGGGGTGGATGGTAGCCCCCAGCTAACACTCAGCCGAGTGAAGCTCCCCTTACACTCAGTGGAGAGGAACAAAGATCTCTCCATGACTACTGAAAGCAGGAATTTGGCTTACGTGAGCTGGAGGAGTCTGTTTTCCTTCATTGACTAGCAGAGGAGGCTCTGGTGATTAACTTTTGGCCTTTGCAAACTCTCCCCCCTCCTCCCCCCCCACAATGTGATCAAGATCCTACATCTTCCCATAACAGTTTGCTCTAATCACCCTCACTATTTAAATAAGCAAATCAAAGAATAAGGAACTAAAAAAAGGAAATCTCCTAGTTTTTAAATTGAATTTGTTGCCTTCGGCTTCCAGCCACTGATTCTCCTTATGCCTTTTCCAGACTGAAGAGCCTTTCAGTATCTAGTACATCCTCCACATGCAGGTCCCTATAAAGAACTCCAATAGTTTTCAACTCACCTTTCCTTCCCCAGTTGGTGGTTTTATAATACTTTAGAAATTAATTAATGAAAAAATATTGCAAAAGAGCAGTTCTGGTACTGATCTCTGTGTAAACCCTTAGAAATATTCTTGTTGGGGTTTTTTTGTTTGTTTGTTTGTTTCTGCTTCCAGGTTAGCTAATGTCTTTAAGACCAGGAGTTATACACTTTCAGACCTGTAAGTGCTCTTATTCTATAATGAAGTTAGCACCAGAAGGTGCCAGGGGGCTGGGAATTACTTAAACAAAAGTCAATCCATCATGTTCATCTACACTTTCATCAAACGAAACTGCAGTCTCAAAGAATAAAACTAATTCTGTTTGAAAAGATCTTTTTCTACAAAATCATGTTGACGCATCTTGATTTTTTTCTACCCTTTGATTCTTTATTGATTTGCATCCGCTTATGTGATCCCATTATTTTGCCTAAGGCTGATAGCATGATACCTATTACATAGCAGCAATCTTCTAGCCTTTTTAAAAAATAATATTATAAAATACTCACACAACTACTTACCATGCTGTAAGAAACTAAAGTCAACAGACCAAAAGGAAGTTCAGGTAATTCTTCAAAGAGTCTTGGTGCAAGTTTTCCGTTTCCCATCACGAATTTTCATACACAGTTCTTATGTATGGATATAGATTTCCCATTGCTCTCTTCCGTTCTAACAGATCAAGGCTTGGATTCCAGCCAAAGTTGTCTTCTTATGTCATATGGAAGTGTGGTGTTTTGGCTATCTAATAAACTCCTCTTACAGAATCCCCAATTTGCAGTCAGCATTTTATCATCCTGCAGTTTCTCTTCTAATCAATTTTGCTTGTAATCTTTCTCAACTTCTGAAAATTAATGCTTTTGAGACAGCAAATGTACTTATTACCAGTTATGATCCTCTGCCCATATTGAATCTTTCTCAAATATGCAAACATCTGGTAAGTAAAAAATGGAGAAAAGTGTCCAGAAAATTCTTAAAACACATTAACCAAAAAGAAGAAAAAAAAAGTCGGGTGATAAAGAAGCAATTCCTTAGTAAAGGGATTTTGGAAGTAGAATGGAGGAAAAATTGAATTTGAGGCAATAATTTCACACCTTTGGAAGAAAGCAAGAAAAGAAAAGCAGATATGAAACTGGCATAGCTCATTTCCATGACAATGATCATTACTTGTCCACTGAACTCATAGTAATGGTTTTGGGTAACACCTTACAAAAATTGGTGCAAAGAATCATCCAGGTCAAAAGGGACCTTAGGATCTCATTCAATCGATCCTCCTGCTCAGAGCAAGATGAATATTGAATTCAGATGGGGCTGCTGAATTCAGACCTGCTGTTTTGCCCAGTCAGGTCTGGTAAACATCCAAGAGAAGAGATTCATGGATGGATGGAGGAGAGTTTACTGGTTGTGTCGGAGTCTAGAAGTCAGTTAAGGCTGAGAGAAGTGGGTTGACCACAGAGCAGAAGGCAGAGGGAAGATGTCACTGCCTTGGGAATGACAAGTAAAGTAGGTCCTGCCTGGGGGCACAGACGAAGACTAGGTAGCCTCTCAAGGTCCCTGCAAATTCCTTTTTCTATGACTCAACGAACACTATTTAAGCAACTATCAGCTTCCAGTCTAGTGAGTAATTTATCTTTATTCCACATAATAGTTCCTTTTGCAGAAGGGTTACAAGAAGTGTCACACATGACAGAAGCTGTTGGAAAATTGCATTTTTAAAAGTTGTTCTAACATTTTCATAGAGGTTTCAGGAGATAGGCTTTACAGAGGAAGACCTCTTGTGCCTCTCCCCTACGTACTAATACAGTTCAGTCTGCATGTGAACAGTGCTGATGGAGAAACCCTTTTTGCTCTCCAGACCATAACTGAGGTTTCCTGAAAATCACTGCCAAGCTTCATCTGGGCTGTTACTATCTGAGGTGGTAGTGATATTCCTCCACCAAAACATATGCACTAATTTGCTCCCTCAGTTAAAAGCTAGTCTGTCCTGGCTCCCTTTGTAGGCAATGGAGAGAAACATTGACTTGCCACTGCCTATGCATGGTTCCAGGGGAGACTAATTGCTTTAACTAGACCTTTTATTAGTATCTGAAGTTAGACAGCTTGAATATTTCCCCTTGAAGAAGCCTGGTTTCTGTGTTGTCAGTTACACTGAAGCCTTTATCTTTTCAGTTCCACCTGACCCACTTTTACCTATAGTTTTTTCTACATTATGTGATTTGCCCACTGGATTTCAGGTATGTCAGTTACAAAAACCCTCTTTTCTCACAGAATTTTCACTTCCTGTTTGTTAGCCAGCACGGAGACCTCAATAATTGATGAACTAATTTTTGATAGTTACTCCAGGCTGAAACATTAGCATTGTGCAGTCCATATGAGTGCTTCCCAAGTAATTTGAGTTGGAGCACTGCCCCTGCTCTCGCCTTTCTTTCTTTCCCTTTCAGCTTTTCCACTTTCTTCTTCCTTTAAGCACACTCTGAGATGACATTGTCTACTTTGGTAAGAAGTTGAAGCTCCCTCAGCTGTGAAGAATTCAGTGACCATTGAGCGTGTTCCTCCTTTCTTATGCAAATTACCTTTGTATGGATCAGGAAGTGGCCTGACAGATACACGAATCAGACACACAGATGAAAAGAGATCGTTATCAGATCTATGCTCCTGACTTAGATAAATAAGCATTGGACATGATTCTCCACTCATTAAAGTGTCTTGCTCAGGAGATGGCTGACAGTTCATTAAATAAGATGAAATGTTATTATTTAAACTCAAGACTCATCGGCCTGGGTGGAAACTTAGTCTACTGTATTCATAATTTCCTGCATTGACATGGAAGTTCTTGAAAATATTCCTCTGAAGTGGCTGACCCACATAGCAATTAAGATCCTGCTGCAACTGTTAACTAACAGGGTAAGTCCTGCTGTTTAAATGGTAGAGCTTTGTGCTTGGGGATTGGATTTCAAATGTTTATTCCCCACTATCAAAGATGATTGGTACTACTGCTCTCAGCTCAATTTGTGCAGGGAGATCCCCACCCGGTGTGTACTCACTAAGGTAAGGTAGACCCAAGTCCCAAGCGCCAGTCGTGTGGCTTTGCATTTTCTCCATCCAAATAATCATGTCCTGCAGGCACTTTGCCCCTTCCTCCCATACCTGCTGTCTCTGCCAATCTGCGGTCAGTGTGAGCTGCCCTACAGCCTGTCCACAAAGCAGGACACAACAGCAACTTCCACCACCATAAACTGCCAACTCAAAATGGCCATCCCTATTTATGTTACTTCATTTTATGCCCCAAATTCAGCTTTTTAACTTTGTCTCCGAAGAGGCCCTGTGTCTGATACAGGGTCATTCATCTTCAGGACAAGTGTCTATTGATCAGCTGTTATCCAATTTACAATAGCCATGTAATACAACCTGAACTCAGTGGGCTCAAGAGGGAATGCAGTGTGAGACCAAGGAAAGCATCTTCTATAAACTCTTCAGTGCAAGCAGAAAGTACATTAGTAGATGCTGTAGCTTTACAGCAGAAACCCCAGCCTCAAGCACAGTGACGATGTAAGAGCAACACAACCATTCCCAGAAAATAACCCCTCTGTACCATCCCCACCTGCAGGGAGGTGTGAACATTTCTGACCATGTTGTGACAGTAAAAAAGGAGGAATTCATGCTCAGAAAACTTTACAGAGAGAGTCCATTAATGCCTCCTAACCCCTCTGTAATATGCAAGGGTTACACTTTTTCCCCCCCCGAACACAAAGAGCAGATATCTACTTTCATGAAGAGTGACCTTTACATTGCACTAGGAGAATGAAAGAACAAGGCAAGAATAGAGGCAGATCTTTGTGAAAGGGGATCCACACAATGCGTGCATTGACTCTCAAGGTTGGTGTTGGACTGAGCCCGGAGAGGGTACTTGTCTCTACAGACAGCAGAGCTCTTCAGAAAAGGTGTACGGCCTTGAAAACAGAGGTGCACTGACAACATGGCTCAGTGACAGCAGAAGAGCTGCCTGGGTACTTTTCAATAAGCCCATTATTCTTTGGAAAGGCCATTTCTTTGAAATCACAACTGTTTGCAGGAAAGGGTCAGTTTTAATAAATCCTCTCTTTTTTTTTCTTTTTGAAGAGAAGTTACAGTAATTTTCTAAGTTTTCCTTTAGTTCACTTTTTTACCTGGATTGAAATGTGTTTTCTTCTAGCATTGCAGCTAATTAAAATTAAGCTAAAATACCAACATGACCAGAAAAAACACGACACAAGAAAACGACACAGAAATTATTCTACTGCTCTAATCAGAATGTAGCTTTGCAAAAATTTAAGACTTTTCTGTTTTCATCTAGATATTTTCCCTGGGACAAGAAGACCTGTTTTATGCAGCTCTGTATCACACTGTTTCTTGTAGTAATTTTGCAGGACATGAACACTGATGTTACGGGTAAAGTAACTCTATTTTGCACCTTCCTCTGATTTCCTTTTTCCTCTTTGATGTTCACCTCCTACTAGAACATTTTCACTGATATCATTCTCAGGCTGAATGCGACCTGATTCACATCTCATGCCAATTACTCTGACATTGTCAGAACTAAGCTAGTTTACACCAGCTGAAGAATATGATTATTTAGTAGTAGCATCAGTCCTCTGCCTCTTCCTTTAAGATTTTTGGCATGGGGAAAGGCTTTAAATGAAAATTAAGGCTTTTCTCTACTACCTCAGAAAAAAGGATAAGCAACTGCATTAGCTCCTGTATTGATTAAAAAGAAAAAAGATAAGAAGAGAAAGAAAAGATGAAATCATAGCTGAAAAAAAGTGGAATTCCTGTATGTTATTCATGATGCTGAAGAAACGAACCTGTATCCCTTCCAGACCACATTCTCCTTTATTAGAAATACAGAGAGGATGATGTACAACTTGGCAAACCCCATTCCTCATAAGCCAGGTCCCAAAAGTCACAGTGGCAAATAGAATTAATTGACTACACTGGTGGCAACCTCTCTCGAACCTGCTTGTGACTAGCAATAATCGGAGCTGAGCAAGACAGAAAAAAAACCACAAAACAGAGGTGGGAAGGCTGAATGCCATTGTCTGGGTGCTTCATGGATGTGGGTTATATGCGGTCATCTTGCAATTACCAAAACAACTTCAGTCATAACTTTTGGGGGAGATTCCTGAAAAAATGAATAGTGGCACTCGAGTAATGCCACGTGCAGGAAAAGCAGCATCGTCATCAGCTGAGAGGAATAGGGAGAGGGAACTGGTTTCTTCCAGAGGAACAGGAGTTAGCAGGAAGCCTGGTCCCAGACGAGCTGTGTCTGGGCTGGCAGCAGAAAAGAAAGAGGATTGCTGGCAATTTGCAAAGCAGGAGGAAATGGTGACACAAGCCCTGCAATGTGAAGGCAAGAAGGGACTTCTTTCACACATGGCAGGAACTGCTTGGCAGCCCATTTCGCTTGCTTAGGCTACTTGTCTCTCTCACAGATTCCCTCCAGTTCTCAGCTCACACGGATAAAAGAAACCTGCTCCCAACTGACTTCTCTAATCATGGTCTCTAGCCTGTGAAACTTAGGAATGACAGGGTCAGAAAAAGAGGCCGCTCCTGGGGCATGGACAGCTGCAGCTGGCACAGTTGCTCCCCTGTGGTCTTCGTCATCCTTTCAGCACTTTCAAGTACTACAAGAAGCACCAGGAACTCATTCCTCCCTTCAGCCTGCAAAGAGGAGTCATTCTTGCTCCACCACACAACCCTCAGGCTGCCCCTTTGTGCTACAAGTCTGCTCTTAGAGATCCCCCTCTCCTTTCACATCTCCAGCTCTTGATAGAGAAGATGCACGTTGACCCCAAGATCCCATAGCAGGCTGGTGTAACAGACCACATCCAGAAAGGACCCACACCCCAAACCCAGTCCCATGCTTACCCACCTGTACTGAGCATCCCTGTGGTTACTCCTAAAGCCACCTCTTTGCTTCTCAAATCATTGTCCCAACATTCACCTACCATCTCCTACACTTCCAGCAATGTTTTTATTCTCACGGCCTCCCACCCTCATTATCCCACCCATCTTTTCAACAGCTGAAAACCCTCATCTAACAAAACCTCCCTGGTGTGACCAGGCCTAGCGGAGTGCAGATAAACACAGCACCAGCTCAGCACACACTACCACATCCTAATTTCTCACGGGCAAAACCAATTTAGCATAGTTTCCCACCCTGGTTGCGCTTTCCCACATTGCAACTCAATTTACTGCTCCACATACATGGACGCAACTGCCTGAGGGCTGTACTGACACTGGACGGCATTTAAGAATAAATCTTTTAAAACTGATCCACTTGAGCTCCTACATAGAGTTGCACTGACATATCTGGCAGGAGAGCAGGTTGCAGCAGGGAAAAAAGGAACAGGCCAGAGAAGGGCAGGATCCTCTTATGCTGCCTTCACTGCCAGAGAAATTGTGATGCAAAGCCTTCCTTTGCTTCGTGTTTCGTTTGTCTTGTTTACCTCTGTGCAAGGACTGTGTTTGTAAAAAAGCAAATAACTGGCATATGTTAGATAAGCACCCAACAAAAATGACCATTAGGGGGAATGAGAAAGTGGATTAGAAGTTTGTACCCAGATCTGCAGTCATTCCAGATCCAGCAGTGGACTTGAGGGTCTGGCTTCAGTTTTGTTTGTACATTTCTTTCTTTACTTTCTAATGTGTTCTGTTTCACTTGAGCTAATAAATACAGACATAGATATGAATGATACAAATCTTCCCAAATTTCACGATATAACTTTAGCCTTTTGATCCAGGACCCATCTGAACATGAACCCAAGTAAATGGATTTTTTTCTTTGTAATAACTATGTTCAAAAAATACAAAAAACCCTCAAACAAATAGTGGTGCCCTTCTACTTTTTCAAAGTACAGGGCTGTAAATACTTCTGATTCGAGGCCCAACATGAGACAAGATTCACAAACAGTGATAATATCTTCTATTAAAGCAACGGATATTGTTAGGAAGAACTTTAGCACACCTCATTTTCTTTGAGACTTGCATCATTATAACTGCAACGTTTGGCACATACACAAAGTTAGGGGCTCTCAACCCCAGTGGGTCCTACAGGTGCAAATCCATTATCGCAATATCCTAAACACAGGAAAAAAATCATCAGGGGTAGCAGGAAGGGAGGGTTTTATTTGTCTCTCTGTTATGGCTTTCAAATTGAATCTGACACACAATATCCAGATTATCTGCTCAGCATGAAAACAAAGGTTTTTTTCTTGTTTTTTATGCAAGCGGAGGTGTGTGCTAATGTCTTGAGGCCTGAGAGTGTTTCAAACACCAAGTACCATAAATTAGCCCTAAAATATTGGAAGCTGGCAGCCATGCAATTATCTGATCTCCCTTTCCCCAGTTTACAAACCAAGCAAGAAAGCACTTCGATGTGGACACTCCATGGTCCCCCCGGACTGTGTCATTTTGTGCTAGGGGAAGTCTTTGCGAGGCATCTCGAAAGGATGCTTTGTTTTTTTTCACATTGATCTGTGCCCGAGTGAGAGAGAACTCAAACACCACCTTCTTATCAAGTGAGGGAACTGAAATCTGACGTTTGGATCCAAATATTTGAAGTGCGAGTCTTAGAGATGTAGGGGAGCAGGGGGTGGAGAGAAGGATCTATCCAAACCAGAAGCTTAAATCCTTTCATTAGAAGTCATCCACTTTTCCTTGTGGATTTGACCCACGTGCTCTTTTATCAGTCAACAGAGAAATTTCAGGCAAACCTTTCTGAACACCTTTCAGAAGCCTGCAAAGCTTTACGGCCATCAGTGAAACTTGTCTGAGTCTCATTTCTCCAGCAGAGGACAGCGATGGGCACGCACACAGCCAAATTCAGCATGCAGAAGGAGAAACCTGCCTGGAAAACCACTTCTTGTCAGAGAAATACAGACTTGTTTCCCCAGTAACACTGAGTGAGGATGGCATCAAAGAGGCTGCTATCTGAGGAGCCGATATGTCTCCTTGAATTCTTCATCCCAAAGATATTTTGCTTTTATTTGGAAGGTGGCTTGGTAGCCAGTCAGCTTCATCCTCTGGGTGCAGGTGCCCTGTACCGCATTTACACTGCGCGGGTGTTCAGCACGGACACACAGAGGCATACGCACCAGCCAAATCTGCGATGCTTCTCTGCTCTCTACAGCGAAGGCTGATATATATTGGGTGATGTGGCAGCACTTTACATCCACATTATGCTCACTTTTTACTCATGTAAATGCCTTCTCAGAGGACATGTTAAGCTCCAGCCAGTTGTCTCTAATGGTTCTGAGCAAAGCCTGTGAGTGAGTGTGTGTGTATGCATATAGCCACATAAGATTATCCTCCACACCATTAAGAACCACGCATTAAAGATCCATGCCATCTTTTCCTTTACCTGGGTACTCTCAGAGCTCTCTAATCCCTGTCACCCACCAGGATGTATTATATCTGTACTAACTAATTTCACAGCCCGTAAATTACAGGCATACCCTGCGTATCTTCATCTCATTAGAGAAGGTTAATTTAAGCAGACAATCAACAAAAATACAGAAAACTAGTTTGAAAAGAGGATTTTGCTGTGTCTCTGGCAGACAATGAATTCACAACCCCAACATCTGCCACCACTAGAGAGAAAATGCTGGAGGGAAAAAAAAAAGGAAAAAAAAAAAGAATGAAAGAAACTCATTGCTATTTCCTCTGATGAATGGTGAATTTCCAATTAGCATTTTAATTACTCAAGCCAGACTTTCAGCTGGTTTGATGATCACAAGAAACTCCATAAGCAACAAGTCATCTTGGTTTGACAACATGTGCTGGATAATGCATAACACACTTACTGGGGTTGTCCTTCGAGAATTTGTTTCTCTCCTGGAAAAATCCTACAGCATTAATTGCCCTTCAGTTTTTATTTTTAATTTTACATACACCTTTGTCCTACCCAAGAAAATCCTACAACAAAATTGTTGTACCTGAGTCTGTGGGTACAAAGAGTGTAGCTTGTTGTAAGAAATATTCTGAAAGGTTCCACTTCATCTTCTGGCAGATCCTACAGCAAATCCACCAATAGGACCCTACACATACGAACCCCTGTCACTTGCCTGAGGAAATCCATCCCATAGCATTACAGACACCTTTTCTATGTCCTTCACCTGAGTTAATCCCACAGCAAACCTGTCCCATAGGACTGATGAATGGGCCCCTCTCTGCAGATGGGCTGATGATGATAACTCAGCCACATTGATCACTTGATTAACAAAAAAAGAGCAGGGCATTCTTTTAAGTACCTGTGCAACATTAGAAAATGCTATGTCCTCTGGGGAAGGAGGGTGAGCAGGGTTATGGTTATCCTTGCAGATGAGGACTGCAGCTTTGACTGTCCTGATATTTGCAGTCTGTTCCTACACCAAGGTAACATGCTTGGGTTTTGCATGGGACAGGCTACTAACACAAGCTGGGATTTCAAGAAGCCTATGAATTTCATTGCTAACAGAGATGCTAACATACACTGTTCCTGTAATTCCAGGCACTGGCTTATACACCTAATGGTTTGCCTTGAGGTAAAAAACCAGTAAGTGGAAAGGTGCACTCAGCTTTGGACCCCAACTGGGTGCTGAAGGACCACAAATATTTCAATGAATAAGGAACTGACATAAGCAAAGATCAATAATATGTTTCAAGAACTCAGAAAGTCTGAGACCTAGCTTTAAGACTCGAAACTGTTAATCTGGGGATTTGGGTTATTCTAATCCTTTAATTTGAACAGATGTGGAAACGGACCAAGCTGAGGACTGGGCCATTGCAGACCATCATTCTTCACTTTGATTGTCAGCCTACTTCAGTAATTTTTTTCTTCCATTTTGGTTGCTTTGATTTTTTTTTTTCCCTGGAAAGACTTCATTTTCTCTCAATTTTTTATGGGATTTCTCAGGCTTATGAAGACATTGGATGCCCACCACACAGCAGCCTTCAGTGGTGTAAAGCTACCTGCACACCATGGATGCATATACATCACCTATGAAAACGTAACCCTCTCTCCTCAGCAGTAATAATAAAATACCAGAATCAAATCTGTTTACCTGGAAAAAAATTACATATGGGACAAGCATTTATTCAGAGCAAAGAAAACTAAACAAAGCAACCCAGCAGTGCCCATTTTATCATCTGGACAAATGTAGTTTTTTAATTTCTTGGCAGTCTGATGAATAAAGGTAAGGTCCCTACTTTGTCAGAAGGTCCCTTCAGATAGAGTTACATACAAAACAGAAGGAAAAGGTTGGGAAGAAAAGCAGGCGTGTGGGTACAGAATGAGCGGGTCTGAATGGGAGCTTTGGTTTCTGCATTGCAGTTGTACAAGGAGCACTCAGTGTTGCCAGGTGTGTGCCCAAACATTGATACAGGATGGACACTGGTCCTCTGGACTATACTGGGTTTTTCTTTTCTTTTTTAAAGTGATGTTGACAAATAAATCCTTCACTGCAGCTGAAACCTAATCCGTCTTTCTCTCCATATCCTAATCCTGCATTCCCATCCTTTCATCCTGAATGAGGATGTCCAGACCCACTCACTTCTTGCAATTTAACCTATTTTTCCATCAACGGTCTAAATGTGGACACTGCTCAGTCAATTGGAGAAGCTCTGCCAGCACCAGAAGCAGAGCTGTGTAAATCCCACTGGGAAGCACATGATACTCAGTGAAATGAGAAACCAAATGACAGAAATTTTCTTTACCTCCCCCTTGCCCTTTCTGCCCGAGCTGCCTTGCTTCCCCTACGTCCCCTTTCCTCCCTCCAATTCCACCCCTTGCCCCATCCCTCTCTCCAACCCCTCCTTCTCACCAACAGTTTGGTAGGGTTTCACCAAAGCAGGCAAGTGGAACACTTCACTTTCAATCCTTGCAAGAGGCCAGGGCACAGAGGAGTTCGTTATATCATAAATTAGAACATGAAAAACTAATACATTTTATACAGTTGTCAGAGAAAGAGAGAGAGGAGAAAAAATCCTTGCTGCCAGGTTCCTCATAGCAAATCTGTCACATTGGAGAGAGGCTGCTGAAATAGAAGTATTTACAGACAGATAGAGCCCTGGCGCAGAATAGCAAAGCTTGCTGCTGGCCGCTTCAGGGCTCTATCAGGAGTCAAGATAGAGTTCTCAAACCAAACCCCACACAGGCCCACTGTAAGCACCTTAGCTCTTCTTGCGTGGGGCTAAAGTAACGCAAAGCAGAGCGCTGTGGCAAAGCTGTCTGACTACTGTGGGCTTTTCAGAGTGCGCGTCTAAGGACTCAGGGGACTCTGCTGGTGTTTGCATTATAAGTCTGAATTTACCTGGTATTGCATTACAGCAGAAAGGGAAAAAGTCAGATCGCAGATAGGATAATACAGGGGAATTTTCTGGAAAATCTCTTCCACCTGCCAGGTACCCAGTCCCTTGGCTTTCTTGTTCTGTGCTCATTCCAGGTGGATGGTCCCATTTTAGCTCAGCTTTTCCCCAGTCCCGCCTCACATCCAGTCCCTATTTCATTGTATTTCTGCTGCCTGACAGACTGAGCTGCCTGGTACATCCAGTGATGATAGCTTTCATATCTCCCCTTCCACAGTTCAGAACTCAGGTCAGGAAGGCATTTCCCAGACATAATTTCCCCTCAAACAGTCAGCAAGTCAGAGTTAATTAAGATAAAGAACAGCAAAAAGCAACCATAATTAAAACTTAAGAGTTGCCTGCACAGAAGAGCAAGTAAAAGGAGCTAGGTTCTGGAAGGAGCATTGTGTCTGAAGTTGGCATTCACCCACAGACAGGTTTTATATCCAGAAGGATGCAACATGGTAGATGGCAGTGGTGGTGCCTGACAACAGTTTAGTTAAAATGGCACACAAATGACCTTATCTGATGGTTGCTCCAGCCTGAACAGTCCCTCACGTGGCTGCTGAACTGGTTAGTGAAATGCAATAGTTGCTGCTTTGGTTATTTCAGCTTTCACCACCCCCAGCCCTCAGGACCCAGCTGGAGGAAGACCTGTGAGACTGTTGCTTTTGGGAACATTTCTCTCTGTAGAGGAAGAGATGAACTTGAAGACAGCACTGATAGAAGGCTGGGTTGTAACAAGAACAGCCACAGAAATCCATCTAACCTACTATCCTGTCCTGACATCAGCCAATAGCTGAGAGCAGCACAGGGAGAAGGCAAATACATAGTGATTCTTCCATTGAATGCTCTTCCAGCTTCTGGAAAACTGTGGCAAGTGGCTCCCTAAGACACTTGCACTTGTTAGTCCTTCATGGATCTTTTTCCCTTGACTCCTACCCAGACTATCTCTGCAGGAGTCGCTGCATGAACAGTGTTCAGATCTATGCTACTGGCATCCAGATCTCTTCCCCCAGAGCTGCCCCACTTTCAGAGAATTTTCCTCTCTCCACCCTTCAAACTCCTGGGAGAATGAACATTTGTAGTCCCAGAGTATGGGGCATACCACAAAACACACAGTCGTGGAGAGGAGCCAGACCGGTCTGCCGAGCTGTGCTTCACCACGGCTTAGATCCACCTATCTCCAGAGCTTTACTGGACTCCCAGCATTTTGCCCTGTGCTCCTAGCCAGGGTGGTTTATTCAGGTACTCATGGAAGCTGCCAGACAAAACATTCCAGATTAATTCCACTCTCTTCCTCTCTCTTTTTAGAAACTTTTAATTAGTCCCCAACTCAGTACCATTATTAGTATTTGTTATTAAGTATTAAAATTGCTCACCCCCAGCTCCCACTCCCCCTGCTTCCCTCTTCCATCCCTTTGTTTTAATTGTTATATTTTTTCATCAGTGATCAGCCAAGCTTCCCTAATGATCTAGACTCATTTAAAGGGTTTATAACTCTGGCACAAAACTCCAATAAAAAAGTGGCAGACTTGCTGGGAACCTCCTGGGGCTATTCAGCAGCCAGGAACACAAACTCATTTACTACTTGCCTGTTCCCCCCTTTCCCTAGCCACCATCACCCATTCTGTCAAAATATCCTCCTCTCCACACACAGAAAGCCCTCACTTTTCCTTTTCCACATCTCCCACCCTCTCTCAACTCTTTTTCCCTGAGGATTAAGAGAAGAGAACTGGAAAAAGCCTTGATGAGGCACGTGGTGACGTTAACAGCAAATAGACTAAACCCACTGTTTCTCCCAGTCTCCCCCCTGCCGATGCCAGCATTCCCATCCCCTCTCAGGAGGAAAATATAAACTGCCATAGTGAGGCTGAGGAAAGAAATGATCCGGTTGTATTTCTCACTGGGTATATTTAGCACTTGCAAGTTACTCCACTAGAGATCTTAAAAGTCTTCTTTACAAATTTGCAAGTCAGCATTGTCTTTTCCCACTTTGCAATAGATATAGATTTACGCACCAGACAAAGGGTTGTTTGTCAAACTCTTGGTGTCTTGGCCCAGCTTCCCATGAAGTACAGATGTTACTTCCAAACCTGTCTTTAGCCTTGTGCACAACCAGCAGTAAATTTGTGGGGATCCGAAGAGGAATAGGAGTGCAAGATGTTCTCCGTGGCCATAGGCACACTTGTGGTAGGGTCTAATCTGACCTACTGGGCCTCTTGCCCATGGCTTTGGGCACTGGGCAATTAGCCAGTTTTACGGGCAAGCCAGGAGGATACATCTTTCCTCCAGTGATCTCCTTGTATCAAACTTTTTAAGAGAAATCTCACAAAAGCTATTCCCTCTACACGTACACACAAACCCCTTCTGCAATGGAGAGGAAGGAAGGGATTGTGAATGGTAAAAAGGAAATAAATAAAGCTAGACAAATGTGGAGGAAGCTGGCTTGGATGGGGTGGATTTATGTTCCCTGCCTTTAGACATCTGCCATGCGGATGCTTGCATCTGAGCTAGTCAGACTGGGCTACTCACTGTATAAATAATAAGGAAAATATGCACTTTCAACATCCTGGTTATCCTGCCCTTGTAATCCAGCTGAATTTTGACCCTTTTACACTGAAAATCCTAGTTCTTCCAGCTGATACATTTGCCAAAGCCTTCCATTTCAAAATTATGGAGCAAACGATGCTATTAAATGGTCTTGCTTTGAAGTCACTATTACTCGCAGAAACGTGCCTGACATCATCACAACTGCAATGACAATCTGAGTCACAATTGTATTGATACAATCTACGAGCAGTCTTTTGTGCTCACATGAAAGGGGCTCAGCTGAAAGGCCCATCAATGTGTTCAGTCATCTTCAAAAAGCCGGAATCATTTGGTGGGAATAAACAGTTGGAGCTCTTCATTTAGTCATTTGAAAAGGACAGTTTCCCAAGGAACTTCAGCACTATCCTCCTTAGTGTGCCTGCTGGACTCCTCCGAGAGATGATTTCTGGAGCTGGGTGAGCTACTTTGACACAGATTTCGCATCAGCAGTTTGTCTTTTAGAGAGAGTGAGATAGATAGCAAAACAAAACAAAACAAAAAACCCCACCACAATATTTCATGAAAGGTGGAAAAAATCATAGTGTTTTGGGGTGTTTAAACAATATTAACAGGTTTTAAACTTGGGCTGAAAGCACAGTATACTAAGCAGGGTCTATGGAGGACGCTTGCAATTAGAGAACTGGTTGGTGATACAAGCCGTCTTCTCCTTGTTTCCAGCTGCTACATTTAACTAAAAGAAAGCTAAACAATCCATTACATTAAATTACTTTCTGAACATTACTTTTCCATATAGGCAATTGCAATGGTTGCCACAGGGATGATATCTGACCACGGATCAGAAAGGAGATAACCATTGTCAAAATTATTCCACCCTTGCTTGAAATATCACCCTGATGACCTGGTCAGGAGTCACTCCCTGCTGTGTGAGGGACGGCAGAAGCTGGTGGGGATTTACCAAGTGCATGAGAAGCATTAATGAACTGTAACCCTAACGTCACCTCGTTTGTTGCTGCATCACGTCACATGATGATGATGATGCCAATTCACTGTAATATCCTGGCTACCAAAAGTGGCTTCTTTAATGTTTCACCCTCTACCCCGTGTCACCTTCACCATTGAATCTGCAGTTAATAAAATCATAACATGAGATAGTCCCTACCTCCATTGCTTCCTGAGAGTTTCTAACCAGTATCAAGCAGTCCATATATCTCATTTTATCGTCTAAGAAGAAGAAATATTTCATTGATATTAGAAGCCAAATATACCAGTGATATCTTGAGATACCACATGGAAAGAGAATTTGTAGAACAGTTCCTTGTCCCTGTGGGCATTTTTTTTTCCTTTCAATTCTTGTTTGGAGAAGAACAAAAAAGATTTGGAGACTTACTCAGAAGAGCATGGACGTTGTAGTGGGCCTCTAACTCTTAAGGCCA
>Ga0181612_100058_pt1 | contig 21722 bp, 12 predicted proteins | sample HoacroProtozoa21_FD_119630 | JGI IMG/M metagenome (GOLD analysis project Ga0181612, IMG submission 119630) | Hoatzin crop microbial communities from Cojedes, Venezuel. Combined Assembly of Gp0051906, Gp0051904, Gp0051908
CTTCTCTGGAGATATTCCAGCCCCGCCTGGACGTGGCGCTGTGCAGCCTGCTCTGGGTGACCCTGCTTCGGCAGGGGGTTGGGCTGGGGGACCCACAGAGGGCCCTTCCAACCCCTGCCATGCTGTGATTCTGTGATTCTGTAAAATGGATGCACCTTTCTTCCCAAGCCTCCCTTGAAACATAAGACTCATCTCTGACACCATTTTCCATCTACTTCCAAAAACTGCCTAAGCTGAATTCCTGGAGGTTTTTGCGCAGCTGACTGATCTCACCTGGAGACAGACGATAAAGTACGAGATTAAAGGTACAGGAAAATTGAGAGCAACCTCCTGCTTTGCTTTGCCAGGTTGTTAGAGGAGTGTACTCCCCGTCCCCCTCCCTCCCAGCTCCCCAGTGCTGTGCTCTGATGTGAGCCCAGCAGAGCGTGGGCCGGAGCCGAGGCAGGTCGCCTCTCCCGAGGCTTTCGGGCTGACGGTCGTGCCACCTCTCCAGGCTGGTCTGGCAGCACTCTGTGAAGGCCCGTGTTTGGCAGTAAACAAGGAACAGGCCTCAAGGTCGCACCCAGGCAAACCTGCCTCTGATGCCATCTGGCAACGCGGGCGAAGTCCCAGGATATGGTGCGTTCTACTGCATGCAAAATTATCCACACAATTGCTTTTACAAAAGGAAGACAACTTTTTTTCTGTTATGCAAAATATGTATTAGATCTAGAACTCTCTAAAATTGTCATCATTAGACTAACTTTGTTCTCATCAGGAGAGTGGCAAGGTTTGTATCCTCGCCCGAGAACTGAGCTGAGCCAGCAATCTGAGTTTCTGAGAAAATCCTCTCCTAAAAAGATTAACGCGGAGTATTATGAAATTTGTCCACAGAGTAACTTCTCCAGGGCACACTTCTATTCACTTCTCTCCATAGGGTGAGGTTATAAACCCATCAATGCAAGTAATTCACAGACCATACTAGCATGCATTTCTGTTTCCTTACCTGTCCCCTTCCCTTGCACATATAGAAGAAGCAGATGCTTAAAGAAAACAGTTATGGATTAAGTTTTGTTCTCATTTACATCCACACCAACTCCCTGACTCTGTTCTTTTCAAATCTGCTTACAGCTCAGCAATAAGAGTCCATAAAGAGTCCAAAAACCACACTCTTCATCAGGCTAAATTACTGCTGACCCAATCCCATTTAAATTCTGCCCACATAAAAGAGAGCTGCACCTAAGACATCCAGTGTGATAATCGCTATTTGACCTTAATTAATAGTTGTTTTCATTTACGGATCAGAATAACATATACATGTTAGCTTGCCAGTCGTAATACTCCGGAATTAATGCAAGATCTTTGAGGCAGAGCAATGCAAACAGCGTTTGAAACAGTGACTGATACGCAGTTACAAGCATTCACCCAACCAGCAAAGCCACTTGCAAAAAAATCGGTTTGTAGGAGAGAAACTAGTTTAAACAGACGCAACAAGCAACGCACGCACTATTCACAAACATCTCCACTGACCCTGAGCTCCAGACACTGTTTCTTCTCACACTGCCTTTGACGCCCGAGATGCCTCCGCTGCGCGCTGTCCTTATCTGTGACTGCCTTCCATCTCGCATTCCTGCGCGATGTTCTCGGGGTTCCTGCCTGCCGCTGCACAGACATGAAGGAACGGCCTTTTCCCTGATTTTCACTCTGCATACCTTAGCAACCCTCACCCCTTCGCTGGGTGTTCTGGTGCCCCGTTACTGACTCTTCCTGCAAAGCATACACAGGCAAACTCTCACACAAAATCCATCGCGCCTTCCGATTCCTCCCGCCAGCAAAGTGCAGTGCTTGGTTCTAGGACCTGTCTGCTGGCTCTGTTTACTATGACTGCTGCAAAGAGCAGTGATCTTTCGCAGAGGGCTTTAAATATAAGCATCGTTAAGTGACAGTTGTACTTACAGATTAGGGTATCTTTAATGCAAGAATTTGAGGAGCAAACAAATGAAAGACAGTTTACATGAACCACTGAAAACAGTACTCTGAGATTTACATTTCAGACTCGACTTAAGGCATAATTCCTTCGGTACTCAGTGCAGCGTTTTGGCTGTGATGAACACATCTGACATTAATAAGAAACATAACACGCTTTAACAAGAGCCCCACTGCTGTCAATTGCAACTCATGAAAGTAAATAGAAAACAGTTATTTATAAAACCAGTAAATCACACCAAGAGTATTCAAGAGTCTGTAACAGAGAAATCGGCACAGATTATCACTACACTTCTCGCTTATATAAACCCTCAGGCAAAGATAAATAAACCTGGTGGCTGGCATTAGCTGGTCGGTGTTGATCAGCCTGTACGGATCGTGGCACGGCACGCGCGTGCAGAGAGCGGCTCAGCCGGGTCTGGGTCCCGGCTGCGGGAAGCCGGCTGCTCCACCAGCCCGGGGCCTGCGCCGCGGGCACAGCTCACGGGGCCATCGCTTGCCCAGCACAAGCCCGAGCGACTGGTCAGGCGTCAGCTCAGCGAAGGACACTGACTGCCGTGGGAAGGGTGCCTGCTCCAGCGAGAAGGGCTGCAGGGATGTTGAGAACGCAGGGTGCATTAGCTGTGGAAGGAACGAAGCGCGAGGCAGCTCACCGCCAGACTACCTCTGCCTGTTCCAGAAGCAACGGCCCGGGAGCAATGTCTCTGTGAACTGTATTCTTCTGCCTACACAGAAACCATGTACATAGAATGGAATTTGTGTTTTTAAATATATACACACACACGTATGTGTGTGTGTATATATATATGTAGACATCCTGTGTGTGTATATATGTAGACATCCTTACCCAGGCAATTTGATGAGGGTAAGACTACTACAAAAGAGGTTATAAATATCTAATCAAATTGAAAAAAATAGTGTCTGACTTACGTGATCAGTCTTATATCATGAGTGATCAATACGATCAAAACTATTATGCAAGAAACCCATAGGCAGAAAGATCTGATTATATCTATATTGTACATGAATACAACTTAGTTCAACTTAGTGGAAAGACAGCTTCTCATTTTAACTTCAAGAATGTTTTAGTCCAGCGCATAATTTTATCCCAATTGTGCAAACACTTTGCAGAAGGCAAGACCTGCTTACTACATGGAGAAAGGAGGGGTTAAATTTGCAAGGAACATTCAGTAATGAATGTCCATATGGCCTATTTAATAAATGTATAAACAGATTAATGAGTAACACAATATTCTAGCCTAAGGATGAGACGACAGCTTCCCTCTCTATTTGGATATGTCAGTGTATAATTATTATGTTAGTTATAATTGGCAAATATGACATGAGAAATTACTGCCTTAATATTACAGGTTAAAAACCAAGCCTGCAGCCACTGTCCATCCAGCTGCGAAGTCTGATGCAGACCTCTCACACAGACTGGAGCACTTCGCATACAGACTGGCAAGGTCTTCTGCAAGCACGTACGCATTTCTAGATCCACACACTTCATCGCTTTCTGTGCCCCTGTTTCCCACGGATAAAGACAAGGAAGAGTATAAGAGAATGACTGTGACCATTTAATGTTAAAATGTGCAAGTTTGCTTTATATGTTATCAACATACACATTTTTTGCCATATAAAAAAGCAGGCAAAACAACTGTTTGATAGGAACTGGAACCAGAAGGACAGCAACAAAATTTCATAACAGCAGTGAGCTCAAAGGCAGGCTTAGACTTGTCTTCTAAAGAGAACAGAAGAGCCATCAGTAAACAGGTAGAAATGTGAACACCTTAATTGACATACTTCTTTCAAATTTGCAGTACTTATCAAAGTGTTGGCATGGGAAAAAATCCCAGAATGTCTTCTCCGCTGTGAGTTAGCCAGCTTCTCTCACTCAGCCGTACATGACTGCTTGCAGGAAACGCCCTTTCTAGCAATAGGAAGAACAAAACTGCCAGAATAATGATGCCTGTCATCTCTTGCCTTCCCCAAGTTTGTCAACAAATGGAAGTGTTTAACGTATATAGATCATTGGAGCATATTCAAACCTTGAATTTGGGGCTATCTACAGACCTTGCTCTTTAAAGAGGCAGCTGAGAGACCCTTGCGCTTTGAATAAAGCCTCCAGGAGCATATATAAACAAACCTCTATACCACCCTTCTGAATCCAGTATGCTCCAAGTCAGGTCGCAAAAGAATATTCTTATTTTCCTTGTGCCTAGAGAGAGTTCAACACAGGGCCAAAAGAGAAATTATTAGAAATATTAAGAAGGGAGAGGAAATAAAAAAGAAAAAAAGTCTCCAGAGAGCAGATCCTAGAAATACGGCAGCGCAAAGCCTAAGAGCTGGCAGGCGGCCAGGCAGCATACCGAGAGCAGCAGCCGTCACGGGGACTGCAAGGAACTGGCAGGCAGACATCATGGGAGATGCCAAATGAGAGCACACTAAGAGAGCGAAATGAGTCAGAACTTATAAAAGGAGATATAAGAAAGAAAACCCAGCACAAGGGGAGAATGAGAACAAGGAGACATGATCCAGGACTTGCAGCTTTAAAATGTTGGACAAAAATAACTGGAAAACCTAATTTGCCAGATTGAGTCTGGTGTATGGCAGAGAAAGGGACCAACCCCAAGCGATGGGGCACACACTGAAAAGCACTTGCAGAGAACTGGGATAAAGCAATCGTCCAGAGAAAGCGACTGAATCAAAGTCCAGAATGCTTTCTGGGCAGGGCAGCTTGCAAACGGCAGGTTTCTGTTATCATTTCTCCCTCCTTATCTTCAGTCTTTGCTTATGCAAAAAGCAAATCCAGGCTGCAGGCTATGCTGCTGAGCAGAGGGGTTGCAAGGGAGGGGACAGACTCCACAAGCATGCATTCCTTTCCTAAAATTCTGTTGGCTTCATTGGAGATTTCAGATGGATGCACAAGTTTAGACTTCACATGACAGTTCTGCCGCACATGACTCGTTCAGCTAGTCATAGTTTTATTTCTGTCTCTACCTGCTCGCCACGATTAAGAAATACAGCCTCGCCTGCCTAGAAAAAGCAGAGTCCTTGTTTCAAGAGAGTTTTAAATATCAAAGGATTGTGCCACTTCTTTCGCAATCTATGCAGGATCTGCTCTTCACCTCCAGCCCCTCACTGCAGCAGGCGGGCTGTCTGCTCCGGTGCTGGGGACGCAGTTCACCTGGGATCTTGAGCAACTTCCAGTGAGCTCACCTGTCATCTTTCAGGCTCTGACCTTTGATCCTCCTGCAAACTCCAGTCATTAGCCAAGGGTAGCACGCTGAAATGCTTTATGCAATCTCTTTACTATTTGTGCTTACTTATTTTGATTAACCACAATTAACACAGGCAGTTGTAGTCTCTGATCTAGTCAGCACTCTGCACAGGCGCATATGCACATATACAACACAAATCTACAAATCAATTAGAATTCAAACAACTTCACTAACACCTCCCTTCACGCCCATTTTCCCTTTTCATAGAATGGTATTTTTTTATGATCAGCATCATAAGAACAAGTATGCTTTGAAACACTCTTTAAGAATCAATTAAAGTAGATAAGAAGGAGTGGGTGAGTGTGGAGGAGGGCAGGTGGGCTGGCTCCCAGTTTCAAAAACCTCTCATCTTGATGAGCACTTGGTAGACAGAGCAAGAAAAGCAAGACTGAGCAGGAGAGTGTCAGGCTGCTAAAACTTTACAGACCAGAGATAACACCTTAGCACCTGGGAATTGCTAAGGACCACGTGCAAAGAGATCTGCGCACCATGCCCTGCTCCAGAGGCAGCACTTCCCCCGACTGCTGAATGCCGCAGTCCCAGCCTTCGCTATCAGAGCACAGACGGACTTTAACTGACTGTGGGGTCCAGCACATTCCTTTAACTGAACCTCAAGCTACAAAGCCAACAGCGTTTGCATCCAAGAACTTGGGATGTACAGGTCATCTGCAAATAAAGTAAGCCCTTGCTGTCCCCCTTCATCTTCTAGCAAGTGGAACACCGGCCGCTCGCCTTTGTGCCAACCTGAACAAACCTGAGGTGCAAACTCTGCTCTGACGGAGCGGGTCGCCCTGCCTTGCAGCTGCCTGTCACCCAGGTATTATCTACCCGTGCTGGAATGAGCCCAGTTATTAACAGGTCACCAGACAAGATGACCACATGTTGTAACAGGTAAAACCCTCGGCACACAAAGCCAGAAGAGGCTGCCTCTCAGCTGCGGTTCTTCGCTTCGCCCACACTCAAAGGTTTCTCTGCTTTGACTGTGTTGGAATATTTCATGCAGTAGAAAGCTCAGGGGAAATTTCTGCAACCTGATGGCATGAAAGTGCTCCTATCAGGTGAATTACTTTCAACTGAGGAATAAGACCTGTTTGTCCAAGCCCAGTATACCACACCAGTATATAGATACCATACCAGTATAATTTCATCCACGTGAAGGAATGGATCACTAGAAGAAGAAAAAAAAATCACCTATCACATTTAACTAATTATGGTGAAACAGAGACTGTTTGTTCAAAGACTGGTCTTACTGTATAAGATCACTGTTTTCCTAACTTGTATGTAATAATTTATTCATGAAAATATCTTTATCTAAAGCTTGCAGGGCTCTGAAAGTCTTTTATTACAACATACCAATGTGAAAAAAGAGACCCTGTCTAAATCTCTTGAAAACTGAGACACAGGCACACCCTAAATCAGCACTGTAGCAAAGGTGGCTCTGCACGCTACAGAAAACCTGAGAGTGTTCTGTGAGCACACACACAAAAAGAATTTTTGCTTTTCTTGCCATTTGAAGTTGCTATGGGCATGATCGCAGCTCTCTGGCAGCTTCAAATGTCACTGCAACAGTTCACCTGAACTAGCTTGTGCTTAGATTTTTTTTCCCCACAGGACGCGTGTGTTTAAGCTGAGCAGTGACTGAGCACAGCCGAGAATCAGTAGTATCTATGGATGTGACTCATTCGCCTGTTAAGAATTTACAGAAGCATCCTTTGAGACAGAACACCCAAAACTGTTAACAAAATAGCCACCAGCTGATTTGTATGGTTTTGTTCCTACTGCATACATCATACAACGCTTTTTACAGTACCAAAATCATGAGGCTAAATGAAGCTCTCTGAAGAACAATTTTACAAATCATTTTGATATTTCAGGAAATGTCACCCTTTTGTGACCTTCTGGAGAGGATCTGAAGTGATTTAGATTTTTGATGGTGTTTTAGAATTTCCTTCAGATTGCAGCAAGCTATCCAAAGGGCTATGGTGAGGAACACACAACATCACTAGATATATCTGTTCCTCACCGTACAAAAGAAACAGCCTGGAGATCATTTACCCTTTGGCCACAATCTATTACAGCCTTTGAACACACGGACTCTTAGCCAAGATCTCGCCACAGAAGAGGGCATCTTACTGCCTTGCTTGTAACTGGGGTTTCTTTTGTCGCCGATCCACACAGGCAGCCCCCTCCCCATCACAACCCCACATCCCCTCAGTGCCAGTCGCCCGGAGCCTGCAGCCGGGTGGGAGAAGATGGGACCAGGGGAAGATGCCGCAGGTGGGCCCAGGGGAGCACTCCCACCCACCGGGCATCACCTTCTATTCCAACAGCGGAGCCACCTCAACTCCTGACCTCACGGCACACAGAGAGTGGAGTGATGGTATTTTAAGGTCATAACTAATACTTACGCTTTCCGCACCAGGTGAGTGCAGAGGCAGCCCGGAACGGGGAGTTGTTCAGCAGTGGGCTGAACCAGAACCTTTCCAGGCTTCAAACCGTGCAAGTGGGGGATCCCCCACCCGCAGTTTTCTGGCAGGGTCCAGAATAATTTACCCATTTAAGTGGTTTTATTAAGAGCTACATAGGGAAGTATCATGGAACTTGCACAAAACCCAAACCAGAATGACATCTGGTCCTGCGAGGCTTCCAGCGCAGCACCACAGGCTGGCGAGCAGGAGGCAGATTTTGAGCAAACGGCACCGACCACTTCACCCGGGAGGGGAAGCGCAGGGCCTTACAGCTTACATCCACAGCTTTAGGAACAGCAAAGTGTCAGGGAGATTTATTGCTTTTGGTGAAAAATAAAGGCAGCAAATCTCTTAAAAGAACTAGCAGAAAACTCGTGGCAGAGCACGGCCTCACGTGTTTATCCAGTGTCTCTCCAGCAGAACTCGGAGCATTTGCTGTGTGGAGAAGCAAGCCAACCAGCTATTTTTAAACTCATTTGATTCAACACATATGGGCTGAATTCTGTTAGAAATAATGACCTTCTGGTGTAGTTATTGAAACTGCCACTAGACAGAGCTGTTCATCTTATTTTTAACCTCAGAAATATTTATATGCCCCGTGATGTGCTAGAAAGCCAAGAGGAGTTTGTATTGTAGACTCCTTCAGAAAAATGGCACATGCCTGTAACAACTGCACGGCATTTGCAGCCGGGGTGTAGTTGTTGCACTACACTATACATAATCCCCTCACCGGAGCTGAGGGCTGCATCTGTGTCTCATAAATTCTGTAGTCATTCACCAAGAGCTAGTGATAATGAGATGACAGATGAAAAAAAAAATCTGTTTTTTTCCTTCACTAAACTACAGTGTATGTGTTGGACTTGAAAATAAGCAAAACATCTGGGGATCTAAAAGCACTGTGACAAGTCCCTGGCTGTAGAGATTACTGTCAAATACTTTTTGCCAGAATTTTGGAAAGGCACAAGCGATGGTACCTTTGAAAAACAGAGAAGTTTTAATTCCAGGTGGGTAAGATACATTCAGCAAGGCACTAAGCATGTGTGCCAGCAGACCGGATTCACTGACTAAGACAATGTAAACCTGTTAAAATACAATATTGTAGTTTAATCGCTAGGTCGGGATATGTCTTACTGCATATGCTTTAGTGTCCACGTGCCCTACCGCCCATCACAAAGCAGCAGTTCCTGCCACCAAGTAATGCAGAAACTACCCCAGAAATTAAACGCTTGTTGGCATCTGTGAAGCTATGCCAGTTTCTATCATTCAATTTTCTGGTCTTTTCTGATGAATTTGGGGTAAAACACATTTTCTTTAGAGAAAAGCAAGCACTCATTTTGGGAGGAAGCAGTGACAAGAGATCAGCATTAGCCTGGGCTCTCCCGGGCTCACACCCTGATTAGCATCCCAGGCAACCCGGAGCAGGAATTTCGGGAATTTCTGCAGCTCCAGCCACAGCATTGATTTCATCTTGCGATTGCAACTGAAACAGCTGTGAAGCCAGCTCTTGCAGGGCAGCTCTTGCAGGCCAGCGGTCCCGCACAGCTCATGTACAGAACAGGGTTGGTGTAAGCACGATCAGAAGTTTTAATTCATTCCCCTGCTGGTATGGGGGAGGAGGTTTTAGGTTCCCTTTCAGCCTCAGGCACACTAGGTGTTGAGGCAGGTAACTCCTCTGCTAGGCCAGGGACTCTCTCTAAGGACATTAAGGGTACAACAGGCCTTAAACATCGCACTTCAGGACCTTAGGTAATCCATTTGCTGCTTAAGAACATATCTGTAAAACCTTGCACTCTTTCTTCACTTGCTCAGCTAAATTTGAGTAGGCGTGATGTTGTTGGGCGGATGGTTGGACTTGATGATCTTGATGATGGATATACCGTTAACATCTCATTTTCCCCCAAACACCCCCAAACCACCACTTGCCAATACTGGCAGCCTGGTCACTTATCAAGAGTGATGCAAGACTCAGTCAGAGAACAGCAAGTTCTGCGCTGTGAACCAAGCCCGTGGTGGCAGAGCTTCACCGTGCCCGGTGCACCTGTGCCTCTCCTTGGAAGGCTGCCCGTAATCGTGCGGGATGCGCCGCGCTGCTCGCACCACGGCAACCCTTGCCTCTAACACTGTCCGTGCAGCTTAAGAGGGCTCCTGTCAGCATTAATCACTGCCTTCTGGACACTAACTTTGTTTGACAAAGCACAGCAATTTGATTTTTAGGACTCTAAAATATTACTGTATTTTTAAGCCACAACTGAATATTATACCAGGTAAATTTTTCTGTGAAGATTTAATGTATAATTGTGTGGATGTTTTGAAAGATACTTTTTACAAGTTTGCAGTTGCACTTGTATTTCAAATGCCAGTCAAACTCAAGCTTCTTCCTGATTTATCCTCCTACCATACTGAAGTCACGCTCAGCGGTAACTAGAGGTGAGATAAAAGAGAAGTACCCAGCCTGACCTGGGGTGCCTTACTCACCTCGAGCAATATAACGGGCACTGAATACAGAGTTTGGTGTTGCTCTGTCATCGTTATTTCTCTACCCCAAGCCCCACTGAGGGCCAAGGCCAGGACATGCACACCCTGTGCCGGTCCTGGTGCACGCAGGGCAGAGAGGGATTGCGGGGGAACTGCGTTTGCTGCGGGCAGGGAGGGGTGGGTTGGAGGCACATGGCAGGTTCCTGCTCTCTGCCCACTCAGGACAGCAAACCTGAGCTCCACCTTCTGCCCCGGGCAAAGTACAGGGGCACAGCCTAGCTATTAGCACATTAAACGAGGCTAATTTAGGATTCGCAATTTCCAGCACTAATTATTTCTGTAAAGCTTCTGAACTCAGTGGCATTTCTTGCACCTACTGCCTCCTCACCTCTTGCAGAGTTTTTAACTGCAAGCAGTAAGAGACCAGCCATATCCAGGTGCATTAAAAAAAGGAAATCATGATCCTTTGGCAGTTCTTCTGATGATCTTTAGACACTGGCAAAGGATTAGTCAGATTTTGAAGATGTATAAGGCAGAAAGAAGCGTCAGCAGGGGCGTAGGAGAAACACTGCAAGAAAGACAGAGATGGGTACACAGCCCATGGGATCAGAAGGCAAAACTGTCGCCATGGCCAAATACAGGAGCCTGGGGTGCTCAGGCTGGACAGACTGAATGAGACAGGAGGAGGTACAAAATAAAATTCATTCTACATTACTATCAGAACTTCAAAAACCTCAGCAAAGGCTTCACCAAGCAATACGAACTTGTTTCTTAATGGATAGCTTTTAGTGCCCAGCAAGAATCTGAAGACTGGAAGTTAACTCTCTCTTCTTGCTTTTACTTCCTCTTCCTCTCCCCCAAATTCCAGCAGAACTCTGTGGTATTGACTTGGAGTTTATTCATGTTAAACTCTAACAGGATTCAGAAACTATGCTCATTTCAGCTGCCTCTGGTTCTCATTCTCACACTGCCAAAGCTGGCACAGCCATCATGGCATACAGGTCTTCGGATCTTCTTTGAACACAGGTGATCCAAATGATTTTGCTCCTTTTGCAATTCCAAATGTGATTTTTTTTTAAAAAAAGCCTTCAAACACCTACATTTGTAAAGAGATCCATTACTTGTAATGAAATTAGAGGCCAAGGCCAGATCCAATTCTTTCAGATTAATGGGACACCTTTCCGAATGGGGACCATTCTGGCCTATTGTCTAGAAATGACAATTAGAAGAGGTATAGAGGACTGATGCACATTTACTCTCCTACAAAATCCTTTTTTTAAAAAAAAAAAAAAAGAATACAAATCCCTCCACCAACACGTCCTGTGAAGATCCATCTGACACTGTTAAGGACTCTTCTCACTGCTTTGCCCAGGAATCATTAGGCTTCCTACAGTTTAACTCTGGAATTTGCCATTTCTCCATGCGGAACGCTGGGTCTCCACTCGGTTCCTTCCTGCCTGGCTTTGAACTTTCCCTCTGTAAATCAGTGACTGTGTGTGTCTCAGTGGCCCGTGCAGACTGCAAGGAGTCTGATCTCGTGGGGATGGGGACGCAACCGTGAGAGGCTGAACTTGACTTCAGTCTGTTACTCAGTTAGTCTGTTCTTCAGTCAGAGGGATTGTTTCCAGTCGTTCCACCTTCTGCCTGGAGCTTTTATCTCTGTTGCCATATTTTTGCGGAGGTTTGTGAAAACAAATTTTAAAACTGCTAATACTGGTGCCAAAGCCATTTGCACATACAATCTTTTGAAACACATACTTCGAAAAATGACCTTGGAATGAAAGTTAGATATTGCAATATAGACACATCAAGTTTATTTTCTTTATCCATACCCAGGACATGAGATGTACATAGCCTTCAAGGAAAATACAGATTTTGGTACAGATTTTGGAGATTTTGGCTCTGCGACATTGCCAAAAATGTTGAAGCAGAAGGTTGTTTATTATCTTCAGTTAAAACAATAACTCAGGAGTAAGAAGTAACTTTACCTAGGACATTTCTCATTTTCTATTTGAAATTAAGCTACAGATCTGTTTTTCAAAGGCTGATCGAAGCACAGGGTATAAACAAACATTCCCTTGCATGCTAACTAGAGAAGAAATGTTTCACTTTGTTCTAGCTCATTCATCCTCTGAGACAGCTCAACAGAACTATGTCAGGAATTTAACTTTACCTTGTATGCCCATAACTTGCTTTCCTGAAGTACAGTTCTGCTGCGGCACTTCTGTGAGGACACGAACTCCTGACCCTTGGATTTCAGTCACACTAGAAAAGCACAAGAGGAGATTAAATCACCAGCAAAATGAAATTATTAAAAATACCTAACTCTCAGTTCTAAGCATTATGGAGACAATCTGACTGCAGATAAAATCCTTGCAAGTTGATTAGAAAGTTACATATTCACTATTGGGTTTTCTTTTTTGCATTAAGATTATACGGGTATTCAAGGAAATCTCAGTCACAGAAACAAGATCTCATTTGTAATATAAATATCTATTGTACTATCATATTCAGTGAAGCTCTGCATTTCATAGTGGGTCAGTGTCTGCTGAGAGTATGACGTAGCACAAAACAGTGGTAAACAAAATCTCTGATGGCAGTCTGTCAGTTAATTGCACAAATGGCCCTTGTGATACAGGATTCAGAAAAACCTGAAGAATGAGAATTTTCCAGCCCCTTATGTGTTTGTGCACATTTGCCAGAGTAAGGATTAAGCACACTTCTGTACAGGGTATGTGGGCCGCCCTTCAATTCTGTGCTCTTCCATCTGCTAAATTGCAGGACCAAGGTCCAACCAGTCACTTCTACACTGTAAAACAGCTGGTAATTCTTGGAGATAAAATGTGACAACACAAAATGCAATTACAACTGCATCCAACTAACAGTGCAATGCTTTTCCTCCAGCATGTACTGCTGCCCCTGCATTCTTCCCCCTCCCCAGATATTTCGGTACCTGCCTATCTACCATGACATCTGGTTGATGACTAGACCTTCGAGTCATCCAGACCAGATCAATATTTGATACTCGTAAAGACCAACATGGGAAAGCAGCATCTCTAGGTTTTTTCCTAGCCTCTGGCAAGCAATAAAATGCAACGTTCACTTTGAACAGCCTCAGCAGCCATGGCTGGGAATTGCTGCCCTTTGGGCACTTTAATCTTGGGCACTTTGTTCCAGATTTGCCAGCAATCAGGGCTTGATTTAGGCTACTTCTCTTCAGGCATGAGGCCGTAAAGTATCTACCTGCTGGCTTCCTGTCATCTATCATTTAGCAGGAGAGAGGATAAAAAGGCTCAGAGAAGCTCCAGTTTTCTCACCAGGTTTAAGCATGAAAACAGGGCAATGCACTGAACTTTTCTTACTAAAGCTTTGACAGAAAACAACATTTGAATGCTTTTGAAGAAGAGAATGTAATAAAACAAAGAACAATGCCTATGGTATCTACTCTGAAAGACAGATCTCATCTGAATGGAAAACAAACCATTGAAGGCAGGGCAATGCCATGAGAACAAGCAATCCCTCCTTTTATTGCTTCAGAAGCCACCTGAAATGGCTTGGTGGCCCAGCCAAAACCCACTCTGCCGCAGCACATCGGAGCGTGGCTCATCACTAGGGCAACAACATTTATATTTAGAGGAAATGAGGGGATTTGATCCTCTCAGGAGATGCAGAAGACACACTTTCTAGTTGAAAAGCTAGCAGGGAGAAGGCAGTCCAACGGGCAATCTGCTGACACCTATCTCAGCACAGTCCTCCATGGCGTAATTTCACTATCGCTTCATAGCACGGGAGACCTTGAACACAGCAAAGCTCGTGCTGTTCCCTGGAGAAGGGACGAGAAAGATGGGACTTGTCAACAGTGGGCACGAAAGGAAATTCTTGACAGAAGGTTGGAAAGAAGCCAAACCAGTAGAGCAGCAGAGGAGAAGGCAGCCCAGATGCATGGATCCCCTTACATCCATGACGCTCCTCAGCAGTGGGGTGGCTCAGCAGTGAAACCACTGGAGACTCGCAGCTCCAGCAAACAGCCAAGCCCTTAATACCTGGGGCTGTGGGACAAGGATTCTCCGTGAGTATTCTGTTTTCTGTAGGAAACCTTTCGTTTCACTGAGGCTGGCTGGTGGGACCACATGTTACAGCTGGAAAGGCACAGTCTGGGATTTACAGCTCCTGCAGGGAAAGGCTCAGCTTTGTAAAAATGTCTCAACATTACCACGTAGTGAAGAATCAGGGTGCGATCAAGATACAGCTGATGATGGACCTGACCACGATGCTGTGCGTGCTCCGGTACAGCAGCACATGCCCCATGGCCGACATGAGAAAAGACGACACAAATGTAACACAGCAAGGAGGATGCTGCTGCCTCGATGGCAGCCATGTCATCCAACTTGCGACATACAACTTCAGTTCTCGCGCTCAAGTTGAACACTGATGATGATATTTCTCTTGTTCTTCATAGAGGCATCCAGTGCCTGCACCCTGTGTGGCCCCTTCTCCTTTCTCAAAAAAAGCCAAACAATAATAAAACCAGCAAATACATAATAGTGTTACCTCATGACTTTTTGGCCTTGAATAGAAGATCTTTCAACCTGTGGCTGTTACAGGCCATCGCGTGTGATTCTTGGAAACATTCAGTAGTACATGAACTGAAAAGCAGTTCTTGTAACACCAGCTTTGGCTTCTTACTATGCAAATGTGTTTCTTCAGCAAACACCACATTTCCTGGGCAAGAAATGATATAAATATTGGCTAACAGTGTCATAGCACCACAGCTTTGCAGATACTGGCCGCACTTAGAAGTCTGACGTATCTGTGCTAATAAAAGCAGTACAGCGTTCCTGCTTCTGTCCCCATGCAAGGTGGCACACTTCAGAAGTAACGCTCCACTGCGATCCGGGAAACTACAGCGGTGCTGCTGGACGCAGCAGGCAGAGCACTGGGTGCACGCAGCATGCACGGAATGTCAGTTGATCTGATTCTGATGTCATGACAGTTGGTACAACAGCGCTCCGCAGTACCTGAACATGAAGCTCACGTCTGAGAAGTGACACCTCTGACTTCAAAAAATAGCAGGCTGTGGAGTTTTGAGTTGATCTTGTCTTCTAGATATATCATGACTTTTTAGAGTATATTTTTGCCTATGCCAGAAAAGAGACAATGAAGTTTGGCCCATCTTCTTCATTTCAAGGAGCCTTCATGAATACAGTAACTTCAAAACCAAAATGAAAATAAATAACCTACTTCAGGGCCCAAAAAGCAAATGCCACGTTTATCCTGTGTGCCGTTATCACTGCTGATAGCTGTGACACCAGAGACACAACCAAGCATTGCCACGTCTCGTGCGGTCTCCAGAGCACAGGGTCCCGAGCAAGGCGCCCTGACACAGACATATCCAGAGGAGCCGCTGTCAGGGCTCCGCTCAGCGCAGGTCCCAGTGCCTGGTCAGGATCCAAGTGCCTGGTTTCAGATCTTACCAGTTGTAAACTAGCCAACTGACAATTTAGAACATAGTACAGCATAAAAAGTATTTCATACAGCGCAAAAGATCTTTGGATCACAGTCAAGTGTAGAATAGGAGGAAGCTAAGGAAATGCTTGAGCTCAAAAGGCTGGAAATGTCCTTGCTCTTGAGAGGTGAAGGGTGGTATCTGGTGAAGTCAGCAGAGCTTTGAGGACATCCACCCTCTTTGGCCAAAGCGCCTAGAGATCATCCACGTTCATCCTCGATGCAGAGCTGACACTGGGCAGGTCGCTGGGCTCCGAGATCGGGGCACCCGAGCTGAGCAGAGTTAAACCCCAGGTCAGAATCTCAGCTCGTCACTTCGGTAACTGTTGACGTGTGAAGTTTTATGTCTATCTGTTTCTCCATTTCACCACAAAGTGGCACTACAGCAATTGCCATTCATTTCAGTCACAGGATGATCAAGAACCTGGGACAGACGGCTCTTTTTTTCCCCTCCCTGCACTGAGTCACCACTAATTACCCTCTGCTCACACGATAACAACCCCTACAGAGGGTTCGCTTTGTGCAGGAACCATTTAGATGGGAGTTTCCTCCCTCATTGAGGTGGTGAAACAGTTTCTTGCAGTACCTTCTGCTGGGTCCATCTTCCAGCATTTGGCTGATCTGAACTAACAACAAGTAAAATGATACAATTGCTTTAGCAGAAATGTAAAGTATCAAAGTGACCAGTTACTGAGCCGTGGAAACGCAGCTCTGGGAGAAAAACAAGAGCAGCAAGAGTCCCTCAAAATCCAGTGCACTTTTCTCCTCTGAAGACTTCATGGTTTGGGCCCACTGAAACTCTTGCAAAGATCTCCACTGATGTTAGCATCAGATAAAGCTTAATATGCTTAGCCTTGCCGTGTTCTAACGGGTAGTGCTTAGCATTTGTGCTGTAAGAACAGAGCAACACACGCTTTTGCCTTCAGCCTAACCATCAGAAGTTTTACCCACTCACAAAACAACGCCAAAGGCAGGTAGAGCATCCTCTGGTTTTTAACTCTCTCTCCCGCTCTCTGTGCACGTGCACGTACATATACACGTACGCAAACACACAACCTCACTGCGTGGCTTAGCTCCCCTCCTGCTGTACCTGCAGGTGCCATCAGGTCTGGCGCTTGCTGGCGGTAAGGAACACTGTCCCACCCTGTGCTGTGAGGAAGCAGCATCACTGCAACGCGCTGACCAAGGACAGATGCCTGGGAGCTTACCACAAAGAAGGGAAAACCAGAAAGATCCTCATATCCACGCCGTAGACCTGCCAACACGTGGATGCAGCGGCTGCGGCCCGCACACTGTACAGCAACGCCGAGCGGCACTCAGGGGTCCCGCTGCTGGCACTGCAGCCGTGCTGCGGCAAGGGAGGTCTGCCGTCCCGGGCACCGCGGCACGGCGCTCCACTGGACCGCTGCGCGTGAGAACGTGCCTGTGCAGGGCCACGACACGTGGCCACACAGACATACCCAGCCAGCACTGGCAGCAGCACAGCCGTGGAAATGCAGAGCTCAAGAAGGGCTCTGTCCTACAGGCACCCAGCACAATGAATTTAAAGCTGTTTCTATTTTAACCGCACTACTGACATGCTTTACGTCCACTGGCAGTCTAAAACCTCTCCTTCTGCCCTCGTGCTGGACTCCCTGTGGAAAACCCAAGGAGCACAGGATTTGTTTACGAAACACTGGTACCAGGGCTGTGCCACATTAGACTCCCTTCTACCAGAAGAAACCCTGTACTGGTAGGGCTGTCAGAGGCTGTGCAACGCCAACTGCTAAAGGCCGTCAGCCGGAATCACCCCAAAACTGAGGGAAAAAAGTGTGATTTCTGAAACAGTCAAACCCATAATACCTTTGTCCTTACTCATCTCCAGTTTCAAGGCTATGATTGAGCAGTCTTCCTAGAAGAGCTTCCCAGCAATCCCAGGTTTATTGGCAGTTGTGAGCTCCCTGGTACATCCATTGGGAATTTACCCTCCTCCAGCTCTCCTCACACAGGCCAGCTCCCCTGACCTGCATCCAGACACGCTATATTGCCACAGCGAGCATTATCTGTTTGGCTGAGCCCACCCGCTCCTCTCTTGCCTTCCTCACTACCCATAGCTGGAGATACAGCTGGCTCTAGCAGTCCTGCTCCCCCAGGCCAGCTGGCAAACATCCCCCCCTACCAGCCCGCAGTTATCTTCTCCCTCTCATCCAAGAATGGGTGTAGGGATGATTTGCTGCCACTGACATGCTGCTGCTCTCAGCAGCTGCCTGCCCTGTCTGCGAGCTGGAGCCAGCCTTGCCTTGCAGTGTGATGCAGTCAGGGCTTGGCTGGGGGACCACAGCAACGAAGAAATCGTGATCCCAGTCCTAATCTCACTGCAGTCGCCAGAAAATAGCCCCCAGCTGCAGGGGGGGGAAGCAGTGGAGCAAGAACTAAAGGAACTAAAAAGGGAATGGAGCAAAGGGGCAGAGAGAAGCAGCCAGTCACTCTCAGAAAAAGTTCCCAATAAAAGGTAGAGTTCACACAAAGAAGAACCCAGAAATATGCCAGGTTTTTCAATTGCATGAGAGCCCTCCAGCTGGGCAGCGGGAGGAGCAGAGAAGTCACCCAGCATCATTACTGCGGAGTTCAACGGGGAAAACCAAAGCCAAAGCAAAAGCAAGTGCTGCCCAGGCAGCACAGCAAGGACTTCACCCGACAGCCTCTTTCTATACACTACCCTTTGGGAAAGCTCCCCTTTAATGAATCTTGGAACAATTAGCAGAGTTTAGAGATTTGTAGCTTGCTGGCTGTGTGCAATCCCCAACTGCCCAGCTGGGTGTTGACTTCTCTTCCGCTGGCAGAGGGGGACTGTCCCCATAGCAGTAACACAGCCATATGCGTAAGGTACGCTTTTGAGTAGGTAGGAAAGCGCTGTACAGAAGAGGGCCATAGACAGTGTTCAGAGCTGGTTCGTTACTGATCTATGAACAGGTTGGAAGCTCAATCAGTTTTATGGTATTAACCATGTTATTGTAGTAAAGAATCCATTTTTGCTATGTATGAGTAAAGAGAGTGCAAGCTGGCCCTAGCTACTCAGGACAACACAGAGTCTGAAATAAAATCAAATTGCTTTTGATGCTCAGGCAGCTAACTACTAGCTCACACTCCCTCTTTCTAGAGCTCACTGCTTTAATAGTTCCTGTTACACCATCGCTAGTGGCAATTTACCCTCAACCAGTCATTTTCTAATTGCATTTGACTAAGATCCATGGTTAGCGATACATTATGATGATAGTGTTATGACAAATTGGTATAAAATAATTCTGTGAAAATGAAAGCTTATCTCTCAATAGGAAGAAAAGCCCACTATTAAAATAAACCCATTAAATGTATGTATTTAAACAGAAATCATTTTCAGATAAATCAGGAAATTTAAAAATTTATAAATAAGGCAGGTATGAGAAAAGAGGAATATAAGGCCTATATACACTAAGAAGATCATTTAAAACTCAGTTGTTAATACAGAATTAATGACCAAACAGTCTTATGAAACACTACTGGCCAGTAAAACCTGAAGGGGCGGGTATTTATACAAAATCTCTGCTGGAAAAAATATGCCAATGCAATTTCTAACACTGTCAGTAACAGGCAATAGAGTGCCTTTCCAAAGTGAAACAGGAGCCAAAAGATCTCGTCTAGGTGACCGGCCTTTTGATCAGACTATTCTGGTTTGTGAATCACATTACTGATTAGTCAGAAGAGTGTATCTGCTACTTACAGGAGAAACAGAATGTATGTTCAACTGACTGTGGGAAAAAAGTCCTCCGTCAAGCTCTGGGAAGGCAGCAGGCAGAAAGACAGGAACGCTCCGGGGCTGGTGATGGTTTCTCTGGGCAGCTTCTGCACGGCACCTCGCAAGCTAGCTACCATGTCCGTTACTGAGTCTTGCTGGATCCCGTCTGACAAAAATAATGAGAGTAATAAACATTACAGATTAAAAGACAGTTATTAACTAAGGAAAAGTGCTGCGTCTGACTACTACATCTGTTTACTGTCCTCTGAGCTAAAGCAACTGCCCTGCAGATAGTTCAGAAATGTTACAACAATTTCTGCCTGAGCAACATGTAAGAACATGTCTGAACACACTCTAGACTTACCACTGAAAATGCTCTAAAATCAGTCTGAGACAGAGAGAATGAGGGAACCAACAGAGTTCATCAACAAAATGCAATATATTTCATGCCACATCGCGTTCTTCTAATGCTTTAACTCGCTCTGAAAAATATGAGCTCATCCTTTAATTAATCTGGGGTGCAGACCTTTGAAATGACCAAAGTGTTTAAAACAGAAGATGCCTTGTGTGGGCTCATCCTCCCAGACTGCAGTTAGAATACAGAAACACAAACGGAGCCGTCTCGTTATGAATGAAATCTAAGTCTGAAACTGAAAGGTGAAATAACCGGTAAGGCAAGAGGGAAACAAACTGTTATTTCTGAGGTTTATCAAGGAAGAACAAAGTACAACTGCTTGTTCAACCTTACTATTTAATTATTTCATACACCTCTGTGACATACACAGGACTTCGAAAACCAGCAATGCATTGCACTGTACATGTAAGGAACGTGACCAACTGACCCTGTGCCGCACCATGCTCGGTCGGAAAACCTGGCTTGCTCGAGATGCAACCTCCACCACGCGTCCCCGCGCACCCCACTGCCTAGCTGCAGGTGTCACCAGGACCGGAGTCGGCAGTGCCGACTTCAGGCACAGACAGACTGCTCGAGGTCCCGTGCTGGGCAGGCCACAGGCTCCACGGCTCAGATCCCGGGCACCATCTGACTGCCTCTGTGTGGCTCCCATGCAGCAGGGCGAAATTCGGCGCGCACGGCTGGGTGGGCATCTGCCCCTCGACGTCTGCTGTGGGTGCAGCCCGGTGCCGTGCAGAAACAGCCTCCCAGTGAGGAGTCCTGTGGAACGTCTTCCAGTTGAAAGCAAACTGCAGTAAGTCTCGACAAACCCTGCTTGGAGCAAAGCGCTGTATTGCAGCAACCCGCCTGCGGGCTACAGGAGAAACCTTCACTCCCAGCTAATTTGGCTTTTCGGGTTTCAGATGCCAGATGTTAGTTTTATACTTTTGTACATTTGGATGCAAAATGGACATATGTGTCACATAATTGCGGCCTTGCTTGGGTAATTATTTGAACTAAATAGTAATTACCACAGAAAAATCACGTAAGCGATGTGCTCGTTAGGCCTGTCCTTTGGCAGGCCTTCTGCCAAGTCTGTTTGTCCACGTGAAATCTGCATTCTGTGGAGCCAAGCAAACCTTCCGCTCCTCACAACCCTGCACCCCTCTGCACCGGCCGCCTTCTTGCTGGGAAAGCGGACAGAGGTGGTCAACTGCTCGCGGAGGTGCTCTCCCTACTCAGCAAGCACACGCTTACTTCCGAAATATGACATAATTTGAACTTGCTGCCAACCTGAACGGTGTCGCGCCGGCTGCTCCCTGCAGATGTAACCAGCCAGCACCAGGTCCTCACATCGCTGTCACTCATGAGTGTCGCCAGCCAAAACGCTAAGTGCATTTTAATACACATAAGACTTGATTTTTCCCACTTTCTGGCAACAAGATGCAGATCCCACAAAGTGTAAAGCTGTAGCAGTACAACACGATAGCAGATTCCTCACAAGACACCATCTACACTAAACTGTTATTGTTTCCTATCTTTTTTATGAAAGTGATTCTTTATAATCACATTATCCCAGATTAAATGTTACTCTGCTGGAAAAGATATTTATATTTTTCTTTGATTTGTAAATGCACAATGAAAATAGTGGAAAATCTGGCTGAAAAGAAGTAATTTTTGTTACCTTTAACAAACAAGCTCTTTCAAAATTAATCCCAAATTCACTTTCCAGGTTTTCCTTGAGTCAGAACACATCTGACACTGCTCTTAGGAACTCCTAGCATCTGATAAAGACAACAATAAAACAACATTGTGCAACTAACCTGGCACCAGATCTCTAATAGGGCTCTGACCTCCCAATCTGTCAAGCTAATTAGGAA
>Ga0181612_142272_pt1 | contig 21716 bp, 14 predicted proteins | sample HoacroProtozoa21_FD_119630 | JGI IMG/M metagenome (GOLD analysis project Ga0181612, IMG submission 119630) | Hoatzin crop microbial communities from Cojedes, Venezuel. Combined Assembly of Gp0051906, Gp0051904, Gp0051908
CGGCTTCACGGTGGAGGTGACCAGCACACAGGGACAAATCTTTGAATAAGCTGCAGTACCACCTGTGAGAGCTGGGCACACGCACAGCTGTCTGCAGCGTGGTTTCAGCGATGGAAACCAAGTGCCAGCAGCACGGACTCTCAGGTCCTGTTCTCTGCATACCATCGCTCCAGGCAGAACAGTAGCCAAGGGACCTAAAGCCAGTTTCTTTGGTACAGAAAGCCTTAACATACCTGCACAAGTTAAATGCCAACTCTTTCGAGTAAAGTCGAAGACGTAAAGGGAACTGTGTCTTTACACAAGCAGATATGCTGAAAGAAGCCACAGGAAGGTTTCACACTTTCACAAATGTGGTAATTTAGATGACAAATGTTACAAATTAAACCCAGCTTGTTAGCTAATAGAATATTTAATTATGTACTATGAACGATCACTTAAAGATTTGGGATTTTAACCAATTATTTTCAGAAGGGGTGAAATGTTCCTGAGCATGAGGGTTTTTTAACATCTCAGTGCTGTGCCCCTGCATCTCCTTCTACCTTACCTTGTTTATAGCTCTATGCAGTAACAGTTTTTACTTGTTTCCTTGATGTCTTAATTTCCTACAATAATACATCTGCCATGAATAATTAAGCAACGAATTTGCTGCTTGCTGAAAGCTGAACAAGTGCTATAAATCAGTTCCGGGACCCTCCGCCAGCACAGACACCATCAGCGATCTGCCAGTGCTGGCGTTCCTCTGTGCTGGTGAGAGACCCAGAGCCCAGAAACACCCGAGGAGCCGCTCGGCAGCGCTGGGCACCCTCACCCCGGCGCTGCTGTTTCATGAGAGTGCTTGTCTGCATCTTCTCTTCAGCAGCACGACTCCGAAGCCTGTTCTAGCATTTTCCTGGCAAGGAGCAGAAAATTTACATGTACTACGTTCTTCACGTTTACTCATTTCTTAGTTTGTCTTGTTCCTGGGTTGTTCCCTCTGACTGCCCTGCTCCTTAGGTCAAAGGAGGAGAGCAGAAGAAGATGGCCTTAGCGTGCATCATTCCCTTCTCAGCACCAAAACGATGGGCTGCTGTGGGTTCTCTGCTGCATTTCCACCCGTCTTCTCCCATTGCCTGTAGTTCAACAGGCGATACAGGCTGCAGGATGGTAGTGAAGCGCTGAAGGATCATCTGTAGTCAGGCCCATTACACTCTCGGAAGGTTTATCTTGCTGATTCACATTCGCCCTCAGACAGCTGGGCATGCTGCATTTCTCACTTTTTTGTATATGAAGACTGATGGAAGATAGGAACGAGCTACAAAAACAACAGCGATAACACTTCCCTACAACACTTCCACTCGCATGCATATCAGGGGAGAGGAACAATAAAACAACTTTCCATTACCAGAACAGCATCACCTTTTAATTGGAACGAGGTTTACAGTGCAATTGCTTTAAGGAAAGCTCAGCTGCAGAGTGTGTGAGCCTCTCCAGCTTGGCAGAGGACGAACATTAGAAAACTAATCAAGCCCAGGTATCCAGCCAGGCCTAGGAAATGTCAGTGTGGCCATTAGGATTCCACATGTCTTAATTTGAGAATCTCCCCAATTCACTAAAATTTTTTTTTAAAGGTCAAAATGTAGAATAGTTCATGATTAAATTTCCCTACAAAACATCCTCATGCAGAAACAAACTATGTAATGTTCCTAGTTTTAATTCTGTTGACAAAAGATTGTACATATTTCAAAAACGTGACGCTTAGCAGCTGTGCTGTCAGTCTGCAGAGTTTGCATATATAGCTGTGATATTACCATACTCTATTATTCATAACACGCAACAGACTTCATTCTTGGTCTTGTGAAAATAATTGCAGTTTGAAGCCAAAGTCTGACTGCAAAAAGCACCCCAATATAATGGCTAGGGTTTCCAGAATTCAGGAACTCAAGTAATGGTCTACATCTTGATTTAAATCGATTCATTATAAAGGCAAATTTCCTCTGATCTGTTTTTGAGAAAGCTTTCCAAGAAGTACATGTCTCTTAGTTGAAACCCAGGCAAGGAAAAGCTTAGGTGGGCAAATAACTGCTTCTTATCCAAAACAAATACAAAATGAATTAACCATAATCTTTTCACACGAAGCAGGAGACACTCCTATCTCACAGAGTCTTGGGACTCCACTCAGCAGGCAGAAGTCCATGGGTTGATGCACAGATATTCATGGGAAGGGTAACCACCGGCAGGAGAAGGAAAAAAGCCTTACGCATCTTCCTTCCCCGTACCATCAACATGAAAAATGCGTATTTGTGTAGAATGCTTTCCATACACTTTCCCTTTCACACACACACAAACAGGCATTAGGACAGATTTTAGTCAGAAGGTCTTACAAGACCTACAGCATCCTTCGCAATTGTTCCCCAGAGCATTTGTGGCTGCCAGAAGCCGTTCTGACGCCCGCAGCAAGGGCGGCTGGTCAGTGCCGCAGCAGTCAGTGAGCGGCATCGCTCTCCTGGAGCGGGTCGACAGGCAGAGCCGCCAACCTGCTCTGCTGCAGCGCACTGTGCTGCACCACCCGGCACAACCGCACCGACTTCATTAGAAGTATGGGACAACCCCGCAGAACAGCAGAGACATTTGGTGCTACAACAGAGACTGGCTTTTGTGTGTCACGGCAGCACCCACCGTACACGCACCGAAACTCCCTGCCTTGGCGCAGCGGCTGCCCGGCCAGCAAAGCTCCTGCAACCGTGAAAGTTCAGCCGCAGACCTCTGCATATACATATGGTGAGGTAAAGTCTCAGGGCAGACAACTACCTACACATAAATACTTAATACGTATGGAGAGAAAAAAAAAAAAACCAACAAACCAAAACTCAGAACTACCTGTTACAATCTGCAGAGCTGAATTCACCATATGGCTTCAGAAGGTGAATCACAGATTGTAACGGGCAGCTGAAAGACCTTTAGTCAGTGCACAGATGTCGGCAAAAAGATTGCAAACCTATGAGGGTTCACGAGGAACCTATGCGTAGAGGGTGTTTTTCAGTCTCACTTTGTTAATGGCAGTAATGCTATAATGGCAGTGTATTCTCCCCATCGGTTCCCTTCAAGGAGACCTACCAAGTCAGAGAAGGGCACTGAGGAGGACTAGGGGCCTGGAAAACACTTCACAGAAAGTTTCAAAGTCAGATGGAAGAGAGCGATTGCCACTTGGAGGAGGATGAAAAAGGACAAGATAAACACATCGGAGTACCAGGTGATCTAGAGAAGACAGACTGGGAGCCTGAACCTTCCTGGTTCATAAATGGAGACAAAGAAACATTCAACTTAAGAAATAACACTGGCAATTCAAAATCTATGTGAGGGAACACTTCCTGTTTGTGTATGAGATTCCAGAAATTCTTCTGGAAATTCAATTCAGTGCTCAACAATCCTTCATTTCAGGCAGTGTTGCTTAGTGCCTGACCTGAACTTCCCAGCTGCAGTTTAAGCACATTAGTTCTTCTTCTAGAACTGGACAAGGACTGACTTCTCCTCAATTAGCCCTTCCATTCCGGCAGTGGAATGCTCAAGATGAGATGTCGTTTCACTGGAGGCCTTATCAATGTGAGCAGAGTAGAAAGACTATCTAATGTGTCTTCAAGACGGTACTCCTCATTTCTGCATATCACTGTGATGTCTGTCCCTCTCACAACAGCATGGCATTGTTGACTCCTGCATGGTTTCTGAGCCATTAGCACTGCAAGACCTTTTCTCTGTAGCAGCTGTCTAGGCAGTTGTCTCTCATTCTGTATTTATGTAGCTGATTACTCTTATTTTCAAACATCTATCCACATTTCTCCTTATTGACACGCATCCTTTCAAACAGTTTCTGCAATTTGTAAAGATGATTTTGAATTCTAATGGTGTCCTCCAACATGCTTGCAGCTCTTCCCAGCTTGTTGTTGCCTGCAAATTTAATAAGCATGTTCTCTATTCTATCAGAGAGATCATTACTGCAAATGCTGAATGCTACCAAACTGCCAAATATCCACCCTACGAGCAGATGTTTCACAGGAAAAGTCTCATGAGGGAGCACTGAAAGCTTTACTAAAGACAAATGACATCTACTTCTTCTCCATTCACAAAGCCTGTTATCCTGTCATTAAAGGAAATTAGATTGATCTGACCTTGACAAATCTACGTTGGGCATTATTCCTTTGCCCATGTGGATATAACAATATTTAGAGTTGTTGCAATTAATAATGCTTTACTTACAACAATTTCTAATTTTACATAGGAAACAGGAAGCAGCTTGGATGGGATAAGCAAAGGCAAGAATGTGAGTTCGTTCTTTTTGCACCTCCCTAAAACACATAGTGTTTGTCAGCCATCACTGGAGGCTTATGTTGGGGCAATTCTGGGATAAATGGACCTTGAGTTTGACGCAGTCCAGCAACACAAAATCATTCATAGTCTCTTCTGCAATTTGACATAAACCTGGAAAACACCATGTGGTGTACTGTGTATTACTCTTTATATGTTAAGCGGAGTTTCTTAAAATCCTCAAAATTACGCAGGAAACTGTTTTCGCGCAACATGCTACAGATTAAAGACAATGCCAGACATTTTACCTAAATTTACCTCAGAAAAAAACGCTTTACCTGCAACAATAGGCTGCTTGTCTAACTGAAAAGACGTTGAGCAGTGCATAGATGCTGACTGAATCACACATATTCCCAGGGATTCTGTCTTAATGTGTAAAAAAAAGCCCAAAATCATACTCTGCTCCCAGAATAAAGGCACACAACTCCGCATCCGTAGGAAAAGAGGTGTATCTTAGCATTTAAAAAAACCCCAAGCTTAGGCACTTAAATGTGTTACATATTTCATGCATTTACTAAGGCAGAATCAAGGTTCAACAGGCATCGTCACGACAAGTCCAAACCCTTGTGGTCTACACTACAATCACAGAGCAACTTCAACAAAGAAAACTCTCTATTTACACAACTGCTTCAAGAAACAAACGCACTAGAACACAAACTCCACAGTGCCGACGTGAATTAATTCTCCCTGCCCATGTTACAGGCTACGCGCTGGAGGATCTGCTGTGCACCTCTGGGTCTTTGAAAGGCTGAGACAAAAGCAGCTCCGGCTACATTCACAGAATGAATACACAGGCAATTTAGTTACACACAAGCTCAGACAACATCGTTTACTCACATGCACTTAATGATTTAGCATGAAATCCCCTTTATATTATCCAGCAGCTTATTTTTCTATGGGTCACTCCCTCCCACAACTCAAGTTCCATTTTCTCTTTACCACAGCTGCGCTTCAGCAGTCACGTCAAATGTTTTCACAGACATTTTAGACTTGAGACCTATGAATAACACCACAGTTTGTTTTACAGGGTACAAAACTATTTTTCCACTCTCTTTGTTTTTAAGAGCATCCAAAGACACTTTTTGCAGAAAGATCCAAAAAACAAATGTCCAACTCAAAGTACAGCCCCCCAACTTGAACTTCGGCTGAAGACCAGGCAGGGCACATTTCAGCCATGAAACAAACTTGTAAAAAGCTGAAAACAGCAGGTTGTAACCGAAGAACTTTGTGTAACCCCTGCTAAACTGTGTGTAATGGAGCATACAAAAGTATGTTGGAAGTCTACATACAGCACGTCTAAACGACAAGTCAACAGCCAAGACCATTACCTGTTACACCACAGAGGAGCAAAGGGAGCCGTCCCAGCTCTTGGACTACCCTCATCATCCTCCCGAGAGCCATATTAAACTCTTCATAGCTGGCATGCCGATGAGAACAGTGCCAGGACAAGGCATCCCAGTCCTTTACATGGGAATATGAAAGTATTTTCTCTGATTTCCTCTTCAAATTTTATTGATTCCCCCTGATGACATCCCCCCCTATTTATTAAATACCCTATAAATCCAATGTGGTGAATGCACAAGACAAGTTCACTTCTCTAAGGTTGCATCCTGAAACTACTGAAAGCCTCTGTCTGATGCTAAATAGGATTAAAATACACAGTCACCTTCATCATATCAGTATTTTAACTGTTTTAAGCATTTCACAAGATTTTCACCGCTCATCCTTCAGTTCTTCCAATGAATCTTGTCCGTTAAACGCTGTAGAAGTGCAATATACCTGTAGCCTTCTCACTTCCAAGCTGTGCTTTTTTCAAACACGAAGACTGAAATCCTTTCTGAAACCAGTGCATGGCAACTCTCGCATTTACCTCAAGAGAGGGACTCCAGTTTCAAGTCTGAGAACCAGGGAAGCGCCATCTCTGCCTCACGTACGGCCCCACAACACCTGCAAGAGCTTGGCCCCAGGCTCACGTCTCCCACCCACAGGAGAGCCACCAACTGGGTTTGACAAGTGGGCGAAAACAAACTCTCCGACCTGCCAGGCACAGCGGGGCTAACGCCAAGACTCAAACCCGTTATTACAAATGGAGTTTTTCAGGGGCAAAAGACCTACATGAGTAAAGATGCTGAATGTTTCCCGGCCTCTTTAAAACCGTTTTTTCCAAAACAACCTTTAACATAAGTAACATAACAACAGTCGCACTAACAGCTGAAGTGAATTTGGCTAAAAATAAATCCAAAGAAAACACGTAGGTGTTCTGCACTCCAATATCTAAGTACAGAGGCTCAAGAGTCATTGTCTTCTCCTCCCTGCGTAGCAATTAACTTGCAAGGGTTTTTATCACTCACCTTTGAGGTGAACCAACAAAGTCATCAGATGTAGACAGTTTCTAATAATAATAAAAAAAAAATTACAAGAAAAGCAGAAAAATCAAGCAAGAACAATTCCCTGAGTGCAATCTTCCTTTTAAATTTGCAGTATTAACCACTGGCGGCAGTGGACTGATTATGGTCCTTTCTGTGAGATCACGGCTACTTCCAGAGAAGCCAGAATTGACTCAAGTAGAATAACCACATGTAGCAGAGACAAACCAAGTCCAAACCTCTTCTTGACATGCTGACTCTATCCAGAGTGCAAACTCAGAACTGTCACCCTTGGTGTCACAAACCTGTGTTGGAAAATGCTGGCATTTCCATTTGCTTTAGGTTTTAACCAGGTACTATCTCCATGTCCGTGTCTGAATCCGATTTTACAAAATATATTTGTGAAAGTCGTACTGTTAATTACTGATTAAAATAATGGAAAGAATGAGTAACACATGCAATGAAGGGCCATCTGAAAAGCGCAGCAGGACTGCAAGTTCATTCCAGCCTGCACTACATGAAATGGAATATATTCTGTAATTATTTCTTTTTAATACCATGTGAGTGTCCCTTATTGTGAAGGCTTAATGTTATCACCCATCACAGAAAGACCAAACGTAACCGACATTCAGGGCAAGGCTACATTTCACGTACAAATGGTCCATTCCAACATGTACTTTGATTTAATTCAGCAATCATACGTCAGTAAAGTGTGCAAGGCAAAAGGCATTTTTATGACTTTAAACTTTCAGTAAGCACCCTACAGTGTTTTCACACCAACAAAATAAATGAGATTTGTCTTTGGCATAGACAAAGCTCTGACTCTCACAAGGGGCTACATACAGCATTCAATTAACAGTACACCACTGCTTTTCAGCTACTGATACACAAAGACAGATATCTTACCACAGAAAAAGCATCCATAAACAGATGCTTCCTTTTTTTTTTCCTTTTTAAACCAAACATATTCACCATCAAAAAAGATTGACTAACATTTCGAAGAAAACAAATTTCATACTCTTGGTTGTTCACAAAAATGAGCTTGATCATCTTATACTACAGTATCATTCTGAAGCACCAATGTAACGACCAGATAATGAAAGAAACGAAAAAAGCATCCCTATTATCACTTCATTGCTTTTTACAACTGCTCAGCTAAGACACTGAAAGTTCCAGCAGACCTCATACTTTTCTCCCATCTGACATTAGTATGAGTATACGTAGCAAGCAGTAGCACAAGAAGCCGTATTATTTTATCTGTTTCCTGGAACTCCTTTCCATCTGCAAAGAATGTTATATTCACTACTATAGGACATTTTAAATACCTCCTTAAAATATTCACAGCAGCCTCTGCAAATAGTCACAACTGGTTAACATCTGACAATAAACGCAACTAACTGGCAACTAGATTTGGAAAGCAAAGAGTCAGCTAGTGACAGCAAGGGCAGATTACCTGTACAGAATTACTGGGATGCCAGGATGAGCTGGGATCCAGCAAAATGTTTTTCAATGTATTCAAGGGCAGATATTCATGAGCAAAAATCCAAGTCGCGCTAATGAAATGGGAGTTGGCATCCTGAGACCCAGAGGCCCAGAAAGGGATTCAAGGGTCGCTGTGGAGGACCCTGTTCCCAGCTCAATGCTCTGGGCAAACAGGCTCAAGTGCCGTTGTACTGCGGCAAGATGTGGCCACTTCTCTTCTTGGTCCTGGTCCCTTGACTTTAAAAAACATACTGAAAAGTCTGGAAGATTAGTGAAGAACTATAAAAATTATCTCTGATCAGAAAAATCAAGAGCTACGCATTTTTCTACAACAAAAAGGACAAACGTTCAGCTTGTCTAACTCCTACACTCTAATGTGCTTCTCAGGGTGACTGCATTAAACAGCAGGAGTCTCCAGCCTAGCTGACACAGGTTACCACAGCCAGTACCTGAACCAAAAAACACATAAATGAAGCCTGAAATAAATACAGATTTGTAGAAGTAATGATTACTTGCCATTTTTACAGATCACATAGGAGATGGGTAAATTCTCTACCATTTAGTCTTCAAATCATGATTTGATAGCCTCCTAAAAGCTGCGTGCTAGCTTACCCACGGCTGTTAAAAGTAGATGCAGAAATTACTAGCTGAAATTATACAGCCTGTGCGCTATGCAGGTCAGAGTAGAAAAGTACACTGATCTGATTTCTGGCCTTAAAATCTATGAATCTACACTGAAGATAAAATTTTAAGCACGTAGTTTTACTATTTTTCTATATCAACAAATGAATAAGCACACTGCCTCTTCAAGAATGTGTATTAAATATATCAGCCCCTCAACATTTGCCACTGAGCCGGATAACTCACACGGACATATCAGAACTCCTTTGTGAAGGCAAGGGAGCAACTCTGGCTATGCAGCGGAGTCTGAACGATGCGAACGGCAAGTGAGACTGCCTAGCCTTGCAGAGCAGCAATAAGTGAGTTAAACAAGGAGCCATGGTGCAGAGGCAAAAGTCAGAGCCTACACTGTGGTCTTCATGCAAACCACCGGACCCAGGACATCCCTGATGACTGACTGACAACATGCTCCAAGCTGCCCGAGAACAAAGGCCAGAGCGAACTCGGCTGAAGCTTCTACACCACTTCTCTGGGCTCAGGAGCCACCACTCCCTGAAGGCTAGAAGATGACAGCAGGAAGGGATCACTATGTATTTACGGTGTTCTTACACCCTCCATAGGTCTCTGTACTGACCATTGGTGGATAAGGGATTTGGGACTAGGCAGACCTTCGACCTAGCAGCTGACGTTGATTGATGAGTGATGTTGGCTTTAACAATAAATCAAAAAGACAAATGACAATGCTGTGACCTGTTGTAGGTAGCTACCCAAACAAATTCATATGACTCCTGCAAGTGCTAGAGCTAAAACGGGCATGGCTACGAACACAGAAAAAGATCTGCTGTCTACTCTATACATGATGTTTGCTCTCACAGCATCCTTCCTACCTTGATATCTGCAACATTCAGTTACAAGCAGGCAGCATTTAGGTATTTTACAGAAAAGTGCAGAATCCCTTTATACCTAAAAATATATATGATGAGTAAGGACACCAAAAATCAAGCTGCACAATAACTGTGGTTAATATTTCAACCTGTCCCTTAATGGTGCAACCCCAGTGCCTCAGGTACAGGGGCTTGCCTAACTAATATTTTACACTTTCTTTTCACTGATGGAATTTGTCAAGCCAGTCAAGGTAGAATTGCAGAAAATTAGTATTTACCTGTGTTGTAATACCTGGATCTGATCATACCAATTACACATAATCACTACGTGCAGTGCTTGGGGACAGGCATGCAAACAAGAAACCAGGCAGCAGAAACAGATGCAAGGCAGCAGCGGAGAAGCCTCCGGTCCAGCTTTTGGGATGGGACCCTCTGCTCAGCTCTGCGAAGTGGCTGTTTTTCACGGCACAACAGCAAGTCTGTCCCACAGGTTGGCCCAGAGCAGCTGTATTTGGAGCCAAGCTGTTGCTGAGGCATCATTCAGGTGCCTGGGGCCCAGGCACATGAAACAGTCGTGGCAGACAGCAGAGCTATGGCACAAGGGGAACCAAATGCCAGAACAAATGCTCCAGTACTCTTCTGCCCAAAACCTGCAGAGAGCACTTCAGGTGCAGTGCGAAATCCCTGGCCAACAGAGCTCACCTGGAACTGCGTGCCTAGAAGGGCCATCAGCGCTCTTCCATTTCTCAACCTTCACAAGTATCAACACCTCACCTTCCTATTTTCTTTTTCAGTGTGTCTCCTCAACCCTATCTGCATCCAAGAAACATCATTGATGGGGGCAAAAAAAACAAACAACACATCTGTATGACACAGATACCTTTCCGATATAAAGCAAAGATCTCTTGGGGCAGGGCAGTCCAGAGACACTTCAGACTGCGGGTCTTTGCTCACTGGAGGTGCTGAGAACCAGAGATCTGCCTCCACCAGCCCCAGCTCACTGCTGCAAGCCTCCCCCAGCCCCGGAAACAAAAGCCAAGTTTGTTCTATCTTTAGAAATCAAAAGGTGCAAATTGTTTGTTTACCAAGTATCACTTCACAGGTAGTTGGCCTAATACTGCCTCAGTTCTTTCCTTCTACAAGGTCACTTTTGAAGTGATTTTCTTCCTTATGTCCTTTGAAATTCTGTGCAAGGCAAACCAAGACATATTTCGGTTAAGAATTACTTTGGATGGGTCACCTAGTCTCCTCCTATGGCTAATGGAAGCTGTGCCCCAGACTTCAAAAACAAAGCCTAATTTCTTAAAAAAACAAGCCAACAACGACACACATAGCCGATGATTTCTGATGACAGTATTGATTTTTCCCTGTTTTCTCTGCATTTTGTTTTGATAGGGGATTTTTTGTTGTTTTTTATTTTATTACAGTAAATGACATATTTCCAAAAGCTAGAAAAGAGCATCTTTTAGCTGACAATTGAACTGAACATTAAATGAAATCTGCAAAGCCCTTTTTCCCATGCACAATCAAAAGCTGACAGACAGAGAAGCACAGAGTGCATAAAAAGAAAAAAAACCCACCATACACACAAGACGCAAGCTGAGGGAGAAAGTGTAAAACAGCCATCCTGAATCAGCGCCGAGCTGCTCTAATGGAATTAGGGTCACCCTGACAGGAACACAGTCAGATCACAGAGAAAACTTAATAATTTCTTACTGCAGTCTGTAAAAGCCGAGGAGGATTTGAAAGTGCTTTCTGCCAAATTAGCACTTCTGCACCCACCGCTCAGGCGCACGGGGCCCTTCCCGCTCACCTTCTCCTCCCAGCACCTACCAGAGTGGCGGGGAGACCACCACTCCCATGCTGCTGGCTGGGGGGCACCCAGAGTCACCCCCTTCTCCTGACACGCTGCCACTCGTCTAACCTTCGGGTGCCCCTTCAATCCCTCAGCGCTGACTTCACTCACAGCTGCTGTGAACTCCACTCCAGGAGAGGCATCGCAGTGCACGCCCCGTGCTAATTCCCGCTAGGCGATACATATTCAGTCTGTTTTATCTCAGGTGTTAGTGTCTAGCTATCTGCCAGCTGCCTAATTGTCAGGGAGCTACGGCAGCCACACTGAGATGTGCTGCGACAACGGCAGCTCCAAAGCGCAGGCGGAGGACGGCAGGGAAGCCCGAGTTGTGGGTGCTCCCCGAGCCCCCAGCCACAGGCAGCCTGCTGCCAGGGATGCAGCACAGCCCTCCTTCCCTGGCCTCGATCCTCACTGCACCTATAAAAAGTGATTTTGGGGACTGACTCCAGGAATTCCAGCGATAACCCTGCTCCCACTATGACACTGTTTTCAATTGGGGAAATGTAGGAATGCTTTGCAGATACAGAGCCTACCCATCCCTCCACTGTCTCCAAGCAGCGCTGCAATGGGGAAAAGAAACACAGCGAAAGCCCAGGAGCAGCCATATTACATCAGGAATCCATGTAAATAAACGGTCTTTGACTGGAGCCAACAGGATGCTTAGGGGACCACAGAACTGAAGAGGGTGCATATGTGGTGCTCCTTTCACAGCATCCCTCTCCAGCTCTTGCAGTAAGCTCCAGCGTGCAGATATCATCATTCCTTCCCCTCGCCCTTCAGTGCTGTCCTGAACCAGGACTCCCCAGTGCTGCATTCACTACAGTGTCTTGCCTGTCTGCATCACTGGTGGCAGGACACAAAATACGCAAGGTTTGGGGATGATTTTCTTCCCCTCTGCAGATGTGCAGAGCAGGCCCTTTCATATAGCTCCCTGCCACTGAGAGTCGGTGGCAAGATTCAATGGTGTAAGATAATCGAAAAGCTGTAAGTTGCTAAAATACACAGAGCAACACTTTCCATCCTAGGGAACCCTTGGCTAATCCGTTGTGGCTGTGGCGGTTAAAAGGTCGTTGTCCTCCAGATCTGCCTTCCAGATTAGCAAAAAGTAATTCAGAGTCAGTCTGTGCCAGAGAAAAAGACGTACATACCGATATGCTTGCTTCTCGACAGAGAAACGTTTCACATCTGAGACACCAATATTTGGATCTGGGCCTGTGTAACAGAGCCAGTTTTGTTAAATTTAAGCATGTGGAAGTATTCCACAAAATTAGGAAACCATGTCTACTGCAAGTTATCCTCAGGCCAAGAACCATCCTAGGACATCTCAAGCTCCACCAGCTTCTGCATACCTGATGGAGTGATGCTTCTTGCCTTTGCAGGGGCCAGGATAAAGCTAATGAACCTCAGGGAATTTTTATACACCTCAGAACATTCAACGTATACTTCTCTGTGCCAGACTCCAAAATGGGCTACAATGTGTAGTCATAAAGTGATCTGAATAAGCATCTTCCAGCAGCACCAGCAGCCAGGGAAGAAAGCTGAGGAAGGAGACAGCTGCTACCCCCAGTTTAGCTGGGCAGCTCAGACTTATACAGATTACACGCTAATCCACTGCCTCTGCAAGTCATCCCCAGTGGTGACAAAAACAATGAACATGTATTCATTCACATTCTCCCTTCTCTCTTCTCTCCAACTTCTCTAAATTTATTCCTTTCTGTGCAGCCAAGGACGTTTAGGACCCCCAGTCCATTTTCCCCATTCAGCCAGGCTCCTACTAGCACATTATCAAGATTTCCTTCAACTTTCACAAAATTACATCTTAACTGTAAGCCTGGTGACAAAAGCTGGAGTGAGAAGCAGATGACTGGTGGCAGTTCAGGAGGTGCATCACGGTCACCTCTATGTGACTCAAGTGTCCCAGGAGCCCTGGGTGCTTTCAAAGGCACGGAGTATTCACAACTGCCAGAGTCTGCCATCAATACGCAAATGTCTGGTCACTGAAAAAATGGTTACTGGCAAAAAAAGGGGGAGCAGCGCTGCACGAATACTTGGGGATAGCATAGCAAAGACAGATGAGTTATGAAAACCAAGACTACACAAAGAACCCACAAGGTATCCTGCACTCTGCATAACTCATTCGATGGGCAATTCCTACTTTAAAGTATTTTCAGTAGCCCATCATCAGCCAAGTTTCTCTCCTCCTGCCTGTCCACAACAGTGTTCCGTGCACAGCTTTCTCCTTGGCCTGGATGGGACTGATCAAAGCCAGGCACAGCAGCACTATAAGACTACCAGGACAACAGGCACAGACACAACAGTTTAAAGCACGACCACAAGGAAACATCCAATTCCAATTCTGCTGAAATACAGGTGCAGGAGAGCTACCCGAGAAGGTAAAAGCTGACACCCTTTCCCCAACAGCTCTCAGTCACGCGCTGACTCAGGAGAGATGTCTCAGTACTAGTACTACACAAATTACAAAAGCTAGTAACAGAACAAGGAAAATAAAGCAACAGGATTACTGCGACCCCAATACTTCTCTCTTCCTCCACCCCCAATTTTATTTACTCATCTGTACATGTTAGAAATCAAATTGTCAGGTTTTGATCTTGCAGCTACTACAGAAGCTCTTCCTGCGATTGAATAAATTCTGTCAGCCTTTTTAGTTCTACTTGTGCCCCTTCACATACATACTATTTTCTGCATTGCACACACTGGAATATAAGGTATTTGGGGAGATTATCCCTTAGTCCTCAGTGTTTCCAGTACAAACCAAGAAGGCTTAATATTTGTTGAAAGAAATTTTGCAAGGCACTCAAGTTTTCCGAAATTCAATGTTACTTACTGTCCGCTCCCGCTAAAGGCAGCATCAAGCAGCAGAGGATGGCTGCTGGCACAGTGAGTACTGGGACGCAGAAGTTAGGCACCATATTCCAAAGCAGAGCAAGTCCTCTTCCGTCTGAAGCAAGCGGTCAGTACATCCAGTGTTACAGACACAGACTTACTCCTGCAAACCGAGAGAGGAAGAAAAGGAAAATGATCAAATATGACACACAGACTACCTGCCGATATATCAAACTACATTGTAAAGACATAGTCACAGATATTTCTAAAGGGAAATTTAACTATCTTTCCTGCTTGAGCAGCGGGGCTCCACACTGATGTCCCCAAATCCAATAAACAGTTTTCAAGGGTCATGAGGCATAAATGCATGCCCATCTCCCAGTTTATCTTAATGTCCAGTCTCTATTATGGCCTATTCATGCATCCTCTAGCTGTTCTTACTCACAACAAATAGCTCTGCAGCTGCATGTTACCACACAAGAAATGGTCTTAGGCTCATGTAACTCCTCCTCATCCATCTGTCCAAGACAGACGTGCTTGACTGCATGTGAAGGATGGTTTGCGGTCAACTACATGTTAATCGTAGCTCGGTCCATCCAGCTGGGCTGGTGTACGCCAGACAAGCCTCGACAGGTCCAAGCAGGAGAAAGAGAAGCTGAACTGAACCAGCTGTCAGTTCACAGGGCTACCAGAGCCCCAGTAGAAGACTATTAAGAAAAGTGTCTATACAGGGAAGCTTTACCCAACGCAAAGACCTAAGCTTCAACCTCCCAAAAACGGAGAGGAGGACTACCTAAAAAGACTGAGGATTGGATATTCCTTCTCTAAAACAAAGCAAATTATCTTGGAAATAAGCTTAACTTGGGCATCTATTTGCCTATAGAAACACAGAAAATTCCTTGAAACCCAACCAAAACATGCAGGTATTCAAAAAGAACACAGTTTCTGTATATCTGCCTTCTTTATCTTTTTATGAGAATATACTCATTTTACTTTCACCTGGAAGTCCAAAGTCTGCCTGTTACGACAGATTTTAAAGGAGCTAGCTAGCCCCATTCCCTCAAAGTGACAACACTCAGCAGGGACAGGGGCTCACTCTTTCAGTGCTGGGTATCTCAACGCAAGCTCAAGAGTCATTCAAAAGTTGATGAGATTCTCCTTCACTAAGCTGCAAGAGTTACTGAAAGTTTGTAACACAGAATTAATAGTGAAAAAATCTCACGGTGGCAGCTGCCAGCCCGAGATTCAGCAGCCTGCAGAGGACAAAAGGAAACCACTGGAGACCTGAAGGTTTCCCAGGACTTCAATAGTGCCTCGGTGAAATGAGTTATCCAGTGGCATAAGATTCTGGATCCCATGAGTATCTTTGAAGCCGAGTATCTGCAAGTGGACAGGCTGTACGTGGCACGACCCACCACTCAATTCATGCTGCAGACAGACTGCTCTGACAAAAGTATTTTTGCATTTTGCTGGGGTTTTGGAAATGTATTACTTTCTTTTTTTGAGAACAATGAAGCTTTTGATGGAGGTATCACATGTTACAAACATGTTTACATCTGACAAAAAAAGTGTTCAAAGAATGCCAGGAATGATGGTGCTCAGGGAAATCCACAAGAACCCCCAAGAGAATCTATCTAGGCAAATATTTACATCGCATCGTACTAACAAACAGCAGATCATGATTCTTCTCCATTCTGTTACTGTATTTGCACAGTAAATCTTTTCACACGTTATAGTATCACACAATACAGAGAAATCTTTATTTATGCAACGTCTTCTACACCCAAGACATCTGAAAATACTTTACAAAATAACCTATTTCTAACCTACATGCAGAGAGAATACTGATCATCTCATCCTGCTTTTATTATCTCAATGAGAAAGCATAAATCCAGGTAAGCTCAGCAGCAAGACTTTGAATACTGCAAGATAGGCTCTTCGTACCAGCCACACACTCACTTCTCTTTGTTGCTCTCCAACCTCCACATCCTCATTCATCTCTCACCAAAGAATTACTAAAAGCACCATTAACATGTCTTACACGGCAGAGACAGATAGATAGTTGTATCTTTATAGCCGCATAAGCTCTATACCAACGAAAAACTCCGCTCAATTCCCCAGCCATTTGCTTGGTGTTAGCCAGCTCTCCAGATATGGCCCACACGGGAAAGAGAAGTGGTGCCTGGATTAAGAGTGAGGATTATGTCTCTAAATTCTGCGTGTACAGTGCTAATTTGTGCAGCCCAGAGAAGCAAACCCACTAAAGCACACTGTAAGCTGCATTACATCTGGCTCAATGGCAGCCAGAATCTTAGGAGGCTACTTTTCTCAGGGGGCGTGAAAAAAAAACACCAAGGGTTGAAATTACTGTGTCAAAACTAATGATGTGTGTCAAACTCTCTCAGATTAGGACAGAGAACAAGTTTTACAGGTGGTGCTGAAAACACCTTAGGTATGTATCAGACCAGATTGGGGATGAATAGCTTTCAGAGAGTTTTTCCTCTTTCATTCACTTCCATTAACAACTAAAGTGCCTGATCTGATGGTGTATCTTGAGTGCAGATTGCTCAGAAGTCACGTGAATGGCACCTCCACAGCCCTCATTCAGGAGTAACTCTCAGAAACACAAAAACCTCAGCTAAAGAATACGTCTGTCTCTCGATTTCTCTCTTCTTTCAGCAAATGTGATCAAGCTTCTCTCCAATTTCAAGCCTGACAGATTTATAACTTTCCTCCCAAGCCCATGAGATACATACAACGTGCATCATGCAAAACTGATGAATTATCAGTTACCCTAGCAGATGCTTTATAGACTTGATCTTTTTGCAACTGTTTAATGCTCTATAATAATTTACCATCTGGTAGAAAAGCCAGACTTTCTTATGCAAGACTGCTGTCTGTCCCTGCAAAGTTAATAGAGCACCTTTGGCCCTGAACAGGATCAAACTTTGCTACTTCCTCTTTCCATGGTTCCTCTGCTTGTGGAAAAGTTGTCTGCATTCAATATTTAAAGCCCTTTAAATTGGAATGTTTTAAAATTTTATAAATCTCAGTAGCTGTCATTCTCTTTTGAAATTGAGAATATGAAAAAGCCTCTCCCAGCGGTTCAGCTCTCTCGTTTTCAGAAGCGAGGTGCTCTCCGCCAACCAGACAACCCAACATTCAACGCAAGGCGACAGGGTGTTAGCTGAAGCTGTTAACCCTCGGAAGGCCAGTGTTCCTCTGACAGTTTTTGAGAGACAGCCGTCTCAAACCAACACTGAAAACTTCCTTTCCTGGGGCAGAAAGGCAGCCTAAGACAGAAAGTAGCTATAAACCACACAACGTTGGTAGATTTTGGTAACGAGCTAAAGAGATACAGAGTCAGTATTCCTGTGGCAAAATCAAGACCAACACAACCAACAAACTAATGCTCTTCAGACACTTACGGTTCCTTTTGTCCCGACAACCTCATGCCTCTTCACGCTGCTCTCTCTCGCATCTGGAATTATCTGCTGTGCACCAGATGACCTCAAGTCCCTTCATCTGAAGGCCTCCTTTAATCTCACTGCTTTGGCTAGCATCTCACAACTACTATTGCATTTAGGAGCCCAGACATAGTACAAGCAGCTTTTTCAAAACAGTTTCTCACTGCTACTTCTGCGCCTGGTCCTGGCAATGTTATAAACTCCAGGCCACGTAACCCAGGAGGCGGCTGAGGCTGAACACTCCAGATGGCTTTGTAAAAACAGATTTCAGTTTAGCAAGCTGAAAACCTGCCTCTGCTCCAAACCCAATGTTAGAGCTATCGAGCGCTAGTTTGGCAGAAAACTAGAAAGCAGGAAAGCAGAACAAAAAAACAGCAAACTTCATTTAAATATAGCTGATTTTGCCGTGGGGCAGGTGGATGTAAAAGAGGTAGTCTTGAGAACATTTTTGAAACCTACATGGTTTGATTCTTTCAGACAAGCAGAAAAAGCTGGACTCATTTAAAACAGAGCCAAGAATGCCAACAGCTCATACGGTACTAGGAAATTCTGGCAATGAGTATGTCCCACAGGAGATGGCAAAGAGATTGGAAAAAGCAGTCAACTTTAAAGAGTCGAGAGGAGTTTCAAACCAGCACTGAATAGATCATGTCCTCTATGAACTCCTCTGGAAGCTAAACTGAACTAAAGCAAGTGTCACACATGGGTCACCAGCCGCGAACAGCATAGTGAAGAAAAGCATCCCCAAAGCAAGCCTGCCCGTTCCAAGGCAGGGACAAAAATACTGCACTAAACCTGCTTTTTAAGTTTAAGCTACTTTGCAACCCAAAGTATCTAACAAGTCAGCACAAAAATGCTCCCTCCAGGAAGCCCTGTATGTCCACAGAACTGCCAGGTTCAGTTGTGTGTGTGTGAAACACGGTTAAGAGACTCTCTAGGAACTTACAGGGTAGAAAGGTAAGCCCAGTGCATAAGCAACGTCCTTCTCTGACTAGAAGACATAACAGTATCTTTTCCTAAAGGAACGTGAAACAATTGTGTTTGCTCTTCAAGGTGGAAACTTCTTAAACGTTCTCAAACTGAGCCCACAGATGAAGGTCAGAAGATACCAACTGTACACACCCGGACGATAGTAAAGGAGGGTCTAAAATTGCATCAGCTTCTCCTGACTCTACCATGTGCAACACATAATGAAACCAAATTTTCCTTCTGGACACCTACGCACAACTTCGTATTTCACACAAATACCCTGAAGGGGAACCAGTGCTCCAGAGGGACCCAGTCACCACAATACTTTGGGGTGTCACACAAACGATGGTAATAAAAAATCAAGCGAGCAAGGAGGGGGCACACGCCACACAGAGCAATGAGGCAGGTATTTATTCTATTAAAAATGGGGACAGTAATTGGCTACAGCTCAGCTGCTTCACTCTGTATATAACAGCTCGTCTTTGCTCTGAAGGAAGAGGAGGAAAACCACGACACACCGTGTAATTCAAGATCATCACATCGCACACATTAAAAGTTGTAGAACCACAGTTACACGCAAGTTAATGACTTTTGAATGTTTCACTTCACTACATTAGTATTCCTTTAGCATAGATTTCTTTGTGCTTTTCTGCAAGAAATATAATATAAAGAGACTTGGGGAGTACAGCAATATGGCCAAAAAAGACAAAATGAGTCTCATTTCAATCCAAACTCCCACATGCAGGGAACGTATTAGAGAGATTCAGTGGGGAGATATATGAAGATGGCAACACTAACACAGATTTAGGGAGGAACTTCATATGAACTCGCAACACAGTAAAATGGCCAAAAGCTAAAGCGACTGCTACACAAGCAAAGGTATTACCTGCAGGACCCAGGTGTGAGCAGGCCTAAAGCACCAGTTTGAAGACTCTCAAACCATCTGGAGAGAAGGGATGAGCAAAGCAATTCAAGACCAGGGAAGGATAAAAATCTCTGTCAAGACGCAAGTGCTAGACAGACTGGCTAAGCAAGATGGGGATTTGATAACCATCTGTAAGTACATGAAGGATACAAACACCAAGAAAGGAGTGGAGGAGTATAATTAGCCACAGGCATATAACTGTGAGTAATGGAATGAGACAGAGCAAAAGAAAGTGTATGTTGAATAGTCTCAGTAAACTCTCCAAAAAAGAAAAAAATACCCAAACCACAAACCAGAAGAGAGAACAGATCCCAGCAGGAAAATGTTTCATCATCTGTTTGGATAGAAGTTAAAAACAGAGTGGAAAAAACCAAAAATAATCACTGCAAAATATCCCATAATCTAGCGAAAAAAAACTTGAACAGAGGCAGATTGGTATGGGGAAATATATGCAAAAGCAAGAACAATTCAGAAGTACTTCAAAAAGATTTTCCTTATTTTGGCAAAGCATTAAAAAAAACAAGCATGAAGACTTCAGCAACAAGGTGGCCCAGCTACAAATCTCTGCGATCCCGAACACACATCACAACTCGACCCAAGGAGCGGAGCAGAGCAAAAGAGAAGCACTGAAGAGGGATGCAAGCACAGCTTGGATACACCTGTCCGCCTTAATGGCTACATTTGCTTCTGAAGATACTAATTTCTGAAGGTGTCATTGCTTGCAGACAATCCTAGATAAAAAGGAGGATTTTTTCCAGTGGAACAGGGATTATGAAGGGCCCTGTTAAATAACTACGGTGATAAGTCAAAATGTCCACTTAAAATATAGATCAGCCTTGAGCCTCACAAGCCCAGCCATCACTCACAGTGAGCACTAAATACAGATCGCTGTAGATCACCCTCCCCGAGTGTATCGGCTCTTCACGCCTGTGCAAAGTCTCCTTAGAAGAAGTAAACTATTGCCCATCGCCCTTTCAACAGAGGTCTTTTACATTTACAGAACAGGCCCAGCAGTGCAACAGGATGTGTGGATTAAAGATCCCGGAGGGCAGAAAATGCCATAAAAATTAAAAAGAAATTCGGCTATTCCTTAGCTACTTGCAAACTCTGCTAATGTGGAGGAATGTGCTCACGTCAGGCACTTCCACAAAGCAAGAATTCCTGTGCTGCTTCTACAAATTACTACACACGTGACAATATACTCAATAGAAATGACCATGCCATTGCAGGCTTGTGGTCAGCACGATGGAAAACAGTGTAAAGATTAGAATCACAAGGTACCAGGTCCGGTCCTCTAAGCCCCAACTCCTTGGCATCAAATTCCGTGCATCCAGGATGCAGAATGGAAGGTTTTAAACTAAGGGGAGGGAGAGCTGAGAAACACCATCCTTCTGGGCTTGCTGCTTACAACACACCACAGCCCACTGCCATTTACTGTCCGGCTGTGGTACCATTATTTCTGCACCTGGCTCCAGCAACGCCAAACCTGCTAGAGCTGCATCTCTCAGACTGACTGAGCTGGCAAAGCGCAGCACCAAAACAGCAAGAACGCAGATGATCAACCAGAAGAGGGATGATCTGTCCTTCTTTCCCCTCAAGGATTTTTGCACGGTGTCTACTGGCTTGAGATCAAACTAAATCCTACATCAATCCTAACTCAAACTAAACAGTTTCCGATTTGTAGGAACCCCTTTGCTCTATCCACGCACCTACTCAGCTTCGTTACTGGCCTCAGCGTAGAGATGTTTCAGAGACCTCCTGGATGTAACCTTGTTCTCTGGCAGCTTCCTGGGCACTTCAGGCAACCACCACAACAGCTTTCCTTTGCAGAATCCATGAAGTCAGACCCTATGAAAACATGATCTTTCAGGTATCCTATTATTTTCTCTGGAAAAGTGGCTCTTAATGAAAAATACCTTACTTTTGCTGGAGGTTCAGTTATGTTTTATATAACATAGCATACTA
>Ga0181612_179030_pt1 | contig 21716 bp, 9 predicted proteins | sample HoacroProtozoa21_FD_119630 | JGI IMG/M metagenome (GOLD analysis project Ga0181612, IMG submission 119630) | Hoatzin crop microbial communities from Cojedes, Venezuel. Combined Assembly of Gp0051906, Gp0051904, Gp0051908
AAAAAAAAAAACCAACAAAGTCCTAAACAAATAGATGACCCTAGAATTTATGCAAACACAATTTCTGAATTGCTTACAAACCACAAACAGAATAACACAAATTTATTAGAAGTATTTGATATACTTAACTTTATTCCCCCCACAGACTCTGTTCTGTGACATTTACACCGGACATCACATACGCTAAAAGTAATGTCCTTAAAGAACCCACTCATTTTCCAGTTTCATAAGTAGCAAACAACCACCACATATGGAAGATGAAGACCCTCATTTTAGGACCTCACTAAGACTTCTGTTTATTTTGCATCAGATCTTAGCGCTGCAATAAAGCACAGGAACAATGCAGCCTTACTGATGCGATGGGTCTTGACACCACCACATTAATGTGTTTAGGAGAGGAATCAGTGAAGGATGCAGGGAAAACTAAATAAATAGTTCGTGTATTAGCTTTGGGAAAATACAAAGAAATACCCTAATACTGAGATACAGTTCCTGTTCAATGTCGCTTTCCATTTTTTCTTACTCATGTTACAGGTAGATTTCAAATATCTTTTCCCTTTGAGATGTTTCTTGCTTTACTTCAAATGCTCATTTTCAGAGGACCCATTCTGTACTTTAAATACTCATATTTGGAAAAATAGAAAGAAAAAACCATGCAGTTAGAGCCTACTGTTCATTAATAACAATATTCCAATGTGACTTACTAGCACATAATCATTTGACAGATAAGTACATGAAAAAATGTGTACAATGTAGAAGGCTCAAAGGCTTACAACAAGCAGAGTAAAGGCAAAAAAAAGGGAGAGGGGGAATGTTAGTAACTAGTAACACACGCTTAAGGGCAATAAAAGAAGAACCTGTAAAATTGACCTGCTCTTGTAGCTAGAAGCATCTTGCCATTTGCAACTTCGTCATTAACACAGCATTGCAGTGACATTAAAAACCATGTCATGGTGAATACAGAGAAATGAGAGCATTGAGATGTGAGATTATCTCAAACCTACAGCAGCGGAAAAGCTGTGCTCTGCTTAAGAAAAAGGTCAAAGAGAAATCGACAGCAAAGGACAAAACCCAATGCACAGAGACAACGCTGCCTACAGTCCACAGAGGGAAGGCTCTCTAAATGCGGTTCCTCAGTTAGCGGCCTAACCCTAGAAAGCACTTAAGCACCTGCAACCCTTATATCAATATTCAGAGGAAATTAAGATAATTCTGTCTATAAAATCCATGGGACCAGCAAGCATTGGAGACAATGAGTCAGAGTCAACCTCGAGGAAGTGGGTCTAATTAGACTAACCTCAACAGGCTGCATTTGCTCAAGTCTGATCTGGTGTGAAGTGCCACACGTCTCCATTGTGTCTGTTTCTGTGAACTACACAAATTAGAAGGGAAAAGGGTTTGGACGTGGTGAGATCCAAGACACCAAAATGCTCTGACAGCAATTTTCTCAGCCCTTTCTTCTTACCAGGTAAGCCAAGCTTGGATTCAGCCAACTCAGTCTCTTTGGGATCAAAAACTTAAGTGGGCATTCCCTGGGCCCAGCTTGCACAGGGACTAACGGAGATGCAGTCTAGAAAGTTCATTGGTTACTGTCACAGACCAAATTTTATCTTCCCTTTTAGCATACAGATTCATCTTCATCCTCCTCAACTCTCTCATCTTCTACCTGCAATTTGTTGCAGTTTTCTGGTAAATGGTGACCAGAGCTATTGTTAGGCACAAGTCATGGAGAATAGTGGCCAGAGAAGGCTCTGGGACTTTTCTGAAGATGGTATCAATTGCCCACATCCTAAGTGTCAGATCCCAAATACAAGGTACATGGCAGGTAGTCATAAACTGGACACGTTAAAGGCTACATTTATAATCCATTTTCTTTCCCAGTGAATCACAGACAGCATAACAACTGCATACGGCTTGTTATACCAATTTTGTTGCATCTCAAGCACCTGTTAGAACCTGAAAATGCACCCATCGTTTTAAAACAAACAATAAGTTGCAACAGTCAGAAAATCACAAGACTCCAGAATTTGATTTACAATATATAGTTTGTGGGTATGATAAGAAACAAAAAGATATATCAAAAGAACACTACAATTGTTGCAGAAGGTATAAAAATTGTTACCAACTAAAACCCCTAAGTATCTCCCTCCTCACTGTAAAGAGAAATCATTTTCAGAAGTGGGTAGTGTAGCAATCATGTCCTGAAGAAGTGGGGAAGCTGGGTTTGGGGATGGACAATGATGACACAGAATTGGTATGTATGCAAACACACAGACAAGTATTTGTGTCCCAAGAACCTGAACAATCAGAAAGACGGAAGATCCCACCACAGCCTTGTTCTCTCCATTTCAAGTAAATTAAGATCAAGTGCTCCTCTGCAAAGCAGAGCAGTCATACTGCAAACACGTAAGCTTGCCTTCTCCATGTGTCCGCTTGGTAGTAATAAGTAACGTGAGGAAACCTGCTGATGAGTACGCAAAACGGTTTTATCCTTCCATGCGCTGCAGAGAACAGCATTTTAGCTTTGAATAGCATTAAAAATGTAATAGAAAACACTATCTGAATGTTAAAGGATGTTTCTCAAGTGCAGATGAGAGATGACCTCCTGCTAGGTGGTATGAAGTTAAATTTCTTTTTGGAGGAACAATGGTTTTTGTGGAAGAAAAAATGCACCTTTTCTTCTCAAGATCCTACTGTTGATAATCCACTTGTCAAGTGTCCGTTTTCCCTTGAATAATGAGAGGTCACTATGTCATCAATATGTTCTTCTGTTTCATCCAGATAATGATGGATGACAAACACGCATTTTAGTCGTCCTGTTTTGCTCTGTATTTGGTTAGCCTCTGTCGCTTAGTTTTGTTTCATGTATTTTCCACTTTCGGAAGATGGTGCAGGATGCATTCAAAATTCTAATCTCCAGAGGAATTTTGATTTACATTTTCCACATCTTTGCACAGGCACACAGCTTAAGGGAAAAAGACGCTGCTAGGGTTCCAGGGTTCAATTGCTTAAGAAGTGAAAAACTTGACACACATACTTCATTCTTATTCTGGAGGTGCATACCGTTGCATGGCCAACAACTGTGCACATAAACAAAACCCACTTCCATGCCTACTAACAATCCCATGTGAATTACCTTATTCTACTTACTACTATTTGCACTCAGGAATTCAGGTTTTGAAATCTTAGAGGGACATGGTGAGAATTTTTCAAACCTTAACCAGAAGAAATGAGTGAATTCAGGTCTCATACTAGGGGCCAGGGATCACTGATACAGGTTTACCTGAAGCCATTTGTGGCCAGAAGCCATGAGAGGATTGATTTCCTGATTACAGTTCAGGTTCCATGTTTTTACAGGACATATGTTTTATATAACCCAGCAATCCAGTTTCCCAATTATTATCCACATTCATATCAGTCACAAATGGGGAAGTACAAAATGTGCATTACACTTGCACCTTTTCGCACTGTCTTTGGTGACAGGTGACGATTTTGTGAACATGATCATTAACACAGACCCACTTTCTAACAGGCAGCGCTGAAAGCCCCAGGTTATTGTCAAACCACATGGGAAGAAACTTATTCTGCCATTATACACACTAAATATATTTGAGGCATAAACAAAACAAATAGTTGATGTGCATGTTTTAAAAATAATTAAATTCCTGTATTATTTTAACAATTTTTAAAAATGGAGGAAAAATCAGTAATTGCACAGCTTCATATATGCGCTTGAGTTTTAATAAGCAAGACTGAACTGTAACATCTTTAGCTTATATACAGAAAAAAATAATTTTCATTTTTTAAACACAGCAATAATGTAAAATCTAAAAAGAAACTTAAAATCTGGTTGATGGTCCTAACAGGGTGGCTAACTTTAAGTAGAAGTTACAGGAAAAAACCCCAACAGACAGCTATCATCTTACTAAGCGTAGCTTGGAAATTTCAAGTGTTTCACTAAACCCTATGGTAGGTACTTTGAAAGACTCTGCTTTTAGTTTTAATGTAGGTCAAATGTTCAAATTCCTTGTATCTGCTTTACAGCCACAAAAATCTCACGCGGTGACCTGCCTCACTCACTGTTGCTTAGTCACTCTCACTCTCTTAAACTAAACAGAAAAATACTTTATTCAAAGTCAGGAGTCTCAAAGACTTCTGTGCTAATCAGGAAAAAGAGAGCAGAGGAGAAACGCTGCTGGAGAGTTGAACTGTCACAGTTTATGTAAAGATATGCAGAGCATTTGCCATTAGCATGCATAAAACTAGCTGTTACATCTCTTCTTCTTTGCTCCAGTGACTGAACTGAAATAAAATCGTCTGAAAGTGATGCAAAATTTTCTATTACTACTTTCCAGTTGTAACTGCATATTTAATATTGAGCAGAGAGAAATCAGGGCAAGCCTTCACTCTGCTTGGGACCGAAATTTACATACTGAAGCAAAAATTCCTCTTGGCTTCATGTTCTTACAATGAGCCTCCTCTGCTGGTCTCTTCTCTTTCTAATCTATTTAGGGCACTGCTACCACTCCACAGAAATAAAGAAGTCACAGATAGTTGATACTCTAAGGAAAAAGTCCTTGGAGACCCAGGCACAGCAGAGCTATTTCAGGGAGACAGAGAGAGCACCGAATCCTTCAAAAGTGAAAACAAAAAAACCCCTAAAATAAAACCAAAAAAACCCCACTCCCACCCTTTGCTTCTACTATGCTTATTGACTTCAGAATTCAGATGATATACTCAAGTTTAAAACCTGGCACAACTTACTTTCTTGCCCATACAACAGGAAGAAGCAAATCTCGTAACACATGCAAAACTCTCCTTTACACTGTTGTATACCTACCTGTGGACTTTAAAATAAACAATGCCACATTTTTATCACAAAATAATTACATACAGGACCAAAAAAAGGTAAGGCAACACCTGAGACAGGTGATTCAGGTTTAGACACACAAATATTAACAGTGCTTCACAAAAAGTCCTACTGACAGCTAGCTGACTACCGATTTCTGTCTGCAAGCAGATATTTAAAGCTAAAAAAACCAGTTAACGCTTAACCTATGCTCTTAATTCATTTTGCACCACAACTATTATGTTTCTCAGGAGGTGTTACAGAACTGCAACTACATAATTGGTTAGTGTTATTAGCTTATTAAAGTTAAAGCTAGTAGGACATTAATCTCATGGCCTCCAGTGGGGGTTATAAAATGCACATTATCCAATTACTTCTAATAAAGCAGCTGAGCGTGTAATGAACTCTACTTGGTCAGGAATCCAGCACACACTGCTCTAGATAAGATACTCAGACTTGAACACCACACTGGATTTCACTGGTTGTCCATACTCCTTGATAGATACATACTACAGTATGCGGGTTTGTGGGTTGTCCCTTTTCATTATCAAGATCAAGGCAAGTTAGAGAAGCAAAATACCCATCCAATTTTCCAGCTTATTTTTCTGTATGTGGAATGAGTTTTCCTGATAAAGTTGGGGGAAAAGCAGCTAAAAGCCTTTTCCCACACTTTCAGCTGATAAATTCCAGCAACCTGCTTACCCTATTGACATGCGGTGTCTCCCACACCACTGTTGTCAGCTCCCATCACCCAGAAATGAGAGAACGAAGGACCTCAGCTAGCTCCACGAGCTGGCCAGGAGGAAAGAAGGTGTAACTTTTCTCAGGCTGCAGAAGCTGTCGGTATTTTCACCAGATATCTTTCTTTTCGCCTCTTATATCAAGCACCAAAGAAGCTAACCTCCAGCAGGAATACAACCTTTATCTCAAAAGACTGCATACATAATGAACATAGTGCAAGATTCTCAACGACTCCTGTGAGTCAGACTATCCTAAAAAACACAGTAACGCTAAAGCTGGTGAATGCAGTCAGTTGATTTCATAAGACAGAGCAAGCAAGGACACAGGTAGAATCAGAGATCTATGAATCACGTTACAAATGAAGTTTAAAGGGGAATTAGAACTCTCACAGACCCCGGAGCAACTAAATCAAGGTTACACCATAAAAGACGTCCCCTATGTCAGCAAACCTACCAGAGAGCTGCTGAGATGCAATATGAAATTTCACCCAGAGTCAGCAGGAAAAGAAGGAGAGGGGGGGAAAAGGAAAAAAAAAAAAAAAAAAAGGAAGAGAAAAAAGATCTGAATACGAGGAAGACCGAAAAAAAAAAACAACCCAGATCTAAGAACAGAAAACCTCTCTGAACTTGGCATCTCTGGCGCCTGCCTCAGAGAAATTCCTAGGTGATAACTACCACAGCATGTACAGTTAGAGCAGGAAACTAATATAAAGATATTTAAAGCTTTTATTTTCTTGTTTTATGCTCTTTTTCTACAATCTTTTCCAACTTCTTAATCACTAACACATCATTTTTCTTTACTACCATTCAAAAATAAACCACTTATTTTTGAAGTTATTCTTCCACAGAAATCTGGCACACAGGAAGGGCTTGTTGTAGTTCCTTAAAGATTAACCCAAACAACTCAATGCTGCAGGCAAATTCTCAAGTGCTTGCAATCCAAGAAATGGGTAGAAATCCTAACACGTTGTTTTCTACCAAGGCAGAAGTACCAAATGCGACAGGAAGGGGAGACCATCTCCCATGGCCAATGTTTTTCTGAAAAGAGCAGATGGCAGGGAAGGACAACGACAACAGACAAAATGCACAGACCATACTGCAGAGGGTCATGGGTTTTTTTAAGCTACAAGCACACATTTGGAAACTTCAGAACAAACTATGATTAGATGAACTACTGTTTAAATAATTCTTCTCTTTTTTTCCCTTCATTCATATTTAATAAGCGTGGAAATTATTTTACAGCATTGATGCACATCTGCAACTTGTGTATCTTGGATATGTGCATAAGAGGAGAGGGAAGTTGTGAATCACTTCAGGAAAAGCAGCCTATAGAAGAAACAGAAAAAGGCATGGAGATGTATGGGAGACAACAGTGAACAGGAAGAAGAGGCAAGCAACAGTGGCAGAACAGAAAGTTGGGGCTTCATTTGCTAAAAAATATATAAGGGGAAAATCAGAACCAGAAAAAGATTAAAGCCTTTCAAGTATAGTATTTCTCAGCATCAAAATTAAATTCCAAGAAAGTATGAATTAACAGAACTTTGGAACATGTGTAATATAGTGCCTGAAATTTATTTTCAGCCCAGATTTCTTTCACTTGTAAACTCAAAAACCAGCAAATCAATAACAAACTGCAACTGTGACTATTCACTGGATTCATTCTATAGCCAGCATACTCAGAAGATGAAGCTGTTTAAAAAGTGATTAAATATCCCTGAAACAATGTTGTATATTACTTATACTTTATATAGTATACATACAGTGCTCATTTCTTAAGTCTGAACAAACAGGATTTCCACCAGATAAAGGTTTACATATTTATAACTCACCAGTTCCTGATCTAAGGCACTAGGTACAGATTTGCTTCTTAGACTCAGAGTGTCCTCATTTCCTTCAGAGAAAGATTCACTCAAATCTATCTCAGATCGGCTACGATCTGGAAAACAAAAACAATTAAAATGTTTGCTATAATTCTTACAAAAAATATTCCATTTCATCTTCCATACTTCAATAAGTGTTGTCGCAAACCCAATTGTTTTTTAAGAAAAAACATCAAAACAATATTTTAGCTATCTGTCACAAACTCTGTAACAACTGAACATCAATATGATAAATGGAAAAATATGCTTTCTGATGCTGTTCAGTCTTCTGGCCAATACTTTTCCCCCTGCGCTATTTATCTGCTGTAATTATCTCCTGTGGATAATACTATAGACCAAGCTTTTGACTTTCTCTGGTAGGCCTATCATCCTGAAATACTGCAAAACTTGCAGCCCAAGTGTTCACAGTGATTATCACATCTCCCACCACCACCAAACTCCCCCCAGCGCCTGCTTCAGAATTAAGCAACTAGGGATACAGACGGACATAGGAAGTACTTCTGCCATTACTCGTGTTCCCCATGCAGAAAGGGGGGGAAGCGAACAAGTCTCGAGACCTGCACAAGTTTGTTTCAGCCCTACAGGTGTCTCATCCATTCTATAGGCACAAAACATGGTCGATGTCTTGGAGAAAGACTTTCTTAGTCCTCCCCATATAATTTTTTTGGGCGACTGTTCAATATATTGAGAAAGAAACGGGCGAAGAGACTACTTTCAGATCCTGCAGGTGGGAATCTGGAAAGTTTTTGACTGTTCATCTTCTACCTGGGCTATAGCTGGTGTGACAGGAAAGGTCACTCTCCTGAGTTTAATGTCCTTTGAGATCCTCCAACAAGGAGACAACGAAGAGTCTGAGGCCCATTCCCAGGTTGCCTGCAATTTTGCTCAGCATCCATCTGCTTTGGTAACATGAGGGCAGTTCTTTTCTACTGGGAAAACCTTTGTTTTATAAGGTAGCAGAAATAGGAGAATTTTCACTTCATAAAGTAGCAGCAGTCTGTAACACCTCTGCCTGGAGTTGTACTGTACAATATTCTCAAAGAAACTCTGATGCTTTGAAGTTGAAAAAATCTAAGGTGAGGAATGTTATGTCCTTTGATTACCTCTGTGGGATATGCCACTAGGTTTCTGCTTTGGGCTAAATTCAGCTGAAATAAAGTGAGCTCTGCTGTGTTTCAGAGAGAAACCTGTAAATCTGAACCTACCCTGTTTGCCCTGTAAGAAGTCGACCGAGTGCCTGGGAGAAGCAGAAGAGTGCAGGGCACTCCTGCCACCTATTTTGGGTAGGAAAAGGAGGATCTCCACCCACTGTTGTAACGTGGCTTTGACAGCCCCTTCCTGTGCAAGCCTCATTTACCTAACAGCCTTCAAGGAAATGAGGTCAATTACAGCTGACACAACTGGTCCAGTGCATGATGTATGAAGTGACATGAAGTCTGTAAGGGACTTGTTCTCTGACAGCCCATTGTTTCCCAGATTTGCTTCTGGGCAAAGTGGGTGTGAAACGTAATAGCAGCAGCACAGTAGTATTTTATACAGGTTGCAGATAGGTAGTATTTCATACAGTTGACCACACAGAGAATGATTTAACAACGTGTGATTATGAATGAAATCTTGTAACAATCCTAAGAGCACGTGGTTTACCTAATGCTACCATTGTGCCAACATTACTTGGGTTAGGATTACCATTTTTTCAACTGTAAAACTTGGGAAGTGGTATAAACTTGGTTAGTAAAAGGGAAGAATTTTCAGAATGAATATGAACACATTTATGAAACTTATGTCTGATATTTCCATGTGCTTTAAGAACAAAAGCAGCAGAGTTGCATGAATAGGAATAATCCTCTGATGACAAAGGCTGGCAGAATGAAGGAAAACTTAATACTTGCCTGATGACAAAGACACCCGAGAAACTGCAATGGAAGGTGTTCCAGATGCTTTCCTACAGTGCTGCTTTACTAAATCTTCAGGTACACTTTCACTTGCTGGAATAATCATGCCATTTTTTAAGCCAGCATCCTGCCCAGTAAGAAAAATGCACATCTCATACATACAAAAAGCGAGCTTCTTCACCATCAGTCTACAAAAGCGTTATTTCTATTAGCTCTCAGAACTCTGCAGTTCCTTTAGCATCCAGTCTACTACTGAATATGTTTAGATTACAATCTAATCTGCTTTGCTTAGCACAGATCATGCATAAAATTTGCACAAAGATGCGATTCATGCACATATTCTGAGTTTGCAACTGAAGAATCAGAACAACACGTCAGGACAGAGAGTAGGGAAGTGAAACACCCCAATCTATTAGAAGTTCTCTTAGCTCGTAAATTAAAAAAAAGAAAGAAAAGATAAAACCTGTTGTTTTTATATCAGCGTAATAATTTCAGTCAGGGTAAAACCAAATGGACTTCAACTAATTAAATTATGCCAGTATAATCCCTTAAATAAAGCCAATATGCTTGATATCATTATGGCTTTTTGCCTTCCTGTACAGGAACAGCTAACGACATCAATCCACCTAAATAATATATATTGGCATTTTTCAGCCAAATCTAATGCATTTGAAATCAAGTTAGTCTGTGTGCCAACAAGTATACAAATAAAACAACTATTCATTTACTTATAGCTCGTGAAACTTCCATTCATATATAGTAACTTATTTTTTATTAGGAAAGACAATTATTAAGACCAAGTATTTGGATGTTAGAAGAAAATTGATGCGTTCAGTAGAGCTCTGATCTCAAATGCTCATCACCTTTTTTCCAGACATTAATGGTAAAAGGCATTACCTCTGACTACACATTTCGCCTTCCTTGTACACTTAAGTTATGGCAACTTTGAATAACTCGCTAGTACAATCCTGATTTCTTAAGAGGGGTAACTGAGGCGAATTCAGGATGGGCATCCCAGTGCACAGCCAGGAGGAGCTACCTGGCAAACAGGCAGGCTGACTGGGAGCAGAGACTGTCTGCCTCTGGCTAGGTGAGCCCTGTCCTCCTGCTTATTACAAAACAGCCCAGGCAGCTAGCTCAGACAGGCCTCTTGGGATGTGGGTGGCCCTAACGGCAGGTAAGAGGAAGCCCACCGTTCATTTTGATAAAGTGTCTAGCACACATTTTCTGTTATGCCATAATTTATGCAGAGTCCAGTGTCCAAATCCAGAAAAAACTAAAATCAGTATGGCCTGATTTTCTGCAAGTGCTGAGGTTACAACGTTTCCTTTAGACGTTAGGGGGAGCACGCTGAACCCTGCATGCTGGAAGGTCATATCCTTAGTTCACAGCACTTACTCAAGGCCCTGAAGTGCCAAAAATGCTTACTCCCATCCCTTGTGCTTCCCACATCAGAATCTGTAACTCATTACGTAATGATGGACATTAACAGCAACTTTTAGACATAAGAAAAAATGTCTAAAATAACCCAAAAACGTCACTGATAGAGCATGAACAACTCTGTTCTAGTAGAGATCTTCACTGGTCCCAGCAGAATTCAGGAAGAAACAAAGTCTTCTGTGTCAGGCTTGTCCTTTCTGGGCTACAAATTTATGTAACAGGCCAGACACCAGCCAAGCCATCTTATTTAGGATCAGCTGTATTTGGGGTCAGCTCAACATCACTGTACTTACCCTACTATAATCTGTGGTCATGCTACGCATGGTCAGTGCTGGAGACCTCGGGAGGGAAGATACGGAAACACTGCTTCTGTTCACAGGACCCACAGCCCCTCTCAGATAGCCTGCAGCAGCCTCCGCATCGCTCCTGTTCAGTGACAGAGTGCTCCCTCTGCGAAGGAGAGATGAGTAGTAAAGCGTTACCGCTTTGAGCAAACCAAGGCAACCCGCTCAGCACACCACTGCCAGAAAGCAGCCATGGTAACAACTTACTGGAACAACCTTGCCTTGGATGGACCGTGTGATCCACTGCAAGGCAATGGTCACCTGGAAAGAAAAACCCAGGCAAGGGTGAATTACAGTTACTCTATACATACACCTGTTACCAGCACTTCTACCAGAACTGCGAACAGCCCAAATGGGCTTCTCCTGTCCAGGCTGTAGAAGCTGCATTCATCCGTGTTCATTTCGAACTGCACTGGCATCCCCACAGCAGGTGCGACAGCTCCTGTGACACCTCCTGCCAGACTGCTCCTTGGTTTAAAGGAAAAAGATGGTGACATGATAGTTCTGGTCACTTCTGCAGCTGACGTTAATGCCAGCGCTATCTCCAGAAAGCCTCAAATCCTCTCCAGAAAAACAACAACTTGTTCACTGTCCTATTTATATATTGCAATAGTGACTCTTGACCCAAACCGGTTGATTCTTTTAACCAGCCTGGAAAGCTAGGAAAGCTGGACAAGTTTTTTTGTCAGGTTTTGTCTTAGTAAAAGTGACAAAAAAGCATCCGTGATCAGCATACGAGAACCCAATTGCTGTCTAATACCACAACAGGCAGAATTGTTTCCATGGGACGTTTTCTGTTAGAAAATATTGATTAGTCCTTGTGAACTGAGGGTTAGAAAGGGTAAGCCGTTGCACTTTTTTGACCTCTTGAAACAATGAAAATTATTTAAAAATGTATTTCAGCACACTTCTAATTAAAGTTTGATTTTCATTTGAAATGTGATTTGCAGTAAAAATACAAGTCCTTGGCTGATCTACTCTTCTTTCTCCACAAGCGTCAGTCAAAACTTTTTCATTTTTCTTCACAATTTAAAGAAATCTCAAGAAGTCTTGCAGGACAGTAACCGTTCTGCATGCATTCCTACTTACTACTTCGAAAAAAAAAATTACTGGTAAATAGGAACTGATGCAGGAATTGCAGCCTTTTCCATATGGAAAATACAGTGTCAGAGGACAATAGAATTGCAAATTTGCTGGAGAAAATTTTTGGAACTTACAGCATATTTTCAGCCAAAATAAGCTTGCTGAATAAATATTTCAAATCTGCAAGCTTCTTCATTGTGCTGGAAAACATCTGAATTTCACCTTCACTTGGTTTATGCTGTCATATCACGTTTAGAGCAACTGCAGTGAAAATCTTCTCTACCACACTGGAAATTTTTATTAGAACTACTGCTGAACTGAGAAAAAGTACTCTGGAACACAACAGCTCCCATCTCACAATTACGTTAAGCAGTGAGCACAGGCTATGAATCCACACTGGTGGAATTACTGAAAACAAGGAATACAGGGAAAAACCCAGACACCAGAACAGCCTACAAATGTTGTGCAACCATGTTTTTGTCTTTTAGTGAACATATGGTAACCTTTTTAACAACCACTATCCAATTTCATATATCGACAACCATAGCTAATGCATAATAAACAGGCTCTTTACGCATGTGCACTTCATACACATGCACTGCTATTTTTTAATTTGATGAGCTAGTGATCAACAAGTTCTGTCACGTGTGCTTTTGTTGAATTTTAGTCCTATCTGTTTACATAAAGATGCTTCTTTGGTGCTGCAAAGTCAGAAAAACCAAGGTTACTGTCTGTCATCTGTGTTTTATCAAAGCTGTTGGACTTAGGCGCACACACCTTAACTTCGAAACCTGCCAGTGTATGGCAAGTAGCCAAAATATTGAAAACCTGAGTTTTACTGCATGTCACACCACTTTTGATGAATTGATGTGACTTTCTGTTACAAAAATTGTTGGTACAGATTTTTTTTTTCCCTCACTGTGTAAACTATTGTAAATCAAGAGAAGTGTTCAGAAGTAATAGTGGGCTGGGATAAAAGATTTGAAAACATGTTATAAGGGGTTCTGCAGAAGTCATCAGTCAGGCTGAGCACTTGCACATCAAACCTGCTAAACAGATTTCTCCTATACTTTGCCCTTATCTCATTCTGCTATTAGAGAGAGGTTCAAAACATTTTATACACATATTAAGTAGACAACAAAATAAAAATGTTGTCATAACTTGACTATGCCAGGCATTTCCATGTGGCAGACAAGACCTCAGTACGATGGGGTAGTGTGCCTGTGTAGATAAGCCTGAAATTCCTGTCTTCTTTCTGCTAGAAGTATCTTGATGCAGTGTCCCAGTTCATTCAGCTGCAAAATCAGCAAACATTTTTGCTCCAGCAGAAATAAAACAGTTGAAGAAATTAACTTATGGTCTGGAACTCCCTGTTCCCAGATCAATAAATCTTCCCTTAAACAAAAAATTTTTAGAAAGAACAAAAATTCCAGCAGTTTCCCTGTTGGTAGGTGAAATACTACCAATTTTGGCAATGCAGATAAAAAGATGAGGGCAATTACAAAAATCAGGAATACGCAGGATATCTAGGACAGCTACCAGTGTCACAATATGTTGTTATATTCTTTTAATTTGAAGCTCAAAACAGTTACAGAGGGTAGCCTGGGAAACTGCTGTTATTTTTAATAATTACTACTCAGTTCTATAAATTCACAATAGATGAACTAAAGCAAGCATCCTCAAACGCCTAATTAAAGTATTTAGCCGTGCATGTACAAGACAGGAATTTTCATCCCTCTCCTGAGAAATATGAGCTGCTCCTCAATCCTTCCACAAACCAATATTTAGAAAATGCCAGATCTTCCAAAGACAGTAAAGTAATTCAGCCGCTCTACCAAAAGCGTCTCCTGGCAACACAGCTGGGTTAATGCGTACTTTGACAAAGGACACCGCTTTCGCCAGGTGAGGACGAGATGATGGATAGAGAAGAAAGTTGCCATAATGACTCAATACCCCTAATTTAATAAATCCTGCACCCTGGCTCTGGGGGAAAGCTAGAAATTGATGCTTTATGTGAAAGTCAAGCAAGGTAATCAAACATAAAGGCTATTTTTATAGAATACTTCACTCTATTGATCCTTCTAAGCCTGTACACAGAGCTTATCAGGTGCTGAATTCTACCATCCCAAACAAAATTAGTTTGCTTCATTTACGGTTAACTGCATGGTAACTTTCTTGCAGTCTGGCACATCAAAAATGCTGCACAGACCTCTCACAAGCATCCCTTTGTCCTTATAAGAAAGTTACTTAATATTGCATAACCTCAGTGTTAAGCAGCACAGACACCAGATTCCTCAGTTTTTATCTTTTAGATCCTTTGCTCATCTCTCCTCTATCCACTGAAAAGCAAAACAAATTGAGAAAAACAGCAAAAATACTACTTCTGGTCTCATAAAAGTCAGGTATGAGTCTGGTTATATACAGAAGGCCTAATTAGCTTAGGAAAAAAAACTTAATGAACTGTGTACAGATTAAAGAAGAAAACTATCTTTAAAGCTAATGTGGCTAGTGAGTGCTGCAGCATCCAGTGAAAAAAAAAAAAAACAAACTCTGAACTTTCAAGAAGTTTGCCACCATCAGCTCTAGGCATGTTGCAGCAATTGGGATTTTGAATTGTAGGTAACAAATGGAAGCAAGTTCTTGCTTAAACAAGAAGGCTCATCTATGGGTGAATTAAACTCCAAGATGTTCCTTTTACCTGATATCCTGTGTTCCTGTATATTTATTTGGAGTGTCCCAGGAACACTGCTTTAGAACTAGACATTTCTATTGGATCTTACAGTAAATTATTATTTTTCAATCCAGATTCTAAAATTTCTAGGCGTGTGCACCTGAGCAAAGAATGTGGGTCTACATCCAGTATAGACTATCCAACTGAACAAGTAAAAAGTTTAGCCTATACTGTATGTAGACCCATATTCTTTGAACTAATTTTTGGCTTCATTTTGGTGGTGGGACATGAGAGGAACATTACACCTGGCATTTTATAATGCTATCAACAGCAGCAATAAACAGAGATCTCTTAAGCCCAGAAGAATGATAAATGGAATTCTATTAGAAGTAATTGGGACAATAATCACGGAAAGAGAAGGGCAGAGTCTTTGAAGAAGAAAATACAAATTATAATCAATTAATATGTCACTACCACAGAAAAACTTTAGAACAAAGGGACTCAGTTCTGTAACGTGAACACAGCTCATCATTAAAAGCCATAAAACAAAGACCAACATGCTGACAGCAATCACCAGCTGAACACAAGGACAGAAAGGAAGATGGATGGAGATAATTTTTAGTTTTTTTCTTTTTTTTTAAGCATAAGCTATGCTTCTCGGATAGTATTACTGCTGAGCATTCAAAGACACAATGCAACACTCAGGACTGGAACACACTCCTAGGTCAGTCCCGGCGTAAACTGTACCAGATTTCTGCTGCTCACCTCTCAGAGCAAGGCGTTGACTTGCCACTGTGCAGACTTTGGGTTTCAGCTTCCGAGCCCATGTTCCTTTCACCTTCATCTTTTGCATTTGTAATTTCTCCTTTGGTAACTGCCCTAATGACTTTCCTGATGAAAACAGGGAATAAAAGATGTTAGAAGTTGTAAGTTTCTTCCCAGGAAACAGCACCCTGACTGAAACAGCATGATGTGTGCATTCTATTAATTTAATCTGTCTGACCTACGGACAGCTCTGGGTATAAGGGTCAACAGAGCACCAAATCTGGTTATCAGACTGATTCCTATGAGAAAAAAAAGTGCATCATATTTACTACAAACTGCTTTTTAAGACACAAAACATTAAAACATCCCTTCTACTCAACATTGCCACTTCAAGCTTTGAACCAGAAGTGCCTTTCGTGAAAATTCCTCTCTCTATTTTTTTTTTACAGCTCATAGACAGCAAAATGTTTTTGACCAAGTATATTTTCTTCTAACAAATTATATATATTTTCTCTTAAAGATTTCTCTGCAGTTTCTAAAAATACATGCATCAATGCCCTAAACATGCTATTTTCCAGACACATAACATTATCCCCTTACCCTGCAACATGTGGCCTAATAAGACAGAAATGAAAGAAAAGAAATAAAGTTTTCAGAAGTAGTAGTATTCTTCATAGACTTACAAACAACAACAGACTCTTAAGTTATCCCATGACACTAAGTGTCAGTAGGAGCTGGCCTCAAAATGGCTTTGCTAAAACAACACTACTCATCAGATATATGAACATGGAACCTGAGGGAGGACGAAGGAGCAAGGCAAGAACAGGAGGAATACCTAACCCCTTCTAAGAGAGGCCACAAAATATACCAGGAAAAGCAAGCCTAATTCTTGTAGGATTAAATTTCCTTTATGGGGAACGTCATCACCTGAAAATATTTCAGGCCACAAACTGAAAAAGGCTGAACACCACTAAAATAAACAACAGACAATTATAAAAAATAATTGTTTCTCATATGGGAATATGACTCATAGATTTGCATAAAGTATTTAAATGAAAAGAGGATTAGAAAAGTAAACTTTAGCGCACTCTTACTATAGCTACCAATTAGCATGATTTAGAGCAACATCTAGGTCCTATTACAGTACATTCCCTTAGCTGGTTCTTTCTCCACCTTAATTTGAGAAGCCAGAGGTGTTCTGATGCTCTTTTTCCCGGTATTAAAGACAGATGAATCACTGGTATTAATTTGTGGAGTCACTGGAACAAGTAATTCCACACTCAGCTTTCTACAGCTTCTTTACTTCTGAGGAGAGCTATCCACCTACCCTGCATTTAGGATCCATAATAAAATGTGTTCTTTCTTCCACAGAAACAAAGTTTTCCAACTACCAGCCCATGGAGCTCCAACCATGACATGAACATTCATCCAACTTTTCTTCCCATTCACCCAACAGTTTCAAGCTACACCCAGACACCACTCGTGCAGCCATCTATCCAAAGCGTCTGTCCGTGTCCCCTGAGAGTAAGCGAGCGCTCATCTAAGGGCACAGCTGGAGCGGGGTTACACACGTCACCGAGACGGCAAGATGTCCAGCAACATACCTATTTATTCACTGTCACAAGCACAAAAAAGGGGCACTGCTTGACTGTTAGAATGCGTTTGCACAGCTGAAAGCTAAAGGAAAACCTAACATGTGAGCAGAACTGACTAGCATACATAAAAACCAGGCCCTCCAAATACTATTGTCTGCATTTGCTTCTTCAGCAAACCTGCCTTTAGGGACACTCTGTTACTACCAAGTACAAACAAGAAAAATCCAGGAGTAAAATTGCCTTTTTTCCGCTCCCTTTATAGCTGAGGAGTGATTACTGCTGCATTTCCTAGGGAACAACGGTCTAATTATAGTAGTTACACTTTTAAAGGAAGGCTGTTTTTAACCCTGAGAAGTTTGAGGCTGATGTGTAATGCTGGAGAAACTCAAAAGAAAATCCATCCAGACATATACAGCAGTTATCCAACTAATTAGTTGCCAAAAGAAAAGGCTTTACCCTATCTTTCTAGGTCCGCTAAAGACTGATTTATGCCCAGTTATGGAGGAGACTGACACATCTGGCCTTTTTTCTTCATTCTCTTGGGGCTGATCCTTAAATGTTCTTCCTTCATCCTTACTGGAAACCGTATCTTCAGAGGAAGGAGGAAAGAAAGAAAAAAAGTGAATGTTTGCACAAAAAAGGCAGCACATGTCAAACAACCCTCAAAAATAGATTTTAAATTTTTCAATATTAAATAAAACCATATGACAAAATATCTTGCAAAAACACCTTGAGGGATTCTTTGGAGTTTCCTTTTAACAAAAGAAAACAAAGCTTTAAGTAGCTAGCTTGAAATGTTTCTCATTATCAAATCGTCTTGAACTATGCTTCTGAATTTATCACTGACAACACTTAATAATCAAAGGTCCTGAAATATAATTTTGCAGTGCACAGTATTTTCTGTGTTAAATGACAGAATGTTTTTCTAATTAAAATGTTTATTCAACTAGGAGCAAGGTGTGGGGAAAAACAGCTTAAATATATTCTTTAACATATCTATCAAGTTACAAAGTAACAAACCACAAAATACCCAATTTGACAGGCTGCGTAATATCAAAACCCAAAGAACATTAGATATTTGCCAGTTTGTCAACTCCTGAAGCACAGTAGCATTGGCAAGGTCAGCATTTTGCCAAGCAGTAGATTTGCACTGGGCATTTTTCCAACAGCAGTAAACCAGTCTCTCTCCCCACAAACCGCCTATACCCACCACCTTCCTACTGAAAGTGATAAATGCTACAGCTGAAAACAGACTACCTAAATAACAGCTTCTGTGTGCAGAGTGAAGCAGTTAAGTGAAGACAGAAACATCAGCATTCAGGAAAAACTCCCGTTTCTTCAACCAGTGGTCCTGCGGTACCATGCAAGGTACCACAGCAGCTCACAGGCACGGTACGCTTGCTGTGCTTGGTCAAGAGGGCCACACAGCTGACTGTGCCTAAAAGTGCAGGTGCGGCTTATTGGAGACATCTGGGCAAAAGGAAAGTCAAGTGAGAACTGAGAAGCACCAAGTAGTCTGGATGTAGCCCATGCTCCAGAGTACAGCACAGGAGTTACATTTATCTTTTTTATTCAGAATTGAAAAAGACATATGTAATACGTTTTACACACCACCACCACAAATAAGAGAACCAAAGTAAAAAAAATGGCTGGGTTTAAATCTCTGCATACAGCCAAACCTCCTGGCAGGAACTGAGAACAAAATTTTAGAGTCTCTGCTGCTGGCTTTGCAGCTCAGTAACACTGTCCACCTGTTTGGACAGTGAGATTTTAAGCAGACCTCTGTCTCCACAGAGATACTTCTTCATTCATCTATACCTTACCTTTCCTATGTATTAATCATTCACAAATCACTGCATATTAATAACCAAATATGAAATTAAGATTAAAATACTGATTATACTTACATCTTCCATGGTGAAGAATAAAATACAAGTCGAATACTCTGGAAATAAGGTTTGAATGTATCAAGCACAAGCAAATCTCTCTCTTTTGATCCCTACCTGGGAATTTGCGTAGGATAGACTGTCTGACAACATCGGTTCCAAGAAGATTTGATTGTTCGAAGCGCTTTGCTCTCTCTTCAAAAAACCACTCTCCTGTCACTATCCGTAGCTGTCTATATGGAGAAAATGAAAAGAGCCAGAGACGTGCACGTTAACAAACTTGGCCAACCAAAGCTACTGCTTAAACCCTTAGGTCATCATTCAGCCATGATGTTCTCAAACTCTGGACAACATTTGCACAGTTCAAAATAAAAAGTGGAAAGTAAAGAGATTGTAAAGATTGGGACAGCAGGACTTATAGCAGAAAAATAATATCATCTTGCTTTGTGAATTAAAAGTAATGTTCAGTACATGAAAATTTACGTGGCAAAACAGCGCTTCAACTACCTTTACCAGATTTCCATAGAAAACATGTAACCTACTATCTCCCTAGTCCTTTGGACAGTGAACCACTCAACCTCAGAGTTTTCACTATCTCCAAAATGACAAGAGATGTAGAAACAACAGTGGATGGAAGGAGAAAAACCCCCAGCCAAGGCAGCAGTTCATGGACCCAGCCTGGTTACAGACAGGTTGCTGCAAGCCTGTGTATATTGTTCATCTCCAGGTTTCATATGCTGCTACTACATGTAGTTTCTTCACATGACAGTGCTGTTCCGAATCAGCTATGTGTTGGAGGTTCAGAGCAACACACTTTTGTCTTTGCTACCGTTTTGGATAAAGCTGCTTTTTCTGGTTTCAAATTCTCTTATTTATACTAGCAACAAAGAAGTCCTGTACTGCAATTGTTGTTTTCCATAGGTATATTTTTATGCTGATTGCTAGCCTTTTCCTGAATCAGATTCATTATGGTAAAACATCACCATTTCTACTACCTCACTACATACAGTTGATGGCAAAAAGCTACTAATTATGAATGCTTAAATAAAAAGCAAAGAAACTAAAAAAAAAATCCCACAGCTAAATCAGCTAAAACTGATTTAGCTCCAAACATGTTTCTGCTTATTTTATGCTCAATAAGAAAACGTATTTTCAAATCTATATCAGCAAAGAAATCACTCAGTATCTTGGGCATGAAAATTACTACAGATGGATTTGGAGCACTGATCAATATCTTCACTATTAATTATTTTTGAGTCGAGCCTGAATGGAGAGTCTGACTTGGGAAAAATATTAAAAATTACAGAACAGGATCCTTGCATTGGAGAAAAGACCCTCACATCATCTGTGCTTCCTAACCTATTAATGAATCATGCACCTCTACATGAGTCATTAAAAAAAAATTTAAAGAAAATCAAAACCCAAACGTGCCCACAAACATAGAAATATAAGATTACTGCCTTATCTTGTTGTTGCAGCCTCCTAGTGACAAAACCCTCCATAATTCATTATCACAATCAGTCACTCATTATGCAAGGTATTAAATAAAATCTCCACATTTCCACTCAGAAATTTTAAATTGCTTTTGTTAGACACAAGCACTGAAAAGGATTCATTGCATTAGGAACTATGCACAGTCTGCTAGTATGAAAAATAGTTTTTCTCTGAATGTGTATTTTCACAATTCATTTACAGCAGGCACTTCTCTGTGCAGTTATTTTTATACCAAGGTTTACAGCAAGTTTAATGCTTGATATCAAACCATAAAACTTTCAGACCTTTGACTATACCATCATACTCCATTGCAACATAAGTGACATATCACATTGCAGTATGAACTACATGGTTTATTCATTTTTTTTCCTCAGTTACTCCCAGGTTTGACCATAAAATTCCACAAGTGTCATTTTGCCCTTGGATAGAGCCTAATATCTTAACTACTATGCTTAACCTTGTCAAGGTCAGACAGAGCACTCCCCACCCCCTTATCCAGACAAGTGCCTTCACCCTTCTCCAAGCTCGGGACAATCTGAAGGAGGAGGTGTGACCTATGCCCAGTGTCTCAGCAGCATGGGAGGCTGCCCCACACAAAGCTATGGGTTTTAGAAGCAAAAACTTGTAATTATTCCACACCCAACCCTGAACTGTGCCACCCACCTGGGCTGCTATGGTTCACGGAGGGGCAGCCCCTCTGCCACGGGGCTGCTGGAGAGCCATAGCCCACACTTTCTGGCCAGACGTGAACAGCAATGAGGGAAACAAAACCTCTCTGGTGCCTCCTGCATCACAGCGCCCAGGGGACCTCAGCCTGGGTGGAATGGTGGCCGAGACCTGTGTGTCTGCTTGTTTTACCACATACTAGTCTTCTAATCTGATGTGGAGATTCAACCCTGCAGCAGCAGGACCGAGGGCTCAAGGAGGGTCACGGGGGCTGGAGAGATTGAAGGAGCTGCAGCCAAGGGCAGGACAATTGGGGCGGCTGTGCGAGGAAGCCGGGAAGGAAGAGGATGGAGGGCTGCTGGGCTGTAAAAAGAAGGATCATTTGGGGTGCTGTCAGTGGAGGGAGGAGAT
>Ga0181612_116811_pt1 | contig 21715 bp, 14 predicted proteins | sample HoacroProtozoa21_FD_119630 | JGI IMG/M metagenome (GOLD analysis project Ga0181612, IMG submission 119630) | Hoatzin crop microbial communities from Cojedes, Venezuel. Combined Assembly of Gp0051906, Gp0051904, Gp0051908
CCTCATCAGGTTCCTCTCTGCCCAACTTTCCAGCCTATCCAGGCCACGCAGCACAGCCTTCTGGTGTATCTACCACACCTCCCAGTTTGGTGTCATCAGCAAACTTGCTGAGGCTACATTCTAACTCTTCATCCAGGTCGTTGATGAAGAAGTTAAACAAGGCTCATATCATAGCTTATAGTTTGAAGTCCACCAGCACAGTATACCAACAAGCACAGATGTATGTCCTGCCCTATGGGTCATCCAAGCTATAATGAAACTTACCTAGTCAACAAGGTTCAGTAAATTCACACATTCTTGAAAGGTCTTCCTTGATATAGTCTGTTATTAGATTGCGTCTAACATGTTTTATCACTTTTATAGATATGTCCATATGTATGCATTATACATACATGCCTCCTACATGTTTTTACGTATAACATGTTTGTACACACGCCTAATACAGCCTAACCAATCTAATGGAGGGCACGCTGCAGGACTAAATCCATAATCTCAGTGCATTCCTACCTTGAAGGACACTTTTGACAATGGTGTCTGTGTGATCAGCCAGCAGATCTGCTTTAGCAATTGCAGCCAAGGATAGATAACTTGACATGTTTCTGCACAGTTCCTTATTCCCCCTCTGAAGAAATTTCACTGCCACTGGGACAGCTAAGGCCATTACTGGAGGTCGATTATAATTCTGTAAAAAAATGAAAAACCACTGAAAAATAAGCAGCTGAAAAAAAACAATTAAAATAAAGTCTCATGTTGATCAGAGTAGAAAAACAAAAATCAAACCAACAGGGGAATAAAAGCAAAAAACATGTCAAGAAAGGTTATGTTTTGGTAGCACCACTGAAGGCAGACTTCAAAGAAGGAGTGAGTAGGAAATTTAAAACTACTGCACCAGGAGATGTTAATAATGCACTTACTTTTGTCTTCTGCAAGAGGAGAAAACATCAAGCGCACTAGTTAAATGTTAACTGCTGTAACATTGCTAACAAGGTATTTTGGGTTTGGTGCTCTCAGAGGAGACAGCAGAAGCTGTATCCATCATCCACAGAAAGTCGGTGATTTTCATCCCAAAGCTTAGGAAACGTCTCAGAGCAGTCACTCGTGCTTTTGGCTGGTGAATATTGCTCCCTGCAGCAACAGAGACATTGCTGCCTGTCGTTCTGGCGTCACAGTGCCCATGCCGATGCCCAGCCCCAAGCAGGGCAGCCCAGCGTGCAGGCACAGAGTCAAGGCTCAGGGAAGCTTAATTTCAAGCATGAGTTAAATATAATAATTAGATTAACATAATAAAAATTAATCTAATAATCATTTTGATTTCCTTTCTTAAACTCCAGTCAATTTCTCTGAACTGGGGTCAAGAGATATTTTTCAAGACGGCTAACTTCTGTCCTCCAAATGGCATCAAGCTTCAGTGATCTCAGGAGTATCTGCACACACACTTAAGTTTTGACATTAAGGTCAGAAAAGGTTTTCTGCAACTACTTGTATATGTGAAATGGTGTGCACAGACTATATGCATCTATTGCCCATTAAGGTCCCATATAGAACTGTCCTTGAAACTAGGATATGTTTATGCATAACCAAGGACCTACATTCTTTCTGGAGCCTCATTAATCAGTGCTTTTCTCTCATCTTCACTCGGTTTTGAACATCTCTTTGAAACTGGAGTACATCATTGTTTTTGAAAATAATCCTGCAATATGATTATATTTAATTAGCATCTGAACCCACAGGCCACCGCTGGAACCCAGATGTTTCAGAAAGCAAGAAAATAGCACAAAGAAATGCAGTCCAGACTTCAGACATGCTCATTCTGCATCAGCACTGAAAAAAGTAAATTTAGACTTGAGAAAAAACAACTCTGTTGTTCCATCTACCCTGTTATGTTGCCTCCTAGGCCAGCTCTGTCTCCAGCAGTAGTAATTGCCTTGGCCATTAGCCTCACAGGGAGCAGGACTGACCCTAATTAAGGCTGCATTGTGCCACTTCACCAATGCAAAAGAGCCAAGTTTAACCGTCTGTGAGGATTTTTCTTTGCAACAGAAATGTGCCGAGCAGTGGGGTGCTGAAGCCACTCCCAGACAGCCCCTTTCTGCCAGCCCCTAAGGAAGAAGGGGCTGCAGCCACTCCTAGGTGTCAAGATAGCTCATCGTGGCAACTGCCATATGACCAAAAACTGCATCTTTAATGAGATAAGCCCATAAAATGAACAGAGCTTTATGCAACAGCATGTTTAAATCAACATAATGCCTCATTATATTTGGCTGAGAGGCACTACTGCATGGGAGCCAAATTCTGCCTCCAAGTTATACTCTAGGATTCCACACAGAAAGAACAGGAAGATAAGGTTTAGCCCTCTGACTACTATTTAAAAGATCTAAGAAAATATCCAAGAACAATATTTTAATTTTTTTTCCTACAATAAAGATAAAATACTTAGTGAAGAAAAGGTTTGAATTCAGATGGAAGGAGAAAGGTTTCATTTGTTACATTATAAAGATCAGGGCATGAATGCACACTTATGAAAATGTGAAGGTGACAATGAAAAACAGATTTCAATAATATGATATAGCGATGTTTGCAAACCTAGAGGACCTCCCTGCTGCTAATATCAACAGAAACATGCTGTGAGATTCAACCCAGCTGTCAGATGTTCATTACTACTTCAACTATCCCTCCCGTATTGTATAAAAACCTCATTTTATGCCTTCTTTTTTATGCAAAGGAACTAGCTGATAGCTGTTTCAGAGAGCAGTAAAAGTACGTTCCTAACTTTCTCATTTCATTTCAGTGAACTCCTTTCTTAAAGCAATTTGCAATGCAGTGCAATCCCCAAAACATTTGGATATGGGCTAGCCTGATTTAGGCACACAGTTGCCAACAGCACAAACTGAAAGCTTAGACAAGCCATTGCATACTGCAGTATTCTCATGAAATATGATTTCTAAAGTACTGCAAAGACAAAATACGATTTTACAATGTTCAGTCTCTTGTCTGGAAAGTTTAAGCTGTGCTGCGACTGGTATCCAAATCCAGTTACCATCTGACCTCTGGGGACACAGGACAGGACGGGAGCTTAGGCAACACCTCCAGGAACACGTTGACCATCAGAAAGCACGGCCCTTACCAAAGCCAGCCACGAACAGAGGAAAGCAGAGGGGCTGCAGCCCCCTGAAATACCGCTGACCTTCATAGGATGTGGTACTGTGCCCTGCGCCGGGGCGCAGCTTATGGGTCACAGCTCAGGGATGCCAGCACAGTGCAGAAGAAATCTTGCTAAGCTTCATCCACGGTCTTCACCAGATGTCTGGCTAGAATAAACCTCTATGCTTCCCCAGCCAAAATCAACAGGAACCTGGGCTTCAGAAAATGAGTTCTTTTCCTTCTTTTAATATTTTGCTATAATACACTTTTTTGTGCGTCCGCAGAGTGGCAGACCAGGGGTAAACAGAATTGGCCATTGTAAAGTAAAAATTCATTGAAGCAAATTCAGCATTGATGTTATTTTTTCTGAAACTCTTTTCTTTAGGACTTTAAACACTTTCAGCCAAACTAGATGAGGAATCTGAATACACCTGTGGAACAATATATCCTCCAAGGGGCTAAACAGTACTTTTCATGGGACAGCGATGTACTTGTGCCACTATCACTTGAATTTTTACAGTGAAAGAATAAAACAACCCCACATCTGATTTAAGATGCAGAAGTAAAGAAAGCAACTATGAAACAGCAGACATACTGCGAACATTCCCCCCGGGTAGTCTGTATAGAAAGGCAATTCATAACGACTGTTCCCCATCTGACATGGAGCTGGTCACCCTGAATTGTACCCACAGCTGAAACTCTGGAAACAGCCCTGATTTCTGCTTCCACTTAGATAACTGTGCACACAGATTTCTCTGTGGGTCTCTCCAATACATGCTATTGCTTTCCCAACAATGAATGATATTGCCTGCAGTCCTGGCTAAAAACGTCAAAAAAAACCCCAAGCAAATAAACCCCCCACACCCAAACAAAAACCCACAAACAAACAAAACCAAAAATCCCCAAACTCACCCTGTTTTAATAACAGATTCCTGCCTCTCCCTTAAATAGCTTTTCACCCTCAGCTTACTTTCTCAGAAAGCCTTGGAATAGCCCATTCCTATTGCCAAAAGGCTGCTATATATTGACATCTTCTTTTTAGTCTTGCATTCACAGGGATCGATAGTTCATAGACTACCGAGTTCACATAGCACCCTATTTCAGCAAATGTTTTTGAGCCCTAAATACTTTTTCAGTCCTATTCTTGCTGCCTTTAACATTTAGTAAAATATTATAAAAAAACTATTCCAGTACTCCTGGTCAGAGCATAACTTCTTTCTAGTCCTCTCTTTAGAGTAGCAGCAATCAGATTTTAATTCAGAAGTCAGTTTTCTGTGTTGTATCTGGACTCAGTTTTCACAATCAAAATGTTATGGGAGATCCTCCTTACTGACGGCATATCTAATGACCTAAATTTCATGTCATTAAGCTTGCTTCGGCATTTTGCTGCCTTCCAGAATAATTCGAAAGAATAACCTCTTCCCTGATATTAAATGCTTTCAAATAAACCTTTCTGTAACCACAGAAAATGATAGTCCCATGTCTCCCACTTTAATATTTACATGAAATGCAAATACTTAGAATTAATGGAGCTTTAAGATAATGAAATCTGGCACTAAACAGTCAAGACACTTCAAAAGATAAGCAAAACTTTTGATTCAGTGCAACAGATGCCGTAAGCATGTAACAACACACATTAATAATTGGGGTCATATTTTTGGTTTTAAACAAATGCAACCACTCCCATGCACCCTCAGAAAACAAAGTACAACTGCATTTTAAAAGATAAAACCCGATAGCCAACAAATGCATGACACTCCCTGGCTTTCAGCTCAGTCTCACCTGCAAGATACAGCTCATGATATCGGATGCAATTTTTGCATGTGGCGTGTCCTCATCTTTTCCGGAAGGCTTCAGGTTGTGCTCCAGACACGATTCCCACAGAGCCACGAGGGCTCTGCCGTGCTTTTCGATGGAGGCCGTCTCCCTGATGGCAGTGGTGATGCGAGTGATGCAGATCTCCACCACGGCCTGGTCGTTGTCATTGGTCTGGTAGTCCTAGTTCAAATGAAAAGATAATTGGCAGTGAATGCCCCCCCTTTTTAAGGACCCCACAAAACTAACCCGGAGACACAAAGTTTTTTTAATTGTCCGCTGCCCATTTTTCCACTTCCACCTTTACAATGAACATTTAGCATGATTAAACACAGAAATTAGTCATCCAATAGACAATTCACTGTTTTAGGTCTTCATTCTCATTACTGTAAAGTAATGAGTATGTACTTATGCTATCAAATGATTTGTAGTAGTCTGTCTTGAAGCATGGCCTTCTCGACCAGGGATGGCAGCCACAAACCTTAGAACCACTCACACAGGCCTCTTCTCCCATAACTGTCCTAAAACTAAAACTGGAATTGTTACATCCAATATATATATATATATAGCCAAATGCAGGGTCCCAAGTACCTCACATCAGGTCAAGTCCCTGATGTAAACAGTTAGTTTCAATTGGTATCAATGTAACATGAATAAAAGTTAATTAAACAGGCTTTATCACAAAATCCTGTAATCCCTCGTAATCCCCGACACAGATGCTGTATGGATACGAAACGGCGTTGCTTCGCAATAACTAAAAGACTCAAAATACATAATCACTGTCCCTCAGTCTAACCCATGCTGTTCCACCCTAAAAAGCAATGAAGATGAAAGACAGTTTGAAGTATTAACCAAAAGCCATTGGTTTTGCTGGATAAAGCACGGTCATTTTCAAAGGGCTGGAGCCAAAGTCAGCACTAGCTTGCAGGAGTGCAGCTCCAGAGTCAGCTCGGGGGGTTCTGAGCTGCAGCGTGCCATGAGAGCGCATCCTAGGCAGAAGCCACGACGTTTGGGTCTGTCCCAAAGGAATTCTCCACCTTTATTCACAGCTAGCCCTCTACAAGCTTGGCTTGGGGTCACAGAAAAAAATCCATGCACTTGTTAAAAGAAGAAAATCCTTACACTTTTTCTTTTGTATTAGACTACCTATTGGTAAAGAGGTGAACAAGCTAACAGCTGCTGGCTGGGACGGCACAGAGCAAACCCCGGTGAGAGCTGCCATCGCTGGCTGCGCGGGGACACAGAAAGCAGAGCGGTCTTGTCCGTACTGCTGCGAAACTCCTCGCATTTGGGGAAAAAACACACACACTGCTCTGCAAAATCCAGCCTGCTGAGCGGGTCCCCGATCTCCAGAGCCCTCTGGTGGGAATTGCCAAAACATTTCCTAGTGAATTCAGGCATTTTCTCTCAAAATGTCCATTAGGGGGAATTTGTGTAAAAATCCTGATAATCTGCAGTTAGGCAAGTCGAAGTACATCACAAACAGCAGAGGCAATGGCCAAAATAACTTCATTAATGTTCTGAATGACTGGGCAGATGTAATTGCTGTCAAAGAAATGTCCAACAAGAAGAGACCGTGTACGGTGGTTGTCCTGATGGGCGAGCCAGTTTTTGTTGCAACCAGCAACGCTGTGATCAATGCTCTGACAGCCAGAGGTTTGCACATTGCCAAAGTTGATTTCTAAAATCGCACGCTGTATGAAGTGCCAGAAAAGTGCAGATGTGAGAACCCGCGTGTGTTGCTAATTGAATGTCCTCAGGCTCAAAAAAGATTTTCCCTTCCCTTCAGCAGACTGGAAGCAGGAACAATAATGAGCTTTTATTTTTGGATAGCACTTCTAAAGACTTTACCAATATCCATGAGCCCACCACCATTCAGCACACTGTATGCTGCAAACAGAATACACACTACACATGCAGTGTACCTGTAACCTCCTGTTAATCTTTAATATGCTTTAAATAACTATTTAAGAAAAATTATTATAAACTTGAAATATCTTTAAAGGAAATCCAGCTAGGGGGAACTGGGTTTGGCTACCACATTTTTAAATCTTATTGTTTGCATGGCATTCTTGAGGGTTTTTTTAGAAACTTAAATTGTGTATACCCCTGTCTTTAATACTTTATTTATACAATACATTTAATCCCATGAAAAATGATTAAGAACAATGTTTCACTTACCACAGATGAACTAATTATTCTTATTTGTTCAAGAGCTTCTGAGAGGCTTCCTTCGATTTCAGCATCCTCTAAGGAGAAAAGATCCCCTGCACGTGAAAGGTCCTTTTGTGCCAAAACCAGCCTGAACAGATGATGCATGGCTGCGTTCGCTGCCACTCCGCCAGACCTCTGCATGCACCATGTGCATGAAGGACTCAGATGAGGACAGAACGGAAACAATCCTGTCTACTAGCGATCAATTTAATGTGAAGAATAAATCCAGGGCATATTTCAAGACTTCCTTGGCCCCAATCTAAAAAGAAAAAAAGAAAAAAAAATTAGCAAATGCATTGACTGTCATATTCTAGTTTAGCAAAGATTTTTAAATGGTGCGTGTGAGGAGCATACAGGATCCCCCGACCCAGGGATGTCCTTAGGCATGTACCACGAACTCCATGGTGAAGGACCTTTTGCCCTCAAACACTAAATAGCCTAAGATTAGCTAAACGATACATAACCTTTAATAAATAAAAACACATATTTGTGGCTTCACTGCACATCACCTGAGCAGGATGGTGACTGGACTAAGCGATGAGGATCACAAACCGCCTTTCTGTGATCAGTAGCAGAGCGGAGCTAGAGGCAGCGGTTGAAGCCACTTTGTTTTCTGGGTTGTTGTGTCTTGACTCCAGAAGTACACTATTAGCAAGATTGAGACGATAATGATTTTTGTTTAGAAAAAACAGTAAGTTTTGTTGCCAAAATGATCTCTGCAGTCTTTTCAACTCATGTAAAACAAACACTTTGCTGAGCTGAAACTATGCACTTCTTGGCTGGGGAATTTAACAGAAGCCGAGCCAAGCGGGGCTGGGCTCAGGACCATGCGCACGCTCATGAACAAGGACAGTCCTGCACTTGTGCCCCAAAACTCTGGTGTTTAAAGCATCCACAGAGGAGACACTTGTCTTAATTATAGAAGTTCGATTTCTTTTTCCCCACATTTCAGAAGTGCTATTTGTTATTTCAAGACTGCCGGGACTTGCCTCATGCTGATGGGTCCCTCTGTTCATGCACCATTGAAGCAAGGGTCTTCATGGCCAACCTCGATGCACACAAGAAAGGAACAAACAGCACAGGATCCTTCAGGCCCAGAACATCCCACAGGGATTGGGCACCCTCCCTTGGACTTTGCCAAAAGAGGTACAAATCCATGCAGACAGAAAATGTCTGTCCTTGAGTCTTCCAAGAGTCTCCATGATGGCCTTACCAGTAGGAATAGGCCAAAGGCAGTCCCTCCTCCCTCAGCTCCCGATTGTACTGCACTTCTTCCACCCTTTCCCACCAACACTTTTCATGATGACAAAGAAACCCAGCAAGCCACAGTTTCTCAGCCCCAAAGAGCACCTCTAGCTGCGGGGCCCTCCACGAGCTGCTAGCACTTCAGGCAGAGGTGCAAGGGAAGAGGGGTGGTGGAAAAGCCTGCCGTTCGAGACCCTGCTGAGAAAGGGCTGAACCACACAGAGGACCCTCACCAGCACTCACAGCAGCCATGCTGGACAGAAGTACACTGAGCTTCTGCCAGCCAAAGAGGACACAAAGACACTTGGTGCTGTGGCCCTGAGTAAGCTCAGCTTACGAAAGGAGAGGTTACATATGGGAATGTCTCCGTGCCCAGCGAAGCTGCTGCACAGCTCAACGTCTTCACCCCACACAAGGCCACCTCAAGCTCCCTTCAGCTTTAGCTGCATCTGCATTGGCCATCTTTTAGTACACCAGTGATCATTCTCACTCCTTCAACACCAACGTCGTCCACATCATCAGTACTTTCTCCATAATGAAGCGTGTGGAGATAAACACAGCATCATTCAAAGAAAGTGTGAAGCAGGCTGTTGTTAGTTGTTGCTTTATGAATCAAAACATCTTTCTGAATTGAAGTAAACATACCTAAATGTAAAGGACCTACATATAATATACATGTATATAGGTAGGTCCTTTACATTTAGATATGCAACAATCTAAACAAAGTTTCAGCTCAGCCACTAGTGGCTGTCCTGGCAGGAATACAGCAGATACATGACTATCTAGCTGACAAAATTACAACATTAAGGTAGACATACATTAAATATGACACATTAATTCAACAGTTTGAGTTAGCTTCAAATGTTACGCATTGGAAAAGCAGTTGCTAGAACTGTATCAGTTTGACTTTGTGCACATCGCTGAAATGAGCTAGTCTGTGTTTCCAATGAGTAAAATTTCCCTGTAGCTTTATATAGAGGAGAAAAATGTCTGAGATTTGACATATAATACCTGAAGTAAAATATAGTAGAAAAGGAAATCTTATGAGAAATAGGCTATTAGTAATCTGGACGGCGTGACGAAGAGGCTGAGTAAGTGTGACAAACTAAGGACTCCAACATCACCACATGCTCCACACAGGCTTGCATGAGATGAACCCGCCATAGCGTGCAGCCATGGCCACCCCGATGGCACGTGCCATGAGGTGCAGGCAGAGAGCTCCTGCCCACTGCTGCCTGCCTGCTGGAGCATGGGGTGGCTGCAGGCAGCTCTGTGCAGATGCAGATCTAACACAGCCATAGCCTGACACGAGAACACGTATTAAAATACAAAAATTATGTCACGAAGGAAAACTCTCCCTCTGTCTTCACTTACTCATCTCATAAAGAATATTTACTGATCCTGAGGCTAGGAAGATATCTACCAAGCACATCTTCCAGATGGCCTGTGTGGATTCACAGCCAGCTCTAGGTTCTTCTCTGGAGCTGATGAAGAAAGTACTACAGTGTCACAAACTGGATCGGTTATAACTATTATTTGAAATACAGAGTATCCTCAATTCCTGTTACTCTATTTTATGCTGTTTTTCAGAAAACAAAATGCAAAATGTCAAATAAGGGTCAAACCCGATGCAAAATGCTGAGAACCTTCTGGAAACAACTCGGTGAAACAATCTCTATTTTAATAGCACAGACAGCACCTTACACTTGATCAACCATAAGCCCAGTTGTAAGGTTTTTTTAATTTTCCCAAATCTATCAATATCGTTACACAGGACTTCTAGTTTGATTATTCGCAACAAGACAGAAGCAGAAAGGAGCTAATAAGATTGCAAACCCCGAAGCACAACAGGCTAGATCCTCCTGACAATCGCTACGGCATGAATCACCAGTCACCGAACTGCAGGGCATGGTGCAAGTACAGAGTAAGTTGGGCCCATCGTACTCAGCAATTCTCAAATTCAAAAATAAGAGTTCAAAAAGCCGCAGAACACAAACTGTTTTTACCTGTTCACGCTCCCACAATGCCATCCTCAGTGATGGTTACAGGTTCCTGGAAAGAAAGCCTGACCATTTCCTTTGCTCTCCCGCTACCCCGGGCAGCATCATCGGAGGGCACAGCAAGCGGGAAGCTGGGGAACCGGTGGCAAGCAGTGAACCTGAAGCTGTTAATTGCTGTGCCAGGAGTAAGGCATCTCAGGAATGCAGACTAAAGCAGCCTAAAAGTTACCAATGGCTCCGTCAGGTGACTAAAGGAACCTAAATGCAGAGAGGCCTTATCTCTGAAAGAAACACTCTGTTTCTAGGACAAAACACAAAGCCTACTCCACTTGAGGGCAGTTGTTTTTAAATAGAGAAAACAGAACTCTCTGTGTTAGTGGAAAGCTATCCTTCCCTGGGAAGAAGGTAAAAATACCCTCAGTAAACTCACACTGTTTGGAAGAAAAAGAACAAGTGAACAAACTTACTACAGAAGAGATTTTCTGTCCAAATGAATAAATGCTATCATTCTGTAACACATTATACGAATACAAAAGAGGGTCTGAAGTTTGCCTTGGCTTTTAACCTTACACTCACAAATAGCACAACAAAATCTGCACAAATAATCTGGAAAAATGCTCTAGGAACGGAGATTCATTTGAACCCTCCCTTTGATCAGCTGCACCGAAACACAGCAGCCCCTTCTTGGCCTTTTGCAGATGATATTCTACTCGATGTGTTTCTGCAGAGCTGCTCAGACAACACTAAGGACAATACAGAAAAGCATTTACTTACTATAAGCTCTTTGAAATGGAATTACAGCAAATCTTCTCAATAGTTACATTATGTAACAGTGCTGAAAATACTTTTCTTGCAGAGATCTTCAAAGGAAAAAATTGTCCCTTAAGCACCTCCTTGCCCTCTACAAGGTTGTACTGATTCCTACTAACAGGTAGTTTGCACTGAGGGAAAGCAAAAAACATAATACATGTCTTCTAAAATGTCTTTATTTTTTTAAAAAAGGGTCACGTCGGACAATAAAATTGCTTCTGAGTATGGTTCCTGAGATGTCTCATCACCTTGCCTCCACACCACCTATCAGCATCTGCTCATTCAGACAGGACAGAGATTACTGCATCTGTCAGATCCGTGTCTGAGATGGATCAGACTCATATTTGTGTCCCATGCACACAAGCAATGGAAAAGAGGCAGAGGGTCTCGCCACAGTTTGTACCTCCATCGGCGCAGCGTCTGGGGGGCTCACAGCAGGGATCCACACCTTCCGATAGTCAAAACCTGGGAAGCAAAGCAGTGACTCCAACTCTTGTAGCGAACTTCAAGTCATCATTATGCAGGGGGAAAAAAAATTCTCAGCTTATAACACAGGCCATTTCCACTGGTTCACAGCGGAGTCCCGCACCTAATTCAACATTTTGATTCTGATTTTCAACACCTAGTTTCCCTTTTCATGACAAGCTGAAAGAGCAGTATGTTCCCTGGGACCTTGAAACTGTTCCCCTCCAAGGTGTCTCTCAACTTGCTGGAGGCACAGCATTCTTACCAAAGCTCCTTATCAGAAGCAATCAGAATAAAAGCTAGCCTGACAGGTTTCAGAGCTTGAAGCAATTGAGTTGGTCTGTTTGCAAAATAATTCCCCCAATAATAGAAGATTAACAGTAAAAATTCCACGTAAAAGGGCAGCTGGACCTAAGGGCATCCAAAAGCCAATTGAAATTTGAACTAAAAGACTGATTGTTTCAGGTTTTATCAGGAACTCAGATTCTGCAGAATGACATTAGAAGGACAAAAAACCCCACAATCTTTCAAATCAAAGAGGAAGTGGAGAGGATAAAATTTTTTAAATTTAAAGTGAAGGAAATTCTACAAGAAATTAGAATAATTTCCTTAACTTTCAAAAGACTGGAAATGTAAGTATGATTATTCCATTTTACAGGATGGTGCTATCCCATGAAAACAAAAGTGCAACCTTCAAAGAACTGTGCAATAACATTGTTAATCTAGTTCCATGCTAAGCAACATAAATTGAAACCCCTCACTATATCTCAGGAATTTTAGGAAACGCAGGACACCTAGAGTTCATGTTGAGTGAACCTTACAGTATCTTCTAGTTTGCTCACTGCAAAGCACGCGGCAATTAAATCCTTCCTGTACTGTTGAACCAATCTTGTACATGAACTTCCATAATCCTGCATTTCAGGAGGAGGGTAAGCATGCGCAGTGCTAAGTGCTGAGCTAACTCACCCCGCAGCAAAATCCATGACCCACCACCATCCGGGATAGTCTCTGCAGACTCTCAAAGCCACTGGCCAGTTGCCGTTGAATACATTGAGAGACACAGGCTGTGAGTACGAACCATCCCCTCACTGGAGCCCCACCGAGCACAGATGATACTCCAGACCCACCGCATAGCCAGGGCTCCCGAGTGATCCCAAGATTCATTCAGCGCTTCCCAAACCCCACTCTGCTCTGTAACACTCAGTTTGCCATGGGCACCATGCGTGGTTCTCCTCAAATGCTGCAGCACAGCTCCCAGCTGGAGTTTCTTGTTCTCTACAGAAGGACCAAGCTACCACAGGTGCTAAAGCTCTCCAATAAACAAAACATAACGTTCATTTCCTGAAATATTAAAAAGAAAGAAATCTAAAAGGTATAAACTGAGCACCTGGTTCAAAAAAGTAACTTAGCTTGAAGTGTCAAGTAAAGTACACAGAAGACGAAGGTGATATGAGAATGCCCCTTAAACGGAGAGACTTGTGTTAAAGGCAGGAGAGGCCAGAGGTCTTGCTTGGGCAAGATCTTGGGTGATCAAAGCCCAATGCTTTGACTACTCTATCTATAAAAACAAAAAGAGAAAAAAAAAAAAAAAATCAATTTCCTTACCTCGCAGACATGTTGCCATGCTTAATACACTGGATTGTATGAAGTGCTTTGGATGCCCTGGATGAAAGATGCTATAGGAAAGCAAAAGCGAAATAGTATTAGTAACTCTTTGCCTTTTCAGCACTCTGTGTGCAGACTATAAAATACATGCTGCATGATACCTCCAGGAATACAACCCTGTATTTCACTAAGCAGGGTTTAATATTTAGGACATGGTCCCATAAAAAAAACCAACAGGACAGCAGCTCTGCTAAACCCTGTGGGAGTTCATGAAGTTATTCAAACGCGCATGGATTGAACAAAGCGAGGTTTAGATTTCCATTCTCTCTCAGGGTGGGGACAAATGTTTTCAACAACTGCATATTTAGTTTTATTTTACTTCTCCATGAATAGGAGGAAGATTAGAATCATCTTCAAAGCAAACTTTTATTCTGTGCATATGATAGGATTCCCTTTCTCTTTAAATCCTTCTCCCCCATCTCACAGGAAAAATTGGTTTTGTGAAATTGGAAAAAGTATGTCTCGAACAGTTACAGAAGCTTGTAATATCTCCAAGACTGCTGGATAATTCCTCCCCCCCATGTGCCCATCTAAAAAAAAAAAAAAAAAAAAAGCCTGGATACATTTCCTGGTTATTTTCAGCCTGAAACTTTCCCAAGAACACTCACATATGCAATTTATGCACAGAATATTGCAAGGTATTTCAGAGAACTTTTCCCCTCCATGTTACAGTAATAATTTGATTTATTTTTATGTTTGAAAAGCATTTACTAAAATAGAGCACACTTTCAAAACTTTTAAATAAAGTTCTCACATTTTTCAGTGAAAGGATTAAAGATTATATTGAAAGAGCATCATTTTCACACAGGGTGAATAGACTACAGCAGTTCCCATGGGATCAGCTGCATATATTTAAACTCTTCCCACAAGACAACCATTGTTTCCTACAAGCCTCTCTGGTTTTTTTCTGTCATGACAGGTTTCCACACTTCATGTCGTCTAGAAATCCCATGGATGCTGAGCTGGACCGGCTGATGAAACAATAAATTATGAAGTCTACTAATTAGGCTAGGGTTAAAAATGCTTTTTTGCTAATGAAACACCTTGCTGCAGTCCTGTGAGCTGTGAACTGACTTGCTCCCAACATCCAGTTCTTGTATACAAGGAAGCAGTATTCTTACTGCAGGCAACTGCAAAATAATCAGAGGAATTATACAGCCTCTTTTAAGACCCATCTCTTCTACCAGAATTCCAGGGCTATACTACCATTCTCAGTTTGAGCAAAGTTCAGTGTTCTTCCTAGACGTGTAAACTGGCATGTGAGTATTCTCCCCTGCAACAAACTGGCTTAGTTAGTAGGTTTTATAGGTCAGATGCTGCTTTAAGTGAACCACATTTCGCAGAATCCTTGCAGAACCAACTGATGCAGAGTGGTAAGAATGTACTGACAAACTTGCTAAGTGCTGCTTTTGCCAACAGTTTATAACTTGATCAAATTTTATATATATATATATGTATCTACTTGATAACCTATGTGCTGTCAAGACAGCTTTCTAATTTTCAATATATAAGAAATCACAAAGGTTTTTATTTGACTGCTGTGTCAGAACACACCAATGCTATATATAACACTTCATAAGACTTTGCATTTTTTAACATAAGACAGACTTGTAAGACTTTCAATTCTAAATATCTTAATGATATTAAAACATTACGCTAAAATAAACAACACACTGCTAACATGGAATAAATTGCTTCATATAACAAATACCAGTACACTCATTGTCACGGTGATGCTGTCAAAAGCTGGTGATTTTCAATGTGGCTTAACGAGCTTTCATATCTGTGACAAGTTTTAAAGGCTGTAGTGATGTTACAGAAAAAGAACTCATTATAAAATTTTACAAAACATGTAAATATGTATTTCTGTCTAAAGAGAGTGAAAGACTAAATGGAACAGAGCACGAGTGACTACAGGATAGAGTCTATAAGAATGACATTCTGGAAGTGAAAACTGGATTACAGCAAGAAATAAATTCAAAGTCACTGTCCCTCCGAGTCTCCTGAAATAGCATCACAGTCACTGAATATCCTAAGGTTCCTCCCAGGTACCTGGCAATCCACTCCAGTTTCTCTTCAGTACATGTTTTAATAGGGCCGACGGCTTCCCTAGCCTTGCAAAGTTCCCCTAACATCAGGCAACAATTCTACAGCACCAGGCACAAAGTGCGTCCAGAGCATGGGCAGGAAAGCAAAATGCCTTTGAGCCCCAGAATGAGCCAAGAGCACTGCAGGATTAACGAACATGCCGTCGCACACCACCACACGCAGGCACTGCTTTTCCTTTCTGTGGCACTTCAAGCTAACTTAAAACATTTTTCACAAACATCACTGCAATACATTTATACATTATAATAACCACAGCTCCTGCAGTCACAGAAAAAACAGTAACAGTCACACTATTAAAGACTACGTTTCCTACACTCTCAAAAAACTCTTCCATTATTTAATATTTGGATCTGCTACTCAACTTCTTTCCATGCAGTAATTTATTCATTATTGAAAATGTTACGTGAATGCATATGTAAGTTAGTTATTCATACCTCTCAGAAGAGGAACCTCTGAAAAACATTAATAATTGAAGGCAAATTGTCGCTCTTTAGAGAAATTCTGATAAAATCCATTACAGTTGTCAGTCCCCCCTTCCATCCCCCTGCCTCTGGTATGCGAGGCTGCTGGCTCGGTGCACAGCCTTGTCAAACCAACCGTACAGTCTATTCAGTTACCCTGGAGTTGTCATGTGGAATCAAGCAAACAAATATCTTCTCTCCATTTTCCCCAACTCCGGCACTCAAAAACAGATCAGAACTAATTCTTCACAAAGCTTAACTTCAGCAGCAGCTTGAGTGAAAACGCTTTGAGCTCGATATGGAATTTGAATTAGTTAAAAGCATTTATCAACAGCCAGTGGTTACATTCAGTTAATTAATAACTTGCTTAAGAGTAACGAGGAAATTGCAGAAGTTAATATTACTTATGGGGCCTCTTCTGAGAAGTCGGTGAGAAGGCTGGACCCTTTCAGTGTCTTTGGAGGAACATTAGCCAGAAGAAAAATCAGGAAAGAGTAGGACACTCGAGGAAACTCGTCCTTTTAGCTGACACCCGTTGCAGCTCACCAAATGGTGGACCTTCAGCCAGCCCTTACAAAGCATAACGGCCCAGGTAGAACCAGTGCCCAGGACCTACCTGAACACCTCCAAAACTTGGCAGCCGTAGCGGAGAAATGATTTCTAAACCATTCCAGTGGCATTCGGCACGCAAGTTGAACATGCTTTCCTTCCACATTCAGCATACTTTCGTCCTTAACTTTCCTCTGACAAATAAATTCCAGATTCCCAATGCGTTGACCACAACTAAAGCCTACACTACACACAGACCCAAAGGATCTTGATGGAACCGATACCGGCTATGTCCTCCTCTCCTGGGAGAGCACAGGAGCTAACCCACACTGGGAGTGTCCCAGCGCTGACATTTTTCTAGTAACGGCCAAAGTAATATCAAGTGAACAAACTCTCAGAACAGCAAAGTGTAAGGTCAAGCACTCTTAGCCAGCTGCTGGAAGAAATGAAAGACTGTTTGCCTAAAGATAACGAGGAGGCACGTTTGTACCATTCTTGTTAGGGCTTTTGTCCTTTTGCAATACAGAAAAAATTTATAAATTATGCAGTTAAAAAAAAAGAAAATCTGCTCCATAGAACATACATTCAGTCGTACGAGTCCTCAGTTTTGACAGCAAATCCTCCAAATAGCTTTTTTGCTCCTGTTCATTCCCCCGTGGCCTCTACAACCAAAGACAAAATCAATGGTGGGTGAACACATAATTTTAATGATGTTAAGTAGTTGTTTAAATGAAATGCAATTGTGCGTTCTCTAAATCTGCCTTTAAACCTCGCATGTATATGAAGAACACAGCTTGCTTCTCTCCTATCTCCACAAGACTGTAAATATCTCACAAGCTGATAGCAGAGCATAAATATTCTTACTCTAAAAAATACTTTTCTAAACAAGAGGTTTTTATAAAAAAAAAAAAGCTTCAAAAGGCAGCATGGTCTAACTAGGAGAGCATAAACGAGGGTCTTGGATTTTACTTCTGCATCCAATAACTACTTAAGTCACTGTGCAGTAGGAATTAATTAATTCATTCCCTCACTGTGAGTCTACTTTGGACTTCTAATAGCAACTGAAGTAATGTTTTCCCCCAGCGTCTGACAATATTTTATTTTTTCACGTGGAAGGAAAACTAGGACTACAAGCTGGTTTTGTCCTTACTCAAACACAACTACAGTTACAGCTAATGACAGTCCTCAGAATATTTACGTGGAAAAGCTTTCTGATAACTATGCTGAAAAGATAAGACCAGCATTGACTGTCTTCTCAGACAACCAATTCTCTTACTGTCATGAGTAGAAAGGGGTTCTTTGCATGCTGCTCTGCTCCCACCATGACCTATGCGGTCAGTAAGAAACCCAAGACAGACAGCAGGGTGGAGAATATAAGGCAGCAAAGTAAGGATCAGCGAGAGACACCCAAACAAGCTTTGAAAAGAAGACTGATGGCATTACCATGGAGAAACACAGTGACGTGGCCCCTTCCAAGCTAGGCACTTCGATCCCTTCCGGTCTGTACACTCCCTGCAGAGGTTTGCCATGCATCACCCTTTACAACCCTGACATAGTCATACCTTAATAGTTTCGCTTCTCCTTTTTCATTGATGGATTCATGCTACAAACCATTAAAGTCACTAAGACAATGAAATCTTAGCTAATGCAAGATGGCATGTGAAAGAATATAATGGGAAGACTGACTCAAGCCACTCAACGCAGTAATCTGAAAAGTTCTCTGACTTTCCTCTTGCTGTTCATAAAAATTGTAATCAACTACACAGAGAACAAAAAATTACCACTGGACCAGGATATGCTTGGAAAGACAAATGAAATCAGAGACAGCAAAGAGCGCTCCAGCAACTCACAACTCTAAAGCACGTAACGCACACGGTAAACAATATGTTGTATTAATAAGGCAAAAAAAGATATTCTGATAGTAAGGCAAAAAGATTTTCACATATATTTCACTATCTGAAAAAGAAGAATTTGGTTTTAAGTTTATTATAATAGCTACAAAGAATTTATGTCCTTTTTAAACAAAGCCCTGGAAATATTTATTTTGTTAGACTTCTTAAAATAAACATCTTGCTAGGAAAGAGACGTGCTATTGTCCTCTCTGACTAATTGGTGAACAGAAACAGAATATTCCATATTCATTGCATTTAGTCTAAATGAGTCATGTTATCTTCTACCCAGACAAAGCATTTTAATTTTAATAATGACAATGCTGACAGCTACAATACTGTTCTTGCAGAAGTTTGCTTGTAAATAATTAACAATTGTTGTATAATGACAGTGGGGTTTTTGATAGCTCTATTAATTTCACAGTCAGGCTGGAGTCTGTTTAATTTAGGGTAATCATAAAAATCCAACCCCCTCCCAACCTACTAACATAAAAGGCTAATTGAAAAAACAGGTTTACGTCCCTGCAGTCTGTCTCAATGCCAGAAATCTGTTGTACCCCAAGAGTCCCTCTCATGGAAAACCAAGGAGAATAGTACAGAAATCACAGATCATACCTCCAAATGGTTTACATGTTTGACTAATAATTATCTGATTTTGACGTTAAAGTCTGCATTGTGATAAATAACCAAGTTCACATAGCAACACTCTGCTCTATGCTGTAGGACCTGGTGGTCGGCCACTGTCAGTGACACCGCCGCAAGACAGATTGAGCACAGGACAGGGCAGCGCCTATTACTGCCCTTTAAATATGTGCCTTCATGCCTCTCAAAATCTTTTCAAGCAGGTGTACTGTCAAACAAAAAAAAAAAGTTAGATGTCAACCTAATATTTCTACCAAATTCCATATTAATTACTAAAGCTATTTTCTAACTATTCTAATTTTTTTTTCCCAAAGTATTGCTAATGCTCCATTTCAATTACTGGCAAAGCACTGCAATCCTGTTTGACACTTTTAGAATAGCTATTTATTTCTAAAGGCCAAATCCTGCGTACTAGACAAAGTCAAAGCTCCTCTTGAAATTAAAAGAGGTTTTCCCCAAATAAAGTCTAAAAACTATAGGATTTGACCCGTTGTCTCAGAGGAGCTAGACCCTGCCTCAGCTCTGTAGCTGTTCTTAGTCGGGTTCGTAGGTGGTTATTGCCTGGCAGCCCTATCTTGTAACAATACACCGAGCTCATTATCAGCTGCCCTGCTCCAAAAGGCTCATCTGCATCATAAAAGACAACATCTGCTGTGCATCTAGGTGCCATCTCGTTAAAAAAGTATATCAGAAATAGAAAAAGTTTGTATGGTCCTTTCTTTGCAGCCACTGCTGTTTTGGAGACAGTTCAAAAATACTCACAGGCAGCAAACAGCTGCCACTGCAGGTCCATATGACGGCACTTCAGAGGCTCCGCAGCCTCCCTCGCTGGGATGGGCAAACTGCAAACACCCCCAATCTCTTTTTTACATATACACATACATGCACACACACTCTCACATTGACATTTTACATATCAGATCACATTTTCATTAACCACCTGCATCATTTTCCAATTGATCTGCATATTGCATTACTCCAGGCATCTATTTCCATTCACTTTGTTTCCCACACACAAGGCTTTCCTAATTGAACTGCATAGTTTATGAACTGTGCTAATTGAGCTGCATAACTCCACTGCTGAGTTCTTATATACTGTACCAAGCAGAATATCGAGTGCTGGATTTGTGCCACTGGAGTTACAAGTTCTGCAAGTTGAGCAGTACTTGAACAGCTCTGCTGTATTTTGCAGTTCTTGGATTTCTGTATGTTTTTCCTACTTTGTAATACTCGTATGGGTTGAAATCTGCATTTGGCTTAAGCAAAAGTTTGTTTAAGGACAGCCAGGACAAATGAATTAAACTGTTGATGACAACCCAAGTAACCCTTGTATTCTGTCCCTGGGAGCAGAAGTCAAAAAAACTTACCCTAGGAGAGCAAGGCAGCTACTCCCACACAGGAGAAAAACTGCTGGGCCATGAGTTACTGTTCCAATAGGTGCCCAGGCTCCCAGTTTCTGGTAAAGAGCCAGAAGCCTTTAAAAGGGTCCTAAAAGCAGGAAGGAAAAGTATTGATAAGTAACCAGGAGGACATGCTGTTCTCAGCTGCCATAAATTAAGAGCTCGGCAATCAGTGCATGCCTGCTGCAGAGAGACAGAGGGTCTGGAGCCAAGGCTGGTTCTGCACAGCATCCAGCTGTTTCTCATTCTAATTAAGTCTATAGGCTAACAGTGGTTATTAATATTAAACACCTACCCTCTGAAGCTACTAATAAAACCAGATAATCCGTACCATAGATCCACATTTAAAATTAGTACAGGCATTTATGTTAACTTACAAGAAAGAGAAGCAGTACACACAATACAGTGTTCTCACACCCCTCTTACGCACAGGCTCTCCTCTCAGCTATGGACAGATGCCACAGAAAGAGCCAGTGTTGACAAAACACCAACACTTCTGTTCAGATGCTTAATAAGCTTACCATCGTTAACGCTATACCTCACAGATGAGCACAACGCTTTGAAGAACAAACAAGAGGAACAGTACTTCCACCAGAAACTCAAATTTCAATAATGGCATCAGAGCTCAGTAGTGGCAGTTCTCTGCAGGCTTAAGGAAACCAAGCAGCAGAAAAATAAAAGAGGCAGCACTTCATGGGACAAGTTATTTAAATGAATTAATATCAGCACTAATAGGGCTATGTAAATACCTTCCCAGGACAAGGTTTTGTTTGACAGATTTGTTGAAGAAAGCCTCTGTATAAATAAGGGAGCATGAAACCATGGAAATGTAGGATGGGAAAATCCCCAAGAGATTGTCTGACCTAGCTCTTTATGCTGCAGCAATAGCTGTCAGGTCTAGGTACACCTGATGTTTGTTCTGATCTTGCCTCCTTAAGCAAAGCTTTTCAACACTTCATAATTAGGAATTTACCCAGTAGCCAAGGACTTCTTCCTACTCCATTAAAAACAGAGGACAGCAAACCACTGTTTTGTTACAGTGTTTGATTTCTGTATGATTCTTTGCTTGCTCAAATATCTCCTTTTGGAGCAAACATCTCTTTCAGCTTCTCACCCTACTCAAATGCCCATGTTTTTTTCCATTCTTGTTGAATCTCTTCCGGAATCCTTTGTTCTGGAATGTCTCAGCCCATTTCTATAGGGCAATTGTGCCCTCAGGGAGCCGCTGGTAGCTGCTGATGCCCCCATACCGGGACCGGGCAACACCAGGGTAACCGGAACCTCGAGCCTTCCCACTCTCACGGACGGGA
>Ga0181612_109889_pt1 | contig 21711 bp, 11 predicted proteins | sample HoacroProtozoa21_FD_119630 | JGI IMG/M metagenome (GOLD analysis project Ga0181612, IMG submission 119630) | Hoatzin crop microbial communities from Cojedes, Venezuel. Combined Assembly of Gp0051906, Gp0051904, Gp0051908
GGAAGGGGGGAAGAGTGTGAATAAATAAAATAAAAGAAGGATATAACTTAGAGCTTCCTTTGAGCTGCTGTTTCAAGGGTGTGGTAAAAGGATCTAACAGCTTCCCAGGACAGGGAAATCTTGCTCTAGGCACATGCTGCTGTTCCATCTCTTTAATGAGTTGTATTGCTTTGCAAAGGAATGGCAAAAACTGTATATGTTTCTGCTGGGTTACTAAGTTGAATCATTTTATAAGGGTCCAGTGAGCTTAGAGCAATGAATGCATCAGGATTGGACAGGAGGGAGTAATGATTCCCCTGTGTCTTGCAGGGAGCTGTTAGGCTGCTTCTTGATAAACCTTGGTAAGCCTTTGAAGTGACCTCCTTCTAGAAGAGTCAGTAAAGTGGTTTAAATTGGAAGTGATATGTGTATCTAGGATACGTGGTACCACAAAAGTATGAAAATGAGCGGTTCATTGTGACTGTGAGTAGGTTGACTTTCAAGTACGTTTTAAAGGTGGTTACTTCACAAAAAAAATACTTTCCTGACTTTTGGGTTATGTCCCCTCAGACACTCCAAACTGTGTTTCACCAAATATGTATAATACAGAATATTGCTAAGTAGTCATCATTTATTTATGGCTTTATGATTTGATTTTAATTGTGAATTCCCTTTTCTTCTATGGCAGCACAAAAAAGTGTTCCATTTGGAACACAGAAAAGTTCAACTACCATGGTGTTGCACGAAAATCGGGAAATCATTCCAGAATTCACAAAGTTTATTCAGTCTCTACATTTTGCTTTAATCCAGTCTCGTAAAGACACTACTGCAGATTTCAATGCTGTTGTGGAAAAGTATATAAATGAGTATTTGAAAAGATGCTGTAGTGGCTCTGGAAAATATAGAGAATTTGTTTTATATCGGTATGAATCACGGTTGGATGACAAAAAATTTCTTTATCCTGCTCCAAAAAATAAATCTCATGTTGACAGCTCCTTGCAAAACTATATTTTTGGTTGTGAGGCATATCAACTACCTGTTTCTAGAGCTAAGGAACTGATGGAGGGAAATCGGAAACTTCAACAGTTCAGTCCCATCTCAGATTATGAAGCCACAGAAGACGACTCTGATTTTGCCAATGCAAAATGTGGGAAAAGAATCCGTGCAAAATATGAAGCCACTGCTGCCAAGCGAAAACTGCCTCATTCTGGAGATTATGATACCGAAAGACTCAAAGAACTTATTAACTTAATCCAGTGTAGGAAAAAAAATGTAGGTGGAGATTCTGATTCTGAAGACCTTAGAAATAAAAGTGGTCTGAAAAGGAAGCTGGAAAAACAGTCTGAAAATTTGCGGAAATACTTAAAAATAAGTGAATCTTCAGAGAATAGTTTTCAGTATGAAGGTAAGAAAGTCTTTGTTTAGAGTTCCTCTTTAAACATTGTAATTCAAAGTGTACTTAACTTTTAAGCTTTATAGATTGAATGTTTTTTGGGTACCGTGGATATTGTAATGCATGGTAGTTCATTTGAATGTTGGCCTGAGATCTGTCAATAGAGATGTAGTTTATGTAGGTTGCCTCTTTCTAGAAGACAAGTTAACAGGACTTGTTATGGAAGCTGCTTTTGTTCTGCCTCTTTGGAAAGAAGGCAGACTGCCCAAGAGTTTGCTTAGCTGTGCAGCTGTCCAAAGACGTTCTAATATAGAGTACTAACCAGTCTTGGTCTTGGTGTTGTAATGTCTTTTGCAGAGTTTGACTTTAGGCATTGCTGTAATTCTTTATGGCTCCAATACCCTATGTAATACCTAATAAATTTAGATTGAAGGGGAGAATTAAATTCTAAGCATGAGCACAGTTAAGTTTTGAAATAGCCAGTAATGTGTGTAGTGGGGCGAAGGAAACAACCTAATAGTATTAGGATTTAATTACTCTGTACATGAAATTACCTACGTCCAAACCTCAGATAATTATCACAGACATTATCTGATACTTAAGATCTGCCAAAAAACCTGTTCTGACTTCTGCTTCCCCGACCCTTTTCTCAAGGCCGTGATGGAGGCCTCCTTGAGAAAGGGGGAAACTGAGGAGAAGGGTGGCAGAAAGAAGGGGAATTACATCAAGTGCCAGTCATTCTTACGAGTATGTGAATCACTTTGGGAGATGAAGTGGCTGATGTTAGGAATAAGTTTCCCTTTTGAGAGGGACAAAAGCTGCTGGCATGTGTGGACAGAGACAGAGGGTAGGCTATGTGCTAGATCTTGGGATTCTTGCTTGGAAGTCTGTGAATCTTTGGGGTCATTTTACGTTGATTGTTAATATGAAATAGATTAAGGCATTTCTGCCTGGCTGTGATCAGAGCAGAATTTATTTAAAACTAAATTTTGACTTAACTCCTTCAGGGGTACCAAACCAGCAACATCTGTCTATGGTTTGAATTCTGTGGTTTTATATAACCCTGAAAGTAATTTGTTAGTCCTGCAAAAAATTTTGCCTAAAATATTGTGAGCTGAAGTATCAAAACATGATTCGATTTCCATATATGATTAGTGAGTTAGGGGTTCGTAAGATACTGGAAGTGGTTCCCTGGCCTGCCTCTTTCCAAGAAGAATAAATACCTATGGTATTTACTCATCCAATGGGGTGAGTAGAATAATAACCCTGTTCTAAAGTCACGTTTTAGTATAAATAGGCATGGTAAAGTTTTAGAATCACACTTAGTCTAAGATAGCTTGTGACGTTAAGCATTCAGAAACTCACAGCTTCTGGAGCAACAGTGATAGGATGGAGAGAAGTAAATATTTTCCTCAAACTAATCTTTTTCTCTCAAAAAGCGATGGAGAGTATTACAAGGTTTCCATAAAATACATAAATCATAGTATGTGACTGCTTTTAAAACATAAACAAGTGTGATGTTGAGAGACCTAAAAAAAGGTAATTATTTATCTGGGGGAGAGTATTAGCTTTAGAAAGCTGCCCTTTTATCAACATCTACCTGTTTAAAATTTTTTGTTAAGAAGATGAATGTATGTGTACTGTATGAATTGATGCTAAAGAGTGAGACTGTGGGTATATGATAGATATTTGGGGGAGGGTGGGTCTGGTTTTGTTTTTATTTTAAAACTTAGTAATGGATTACTTTTCCCCTCCTCCCCCTACTCTAAGGGGGCAGAACCTCGGATTCGCCACACTCTGTTTTCTCAGTTAATACTGGTCTTGGACATGATACTGACTTGAGGCAGCAAGATGTATCCGACCCTGCTGTATCTGACACACATGGCCTCATTAAACTGCTTTTAGAAACGCTAGCTAGTGCAGGACGCTTGGATTCGTCGTTGGCACGGTCTGTAAATCAAGCTTTAGGATTAAGCACTGATGAAATTGAAGAGGATATGAGACAAAACTATGAATATGAATCCATTCCAGCGCAGGACAAAGATGATCATGAGCTTCCTAATACTGCTCAGGCTGAAAATGTTAACTTTAAGGACCCACAGAGCCCAGTGATACTGGAAACTGATGCAGTATGCTTACCCTACCCTGTTGATGTTGATCTACAGCTTTCGGCTAACGAAGTAGGCCTTGAACACACGCTACGTTTAAAAGTAAGTGAAACTGCCGAGTTGGTAGATGCTGATAAGGAAGTTACTGTTTTCATAAATATTATGAGACTGAATGAAAAAACATTGTAATTTTTTACATAGGTAAACATAGATAAGCACTAATTTTTTTGTGAAGAAGCTTTGCTGTTTGGTAGGAGCACATATGGAGATTTTCTTACCTCTAGGACATGTTCCTGGTTCTTTATGTCTACTCTTCTGTAATAAAATAAAATTATAATTAAGAATACCTGAAAGATGGAAAGCAACCATGGTCAGCCTTCCTCACTAGCTTTACAGTAAGTGTCATATGTTGCTGCTTCAGCAATAGGCAGCAAACCTTCTGTCATTTCGTGGCCGAGTTCTGTATATGAGGGGTTTTTTTCGTATTTGCTGAGACCAAAGCCTTGCAGTTGTCTTTTGCGTCTTGTAGAAAAAAAGATACTCTAGTCTGGCTCTCACCTTGCTTATGGTGGTAATTAGCAATCTGTGAAGTTGTTGCCTGGAACAGGTACAGTGCTACTGTAACAGCTTGCATACTGCTTCCATCTTCCTCCTTTGGGGGCGATTCTTGGTCTGACTAGGGTGTTGAGGTTTACTGAACCTGAAGCTCAGTCAGGAGACATGGGAGAGTTCCTCATCAGAGTTATTGCTTAGCTGTTACTCTTCCTGAAAATGGGTTATAAGGTAGGAGTTTCTGTCTGTAATGGACTCTCTCTGCAGTGGTTGCAGGGCAGGCCGTTAATGATTGTGCACTGCTTAGTCTTTAGCCTTACAGACCTGATAGGTGGTTTGAATATGACAACTTGTCATGATTATGGAATTCCATCTCGGGCACAGAAATGAGCCTGTTTTTGACCAGGCTCCTGCCAGATCTAAGTTGAGAAGATCTCTTTCAAAGCTTATACACTCAGAATTCTGCCTTCTTCTCCCCCCAAATGCAAACCAAAAATAAATACATCAGTTGTAGGCTGTATAATTTAAAGGCTTTTTTTGGCATGTTGCTTTATTGTCATAAGCAAGAAAGTGAAAGAAGTCAAATTGCGATCTGGTATTCAGAGTTGGTTGGAGGTATCTTAAACAAGAATGTTTATCGACAGGTGATCAAGAGTTACTCTGGAGAAGCAGAATGACAGCTGTTACCTTTTAATGATAGCTGTCTCGTCTGCATAGAACAGATTGGCAAAACTAAGTCGATTTGTCTTTGGGAACTAAATATGCTTTATGGATTCTGGACTATTATCTTAAAAACAAACAAAAAAACCCAGTGGCAACAGGTTTCCTCAGCTGACTGTACCCATGTGTGAGTTAGTGACCTTTTCTAGTGACAGTACGTCAGGGTTGATAAAGTGATTCTTACTGCTTTGCAATCATTAAGCATTCTTTTGCTCTAAGTGTAGTTATTTTCCAGTTTTGGGTGTTGATCTTGGTCCAGCCTCTTCAAAGTGTATTCTCTCTCGTTCTTAACAGTAGCAGGCATTTTACAGGGCAGGAAAGCGCCCTTCACTTGTGTGCACAAGTGAGGATCCTGCAATCCTTGTCTTTTGGTCTTGTGCTGTGGAGAAGTTGAGGGGCTTGTTTCTGTCCCTCTAGCAGTGTCTGAGTGAGTAAGCATTAAGAAACGTGCGTAGTGGCAGGTCTTCAATGCTCTATGGATATTAAAGATGGTTGGGAAATTGGCTTTATTTAGTTTTGGTGGGAGCAGAGTTGAACACTTCAGGTGCACATTCTGAGCACTTAAACCACATGGCTATCTCTCTTCATGTGCCCTCTTGGTGCAGTGGTGTGTCTGTGTTCCACCCATACTTTTCATGACTGCATATAACTGGCAGAACACCCTTTGAAAAAGGCTCTTGTGCTTAGTGTTCAGAGTTCCCCAGCTGCTTGCTCCATCAAGTTACTCTACAGAGTGGTTGTTCTATGGTTTGTGTTACTGATACTTCTACACAAAGCCCAGTTTCTAAGTCATGGAGCAGGAAGGAGTTTGTCCTACCTGTAGTCTCTGCTGTTCTGCTTCTAACTGTCTGGAATGTGAGATGAAATTGGATTGTTCAAGGGTTTAATACTAGTTGCAGGCAGTTCCTCTGTAATGCCAACGTCTCATGACTTTAGTCAGCTATCAAGACAACAGCCTGAAAAAGGCTAAGGAGTAGACAGTTCTATTTTTTTTTTTTCCCCTCTTTGGCTCCTTTTCTCCATGACCCACCCAGCTTCTGTACTCTAAGGCATGTGTTCAGGACTGCCTTATTTACTTAATGCTAGACCACCAGCAAAGACGTCTGTCTCAGAAATTATCAAACAGGTAAATGAAATCTATAAGTACCTCATGTAAACATTTCCAGGTTTGACTTGACTTGATTGATGGCAGAATTGCCAGTATGCTGGTGAACTCAGGTGCGTTCTTACTGTCAGCTGTTCAGAATGTAAAAGCTTGATAGCTACCAAAAAAACAGTTTTGAGCTGAGAATTTTTATTGTTTTGTAGGAAGCAAGCACTGGAAATGTAACTTGTTTTGAAGACTACAGTCCATGTCCTAGTACGCCTATAGAACATGTTTATCGCAGGCAACATTCCAACTCAAATAACATAGGAGAAGTTGGAATGCACTGGAAACTTATTCCAATTACAGGTAAGATGAGTTTAACTCTTACGCTGCTACAAATACTGAGTGGAAACATGTTCTAAAGATTTGTGTCTTTCATAGATCCTATTCTTGGTTCACGTATTGATACACAAGCATATCTATAGCCTATGCAGTTGTTTCTGATACTTGATTAATATAGAAATCTGCTGGATGAAAACAGATACTGGTCGAGAATATTACTTTGAGCACATACTGACGTAATCTAGAAATGTGAATGCTAGAGTATTTATCTTGTGGGGTACACAGCTGTTATGAATTCAGTGTTTGAACTTGCTAGGTTCTGCTGAAAGTTTTGGTGGGTGGATAATCGCAACTAGTAATCCAGGAAAGTAACGAAAAATGTGTTGTTCTTATAGAAAGTAGTTGACTTCATATTGCATCAAGCTTTTGAAGTAAAAGTGCTTCAAAGCCTTTGTCCTTATCTAAACATTTACGTCTTAATCTTATAGAAGCAGCTTCTTGTTCTGCTTCTTAATGAGTCAGCAGTCTCAAATCTTGGGACAGCATAAAAGCATGGATTTGAAGGATGTGGAAACTGGGCTGGAAGAATAGTCACCAAGAGCACTACAGTGAAGGCTATGAATTAAGTCATCTTATGGCTAAATCCAGATAGAATTTGTTCAATGCATTATCTCAGTAGAAACGTACTGATTTCTGATTGTGCTCCAGCAATGCTGGAATCTGTCTCTTGGACACTTCTGATGCCAGATTCTGATTGCAGTTGGGTAGTTCAGCAGCTCTTGTTTGTTTGTTTGACTGAGAAGGGAGGAGGGCAGGGGAAATGGGTTTCCCTTCACAGTATTCGTAGGCCTTTCAACGAAATATCCGGGAAGTTCTGGATAACATTTTCTGCACTTTCTTTGAGAGTCAAACATCAAAAATCTGTTCTGATACTTTGCCAAGTTACAGAGTATGGATCAGTAAAGTTGTTTGGAGAGGATGTTATTTCTTTTACTCCTGGAGGAAGTGGCCGCTGTGCATATAGGTGAGGATATGGTTGCTGAGGTAACTAGTTAAGTGGATGATTAAGCATCTAAAAACTGTAATACGTCATAGACACTGGATGTGGGAGTTCATGCAAGGGTTTGTCAATTGACTGACATGTTGCACAGTCATCTGTGCGACTAGGAATCTTACTAGAAAAAAACGTTTCTAAAGTCTTCTAAGAGGGAGAAGTGCCTTTCTAGAGGTGAAAGAGATTGTCTTGAGCATCACTGGATATCCTGAGTTCCCATGAGGTCAGTTCTTCAAATTGGCTCATACTGCAGCAAGTATTGACTAACTATGCAGTGTGATCATCAGAAAGGTGCTATGTAAGTACCAAGAAACCCCACAAATGCCACCTGCTGCTGACTTCAGGAGGGGCAGGAGGAGTTCAAGAGGATCAGCTTGAAAAATGTGAATGTAAGCAAACAGGTGAGAAGAGTGGGTGGGACAGTTTGCATATGTCACTGTGGTCTGAACTACTGAGCAACTCGTATTCTCACCTGGTATTGAATTTTCATCAGAAAATTAGATCAGTAATACGCTGTTCAGCAAGTAGATTCATTTTATTGAAGTACATCAAGAAGGCTGTAGGGCAGTCAGAAGAGCCTTCAATGGTTTGGGCTACTGGCAGCCGATTCTTCCTGGTATGGTATCTTCTAGAAGGCTTTGAATTTTTATTCTAGGGAATTAAGATTGATTCAGTAACGTAATTTAAAGGAAGCTTTGTTCTTTTCTGAAACTGGTATCTTTCTAAATCCAGTGGCTTTTCCCTGTCTCTCATTTTTGTAGTAAGGTAGCTATAAAAAGGAATTTGGAGAACATCAATCTTTATTTTTAATCTCTGCTCAATTGCAGGAAGGCAAATTAGCAACCTCTTGTTTTTTCTTTTTAAACAAAAATACATTGTACTTTTGATACGAGGATCATATTCAGCTAAACGTACTTTAAAAACTCAACTCTTTATAGTTGTGCCTTGAGGAGTGGGGGGTTTGTTTTGCTTCTTCCCAACATGAGAAAGTGTAGGAGAACATAGTTGTTCATAGGTCCTCAACTCCTCTGGGCTGCTTCTGTATCGTGGTGGTGTTCATTTCTTCATGATTACATAACCTAAACTGCTGACAAGAGGAAAGAAACCTGAGTCTGATTTTTGAAAGCGAACTTAGGCACGTGTGTGTTTTAACAAACGCATCCAGACTCAGTTTTGGGTTGAATTTGAGATGCTGCTTTGGCTTTAGACATTAAGTGCAAAACTGATGTTTGTTCTTGCTTATTCTTCCTTCTGTCGTGAGAGAAGATTGATGCCTTAATAGGCATTCTTAAAAGTGATGGCTTTTGATGACACTTGTCTTGGATATGAAGAAACAATGTTCTAGGCTTTCTTTGTCAGGTGGTGTTTGAATTTCTGATTTCAAAGTCTACCCAAGAATCCGCTTTCTGGAGTTGCTGTAGAAAGACCTCTCTGAAGCAGTGAGGAATTTGACTCTTAGTCTGCCAGGATAGGTACTTCTGCAGCTCTTTGACAGCTGCTCTTTCCAAGGTTGTTTTCAGGCAGTGCTCCTTTTGGTTTCTTTGACATACCCAGTTGCGAGGTATTACCAACAAAGAGTATGTCTGGAATCCTACATCGAACTTTAATTATTGTAGCAGTGTTTATTTACTTCTTTGGGATTTGCTCCTTGCTCATGCATGTGGTTTTTTGTGAAGACTTGTGACGCAAAGGTGTAGATCTATGAAGGATGCCACCTTCAGAGAATTCTGTTTAAATAACAGTAACTTTAGTTTAAATCATCCTCTTATTTTTTTAATCATGTTTTTTACATGTTAGAAAATACTTTGGAGTTATATATCATATTCAGCAGTATGTCTTTCTGTATGCCAGTATACCTTTGGAGAATAACCTGATCAGTTCTTAATCGTATATAACTTGAAAACTTTTTTCCTAATATAATTGCTATAGAAACTTTCTAACAAACTGGGATGAGTGGATTGTATATTATTTTTTTCAGTAACCTTGGGATTTGAAATTTTACCGGTATTGGGGTGCAGACAGGAGAGCCACAGACCAAAATGTCATTGCTAAAAATTGGTATGCAACTGATTAGCTGTATTAAAATGTAAGAAGGTTTGGATGATGAGAGGCTTTCAGCACTGCTTGCAGCAGAACTGGTTCTGTGTATCAAAAACTACCGTAAGACTTAGGTCCTACCATCTTAAGCAAAAAAAAATCTGCTCTCAATTGCAAGATCAGACAAGCAGCTTGCGCTTTGCAGTCTAACTCCACAAGGTAGTGTGTGGCTAAAGGAAGCCTTTTGAAGGTCTGAGGATTATAAGATAGTAGCAAATGAAAGTATTTGAATAATTTGTCACCCTGCTTGATTTCTGATTTTTTTTTAATTAAGGCAGTTCCTGTTATGCTTAATCAGATGTTATCTCTGGGAAAATTACTGGTGTTCTGCTTTTCTGAGGAAACTTTGACTTTATTGTTTACTATCTTAGTGTGCTGTAGCTCAGCAGCCAGTAACACTTGAGTCTTTGGATTTAAGTTGATTGGCGGGGGGAGGCACAACGGTAGTGCTCTTTTACAACTGTATTTTGGAGGGTTTAGTATATCAGTTGTGTGTGACTTTCAAACATGAGATGATGATCATTAACTCTTCCTATATAGGTCTGAAATCACCAGAAGAACCACTGGTGTATTTACCGCCAAAGGATGCCTTTCCTAATGACCCCCGGGTAATAAGTAGACAGAGAAGTTCTGATTATCAGTTTCCATACTCTCCATTTGCAGACACACAAAAGGGGACAGCAGAAGATGGACTTTATACAAGACAAGTGGAGAAACTTGAAGATCAGTGTGGGCTAGCAGATCACCCTTTTACAACTAAGCATTCCATTAGTGCAATAATAGAGACTACACTATTAGAAGAATATAATCTCTTTGCAAGAAAGATTCAGGAAATTTTGCAGCAAAAGAATATTGCTTATGTTAGTGGTGTGTCCACACCAGTCTTCTCTGCCCGAGAGAGAATAATGAGACTTTCTGAGTACATCTGTTTACAGGCATCAGAGATTTCTGTCCAAGAATATATAGAGACACTGAGTGAGAAGTTGAATAGTGTTATTTTGTCCTCTTCGTGCACTAGGGGTACTCCACCAACTTATTGTAGTCCTGAATCAGCAGAAGTGGTTAGTAACGCTGCACTGAATCCTCCACCCGACACATTGCCTGTTTGCAGGGACTCTGACACGGTGTTGTTACCAGAGCCATTGTGTAATAACGTGGTGGAAGAGCTGGATTCTAACGAGCAGCGTTCGTCAAGCTTACCCTTAGTGAAGGAGGAAATGGATCATGTGAATGCTAAAACGGAGGATACGTTGACATCTGGTCAGACCTCTTCCAGTGGTGATCTGATGGAGCCACCAGAAAAGATACAGAAATCCCCAGAGAACTTAAACATTTCAACCCAGCCAGCCCTTTCTGATTTTATAAGTCAGTTAAAACCGGAAGTATTTAACAGTTTGGTCAAAATTATTAAAGATGTACAGAAAAACACTGTGAAATTTTATATTCATGAAGAGGAGGAAAGCATTCTCTGCAAAGAAATCAAGGTAAATATGTTCCAGTTCAACCTCTCTATAGTGTTAAAATAGAATAGAGTGCCTTTCCAGTCAGTATGTGTAAAACTGGACTTGCAAACATAAGGTAGTCTGAACGTTGTTTCAGAAAAGGTTGAATTGTGAAAGTAGGCTGTCCGGTCCCATTTCTCATTGGAGCTTCTGCGGTAGCCTGGCTTATATTTAGCTTTTACGTGAGTCTGTTTCTTGCAGTGGGAAAGCAGAACAAGCTGTAGTTTGGTTCTTTCTGAAGCTCCTGCCAGGAGGTAGCCTTATGGAAAAAGAATAGCAAGAGCAAAAATATGATCGCTTATGATTTTAGAAAGAAAATGAAAAGTCGATGTGTGTAGTTTGGGGTTTTTTTTTCCCTTCCTCTCCAGTTAATAATACAGGTAGCTTTTGGAGATTACTGTTCTTCTGTATTTAAATGAGTAAGATGAAAGTTGAAAGGGAAATAATGAAAACTTGTGGTTTTACTTGAAAACTCATGCAGTTTTGATAGGCTGTCAGTTGGCCATTTATGTGCGATTCTCTACGAATGACTGACTTGCTGAAACAGCCTATTTCTGTGTTGCTACATCCTTCCGATTAAGGTATCGGAAAGACAAAGAAGCCAGTGCCTCTGAGATTCATTTGACGTGGTCATCGTGTGGGGGTTGTTTTGGCCGAACTACCTACTGGCTTTTCTTCACCATCTTCTCTCCCTGTGGTGTTAGGAATATCTTACGAAGTTAGGTAACACAGAGTGCCATCCGGAACAGTTCCTTAAAAGAAGAGCTGCTTTAGATAAACTGTTGATAATTATCCAAAATGAAGACATTGCCAACCTCATCCATAAGGTACGTCACATAAGTGAGTGTGTGCTACAGAAAGCTATTGTTAAAATGTGGTGAGACGAGCTCATTTTGAGCAAGGCTTTCTCCTAACAACACAGCATTTAAACGATGTCCTGTGTTCAGCTGCCGTTTGAAGAAACAAAAGTGGTTGTGGTGAATACCTGATCTTGTTCCACCATACACCTGTAACTTCTTCCACCTCCACATAAGTGGTAATGCATACTTATTTTTAGTAGTTGTAAAGTTGTGCAGAGACATGAGTAGTTCGGTGGTGCTCCAGTGGGAAGTGAAGGCAGCTGTCGGATGACCGTAGGGATTCCTGACCGCTGGGTTTAAGAACCTGTGAGGGACAGGAAGTAGAATTTCTCTTAAGTGCTCAGCTTCCATTGTCTCATGCCTGTGATGTTTGTGAGAGAGCACCTCCCATGGCAAGAGGAAAAAGATAATAATTCTTGGAAAATGTGTTTTGAAGTTTGATATTTGGTATTAGTAAGTAGGAAAGTTCTGTAGGTTTTTTTCTTTTTTATCATCTTTGGTATACATCTCTGATTTAGAACATTTTTAAACAGATACCTGGCTTAGTAACTTTGAAGAGGCTTTCTTGTGTCAGCTTTGCGGGTGTCGATAGTTTGGATGATGTGAAAAATCACACTTACAATGAATTGTTTGTGTCTGGCGGTTTTGTTGTGTCGGATGAATCTGTCCTTAATCCAGAGTCCCTCACTACAGGTAAGTGTGACACTTTCTGAAGCTTTAAAATACGGACAAAAAAAGACGAAAATTTAGTATGAGAAAGATGCCATACTCATCGCAGTGAAGAATCAAGTCTTCTATCTATTTTTTGTGGGTTTTGTGGTTTGTTTTGTTTTGAGACTTCAGCTAATTCGGTCTCTTTCTTATCTCAGTGGCCTTTTTGGAGAACCTGTTTCTGGGGAACATGTGAACTTGGAGATCTTGTCTTTCTATTTGTGTTAGATTGTGTAGTTACGTATATGGCCCCTTTTATTCCATATTACTCAATCCGCAAGTATGCCAGAAAAAAAACACTGAAAATTTACATTTTTTCACTTTTTCTTTATTTGAAATTGAATAGTTAATGAAGTTACTAGGTTTTTTAAATAGATATTTTAGCAAGGCAGACCATGTATGACTGAATTCAGCTTTTACGTAAACAGATGCCACTGTTAGGCATCTGACCTACAAAAAAGCAGCTCAGTTTTGGAATATTGTTGGCTAATCTGCTGGGAAGAAAACCTAAAGTACTAGGCTAATGTTCAGAGTTGTGCAACTATACTTTGATGAAAGCGGAAAGAAGCTTTATGTATATACTGAAGCAGTATTTTCAGTTTGCATACCACAAAATTTAACTTCTATTCAATATCTCCCAAAACAGATAAACTAAAACAGTTCTTAAAGTTTTTGGAGGACCTCAGTACCCCAGATGGGAAATGGCAGTGGAAAGTCCACTGCAAAATACAAAAAAAACTTAAAGAGCTGGGGAGGTAAGTGGTGTTCTTCAAATACCAGTTGTTACTATGCTTCAGCTTCAATGATGCTCTAAAAAACCTAGTTAAGTAGAACTTACGAATGTCTTTTGACTTACTTGATCTAAGGTCAGGATAAATATTAAAATTATCTTTCTAATAGTGTGCTTTTTTTCCCCGTTATAGAATGAATGCTAATGCCCTGAGCCTGCTGACCCTTCTGAATACCTATCAAAAGAAGCACTTGGTTGAGATTCTGTCTTACCATAACTGTGATTCTCAAACTCGAAACGCTCCCGAATTAGACTGTCTTATCAGGCTTCAGGCTCAAAACATACAACAGCGACACGTTGTCTTCTTAACAGGTAAAAACAAAATTTAGAGATATCTCTCTCCCTCTTTTGATAATAGGTGCTAAGTATTAATAAAAATCTCATTTTGCGTATTCAGAAAAGAATCTCAGAACACTTTCAAATTACGTTGATAATGGAATAGTGGTTGCTACTGTTGATGACTTTATGCAAAATTTTAAAAGTCTCGTTGGGTATCACAACTCGGTTACTGAAGAAAACAGCCTTCCTCACTCTGATCCGCACAAAAGACAATCAGGTAATACTGAACACACTTACACTTTCTTTAGCTAATTAGATGTGTGGGGTGGATGAAATAGTGTGCCTTTACTCTTGTAAATGAACACTGCAGATGGCCAGGAAAACCCAACTCTCAGGCTACTCTTTTTCTATTTTAAATGATGGGGGAAAAGCAGCTGGGATGGAGCACCAGAGGAGATCTTAAATACAGAGTTACAGGCTAATGTGGTGTTCGGGAAAGTTAGACATAGGCCAGAGCGGTGTAACTGTCTGTTCTCAGGAGAAGGATAAACTTAATGATAGGTTTTAGAAACCATAACGAAAGGACTGAGATTGTCACTAATTGTACTCCTTTGATTGTCTGATCAAATACTCACCTACTGTATAACTTTAGATGCTGTTTTGACATTAACCCCTTTGGAGCTGGGAGTTGGGATTTCCCAACACTAAGCATGAACACAATGCGCAGAAGCTTTTAGCATCGGAATAACTGGACACTCACACAGAGGGTTAAGTGTGTATGTTGAGTAAGTGAACAAGAGTGGCAGAAGACCAAGACATAAGTGATATTGGACTTGCAGACCTGAAGCGTAACACTCTGTGAGTAGTGTATAGCTTTTCTAACAAAAGTTTGTATTTCAATAGAATAGGACTTTCTCTCTTTTTTAATGTAGTTCTTGTAGAAAACGATGAAAAGGATGAGGAGGACATGTCTCTGGATTCAGGGGATGAAACATCACAAATAGAAATCTACAATGACGCCTCTGAAACTCATGTGGAAGCTTTGCAGACAGAGGCCAAGGGCTCACATGGAGTAGGTGCAAAAGCAAGCTGCTTATCAGTTATGGAGTTATCTCCTAAAGCACAAATTGGCGTTATGGAAAAGACTTCTAAAATTGACTTGGAAGAGATACAACCAATTACTCTAGTTTCTACAACATGCTCTGCTGAGGGAGAAAACCACAAGTCAGTTGAACAAGCTTCTTTCAATAACTTCCAGGTTTACAGCAGACAACTGAACATGTCCTATCAGTTCAGTCACTTCAACGTGCTCACGCATCAGACTTTTCTGGGAACAACATACCCCATTTCCTCTGCAAGTCAAAACCAAGAAGGGGGCAGTTATTTTCTCTCTGCTTACAGTCAGAGCACGGATACAGAAAAGTCATCGCCTGGTGGTTGGGATATAAATTGTGGTTCTTCCAGGCCATACTCAAACCAGAAATAAACTCGTAAGTCTCTTTTTATAAGTTGCTGTGGACTTCTCTGTTTCTAAAATGGTGGATTAACAATTTCTATTTTATTCTGGAACAAAATGTTTCTTGTCCTTTATCTCAAATGTTTTCTTGTCTTATTTAAATCCTGATGGCCTGTACCTGTTGGAAGCATCTGAAAATTGAAATAAATATATATATTTTTTAACATTTACTGTACTTGAATTATCTTGTTTGTTGGCACTTTTAAGTTTCTACATTTGTATTTGACCTGTACCTGGGCTTCAGTTTGAGGTCTGTTTTAATGTAAAACTGAATGTTTGCCTAAAGTATGTGAAACGGCAAGGTTTTTTTTAACTGTAAGAGTATTCAAATCACTTTTCTTTACATAAATATCAAAACATGTATTTATTTGACATTTGACACAAATTTTGTACAAATGTTTTTACATAGCTCTAAGGCAGTGTAGTTATTTTAATGACTCTATACTGGATTTTGGCTAAATACCTCAATTAGAGTAACCAATGGTGCAGTTCCATTACAAAAATAAAATAAACTTCATGCACAAGGGACTTGCTAATACATTGCATTGTCTGTGGTTTTTATAGTGTTTTCAAAGTATGTGAGAAACAAACCCAAACTTTATTTCATGAGATAGCAATGATCTTTGTGTCTAGTTTTGATACTCCATGCTTATTACATCACCATCAGAGTGATCTTACAATTGTTACCTTGCCACTGTAATTACTGTGACGAGAGAAGGACAAACCTGGGTTTAATGGCTGGGGTAGTTCAATCTGCATTAGAAAAAACCGCAGTCCTGTCCCCCTTTAGCATAATGGTTACTGGTGTGTGGTTTTGTTTTGGCTTGTTTTTTAAACTAGCATTGTCATAAGTACAGAGTTTTATCTGTTTTAATCTTGCCCCTTTTACTTTCACATCTGCTGCGTCATAAACTTTTCCCAGTGATGCTGTCTTCATTGGCTCGTTGTGTACACCATCTTCTGACTCAGGCTTGTGGAAAACAGCCGCTGATGGTAAAAAGCTGTGGAGCCCAGGCCTGCCGTTATTACTACAGCGCTGTTTTACACATACTAATACTCATGACTTACACGTTTACTGCTCTTGTCTTCAGGTTGTCCAAAGTTACACGTTTGGTGGTTTTTTTCCTGTTTGTGATTTTATTTTAGTGCTTTTATGTAGGATGTGCAGTTTCATACTGGATGACAGTGTTTGAAACTACGTGACTAAACTTGCAAAATGAGTTGGGAGAAGTATTACTGAGTAAAAAAAGGTAGCTTTTAAAAAACAAACAAACCAAGGCCATAGACTTTTCCCTGAAGTCAAATGTCTTTCGTTCTGTTAACAGTTATTTGTTTAAATTAAGAACAAGGCAGTACTAGTGTAGCAGTTCTTACCCTCCTCCCCAAATATGGCAAATAAATAATCTTTTTTTTACAAAAAAACCCTCCCTTGTATTAATAACCTTAAAGGATTTTATGAAAAACTGTGCTACCACCTCCACCATCCCCTGTAGACTCTCGCCGACTGCCTGCCTGGGCGGACAAATGAGAGGAAGGAGCACACCTTTATTGCCTTTGCTCCTGCTGTAAGGTCCCTTCAGATGGAGGTTATGCCTAAGCATAGGTGCTGCTGGGAGGAATCTTGGTTTGGAGGTTCTGTGCCATTTTTATCACATGATATCATAGAACAGCTACCATGAATTCAGGTTACGCATCTGCTGACAAGATCTAGAAGACAGATGGTTTTACCCACATTACCCTATTTTTGAAGACTTAAAAGCAAATTTGTCTACAGTAAACATTTGTTCTGATTGGAAGCACTGAATACTGAGCTGTTCACACCTTGTTTACAAGAAAACTGCCTTAACTGGAGTTCTGCTGCCTGGGACCCAGCCCACTGTAATGTTAAGTGCTGCTATCCTGTTTATTGAGAGGGGGGGGAAAAGTCTGTAGTCAGCACTTCTGTGGTCTTAAAATCTGGGATTACGTGAGTTAATATATATATTGTCTAAACCTAAAAGCTGTCTGAATAGTTAAGTACAAGCAGTTCCATAAAGATAAAAATACCAACAAAATCTACCCCAGCCATTCAGAGTACATCTTAATCCTTTTATTTATCAAAATACATAGACTGAGTTCTACAAAAACCCATGTAACATTTTTATACTGTGTTTGGTGGTTTACATTAAATGGACATATGTCTTCAGGCAGCATGAAGACCATTCTAAACAGACACAGCATCATAGTTTAATGTATCTTTGATATGAAAAGCAACATGACCCTGTAATCTATCAGAATTCACATAATTTAAATATTTCATAAAAAAGAGAGGGTTCATAAGTAATTACAGTAGCAAACAAAGTGCTGTGCCTTTACATTTTAAGAACTTGGAACATTCCTATGTACCTCAAAATGTCGGAGTGAAGCTCTCTTCTTGAGCTATAGCAGGAATCAGAGCAGTCTCCAACTCCTTCTGCTTCTGCAGGAGGCCCTGAAATAAATGGAATATAAATGTGAATGTTCTGTCTTCCTCATCCAGCCTGACCTAATGAAATGTCACTGTTTCATGTTTTAAAACCATTTTGTTGTTAAGGCTCAATGCTTTTTAAATCTACAATTTTACAAAAAAAATTTTTTACAAAAAATGTAATCCATTCAGTAATGAGGGAACTCAAGATCTCATGTCTTCCACAGAAGGCTTGAAGTGTGACTGGAAGCCAGTCCAGTTTCCAGGGATGAGTGTGCAGAGGAAAAAGGACTTTTCCATCACAGTAAATTGAACTTGCTGGCTCTGGGCATTGTCGCAACATTTGTGGTATTCTAGCGTATTCTTGTATGGAGCAGCACCCAAAACCTTCACGGGTACCAGCTTGTAGTCTTAACATAAATGAAGATAAAGGACAGCATTACCATTTGAACTAGAACAGTGGTGTCAGACACTTTAGGATATGCAGATTTATTCTCAAAAGATAACAGGTTCCTGCTTTGTTAATGGCTCTCCTAAGTACTAGACAATGGAGAAAACCTGTAATAAAAAACCGCGCAGAAGTGTATCCTTGGCTATGTGATAAGTGATAGATGATATAGCTGTGTCAGGTACGTTCATAAATTGAAAATAAGTCTTTTTACTGTAATTAAGAGGAGTGTATATATTGATACATCTGGGTCCTTGGGTCTCTAGCCATTTTAGACCTCTCAGAAGTAATTTGGTACCAAGGAAGTTGGTTTATTTAAAAAAAAAAAAAAAAAAGGAACAGTTACTATGGTCTTCCTCCTCAGTCACCAGCCCTTTCTCCAAGCTGAGGGTTATAGGCTGCTGGCACAGCTCAGTCCAGACCTAATGCACGCCAGCAGGTACTACAACTGAGAACGGGCTTCAGTTAGCAAAGCAGCCTGTTAGCCTTCAGGCATTGGACCAGGCTGCCCAGGGAGGTGGTGGAGTCACCATCCCTGGAGGCGTTCAAAAAAATGTGTAGATGTGGTATTTCGGGATATGGTTTAGTAGGCACGGTGGTGTTGGGCTGATGGTTGGACTTGGTCTTAGAGGTCATTTCCAACCTATGATTCTATGATTCACTCTGCATCCTTCCGAAAGCAGCAGCTGCCTACTTTCACTCACTTGATGAACTGATTTTTAACTCATCACCAGCATCTGCTACTTCTAGTAATGGGTCAGTGGACTTGTTCAGTCCCTTTGTCAAAATTACTTATATTATAGAGTGGTTTTTGCAGTTAGCAGCATGTTACGAAACAAAGTCACACAATAAATTGCCTTAAATCAACCCAGAGCTGAGGTGAGAGACAACACTGCGAACCGGAACAAAGTCTATCATCGCGTGGTTTGCAAAGGTCATGAAAAGGGCCTAAAGTAATGCGAGATCTCTGTGTGGGGACAAGTAGCAAGGCCTTTCCGTGCATGTGCTTGGGACAGCCTGCTGGTGGCTGGCTTAGCCATTGCAGGCTACAACCTGTTGGCAAGTGGTTTTATTGCCAGGGTAAAAATAAGGCGCTCTGGTACATACTGACTGTAGCTGGGGCTTTTCCCTTTTTCTTAAACTTTGGCTCTTCACAAATATCTCATTCACTTTTCTGGATGAATAAACTTGGGCTTATTTCACTGACTTGATTTGAGTGAGGGAAGCAGCATGTTGTTGATAGTTCCTATTACTGCTGTCACCTGAAATATGGGAAGAGACTTGCTGTCGTGTAACAAATGACACGACAGACTCCCCCTCCCTTTGGCAGAGAAAGGCCCTCATCGGCCTTCCGTTTCCACTGCCGTCCCCCGGGGGTCAGCCAGTTCGGCAAGACTGGTACTGAAACAGCCCCATTGCATCTCTAGCGCCCTAGCTGAGGGTGTATTTCAAAGGCTACAAACTGGTCAAACATGCTGTGAGTTCCCCCAGACAAAAGGCGGCTAAAGAATGGCCAAATATGTTGTGAATATATATATATGCGCATACTGAAACTATTGAGCCTATATATATATATGCCTGTATATATAATTTTTTTAAAAAAACAAGACTAGATTACCTTCTGAAATAGAAAAGTAAACTGCTCTTTATCTAAATTATATGTCATACAAAATACCGCATTACTCTTCCTTTCTCAGTGAAATAATGGTGCAAAACAGGTGTCATCTGCAGGAGTATACAGTATTTAGGTATACAAGATACACCTAAGTTCAACAGTTAATGTTCTCAATGCATTTTGCAGCTGGTAAGATATTCAAAAAAGAACTCTACATGTTTTAACTGTCTTCCAGAACCAAGATGCAGTGAGAGACTCAAACATTAGTTTTTAGACACTGTTAAGACCCGAGTATATACTATGCATCAAGAATGTCCCTAAGCTCCTCTCTCTAAGTTTGCCAACATGGATATTACCACCTTAAACCTCTGTAAATACCCATGGCTTGCATTCACCACAGCACGCACAAGGATCAAATTGTGCTTTGAAGCTGGCTGCATTCTTAACCAAAATACCACTGGCAAATGAAGCCTGAATACGAAATACTTAACAGTTGTTGATATTTAACAAAAACATTAATGAGCATGGGGGAAGACCAGATCCAGTCAAACCTATCTGGAAGCCATGAGAGACCTGGCAACCCTTCAGTGTTCTTGGGTCACAACCTTTCTTAGTAACTTGGAGAGCGCCATGACCCTTCATTTACACATGGAATTTACCTACTACCGAAACACGATGTATGCATGGCGGAACTTCTGTCCTTCTAATGCACAGCAGGTAATTAATAGTGTTAACTACTGGTAGTTTTGTTGTACATAAGTCTGTCAGATTTTCTTCCATTTATTTTGATCATTTATGCAATTTTTCTCCCTCAAGGCAAAGAACACTAAGTAATGCTGCTAGCAATAAAGCCCTTTCAGTATGGAGCCATTCAAAACCAAGGGAAGCTACTGATACACGTTTATCTTTAGTGTTCTTCAAGAATAAAAGGCAAGCCTACGAGTAAATGTGGTGGGTTTTTTTTTAATCTTGCAGTCCCCTGTCAGGCCATTTAGAAGCATAAAAGGAAACTTTTTGTGTGATTGTCCAGACCTGCGGTTTGAAGCTCCCATGGGCTACATCTTGTTGTGAACAGGTAGAGTATCAAATTCACTCATGTTTTAATAACTAGATGCCTGACTATTTTTCCTGGTATTCTTACTCCAATCAGGAAAAATACGTAACTTCACAGTTACCAGCTATAATCTTTTGTGCTTCTTTAATTTACTGCAAGTTGTATCTTTAAAGACAGCCTCACCATATTCAAAATCCTTCTGGCAATCCTGTAGATCTAATCGTTCCCAGTAACTAACTGTAAATAGAACAATGTATACAAACATACACAGGCTTTCATCTCAGGAGCTCTTGTGTGTGTAGGATTAAACTAAATCTCATTTTATATTCAGTCACTAAATCTGGCTGGTTGACAAATCCTGAATTTTACTTTTGCATGTTAACAAAAGAATAGCTATCTTGGAAGGATTTTATGTGTTCACACTTAAAATTTGCAAATTACAGTATTTTTCCAGGACTGGCACAGGACTACCACCCCGCTAACTCTTCTGCGCCAACCACACTGCTCTGTCACGACTGGCTTACCCCTGAAATGCCGAAGCAAATTTCATTAACAAGGCTTCTAGTGTTTTGTTAAAATAGCGTTCTTTCTCCCCTTGAAATGGAAACATTCTTACTATAAGCAACCCTAACTATCAAAACCTGGAGACTCACTAAAGCCCTTCTTCTTGGTTTCAGGTTTTCTCAGACACTCCAGTGTTTCAGAACGAATCTAAGGACTAAGTAGTCCACAGTCTCTAACGACAGTCCAAAGGTGGAAGTAAAGCATGAAAAGCAAAACTCTAAGAGGGACAACAGTGGAGGACAGGGCCCCAAACTTACCATATATGATGGAAAAATGAATTAAAGACTAACACTTAGGACTATGTAATAGCTTGCAATGTTCATTTTGACTTTAGTACATATATAAATACATGTTTATTCAATGACTTTTTGCTTACCTGGCGTAATTCTGACAGTCCTTTGAGAATTGCTTGTTGTCTCTCTCTGGTTTTAACTACATCAGGATTTAGGAGAGGATCTCTAATGTGATCAGAGCTAAAAATCTGTCGTGGCATTTGGTAAGAATCTAAAAGTAAATGTATATCAAATCAGATAACAATACTCTCTATCAATTTTGTTTCAGTTTTGAAGCAGTTTTTGGTTGCTACTAGATTCC
>Ga0181612_110899_pt1 | contig 21711 bp, 4 predicted proteins | sample HoacroProtozoa21_FD_119630 | JGI IMG/M metagenome (GOLD analysis project Ga0181612, IMG submission 119630) | Hoatzin crop microbial communities from Cojedes, Venezuel. Combined Assembly of Gp0051906, Gp0051904, Gp0051908
AGTTCCCTCAGGACTCTGGGATGCATCTCATTAAGCCAGAGTAGCTATAGTATAAACATCTCTATCCTGCTGAAGCTTACATTAATTTACTTTTTTTAAAGAGGGATTATGGATTTGTATGTATGTAGTAGTGTCGCATGAAAACAGATTCTCTAAATATTTCTGTTTACTGTTAACATTAAAACGTAAACTGCTAAAGAATATGCCATGTTGTGTGTGCCAGTTTAAGGACATTTGCAGTATCTTCTCTGTATATTTGGGGATTATTCTGATTGTGAGAGCTTTGAGTATTTGTTCAGGAAGTTCACACAATTAAAGAATATTATTGTCTACAGTTCTTAATTCACGTTAGCTGGTATTATTTTTCACAAATATGTTGTGGTGAACGAGAAATGATGGATCCTAAATAAACTGTTCTTCAACTATGCTTGTACAAAAGAGCAAGTAGGTTCATAAAAGAAAATTTCAGATATTCTGTCAGGCTAATTTTGCAGTCAATGCTTGCTCATTACTGAGAACTTCTTACGCATAATGAAGAAGGAAAGAAATAAGAACTTGGACTCAAGAGAACATCTGAGGAGGTGATACCTGTTTACTATTGCTCCTGGCATGATGATATCTTTTATCTTCTGCTGCTGCTTTGCTTGCCAGTAAGGGAGTGATAATGAAGGCTGATTTTTTTTTTTTTTTTTTAAAGGCTTACTCCATTCCCTGAAAGGTGTGAGGATAAAAGATTTCACGTAGAACCAGTGCATTAGTCCTATTATAAATGGACTGTCGTCGTTATCTTATGTGTATAATGAAATGAAAGTCACAGAAAATGAAATAAGTCATAGATAAATGTTTACTAGAACCTGGATATGAATCAGTATGGTTTGGAGTTGTATTTCTGATCAGTATACCGAATCCTTCCTGTGATTCTATTTAAAGTGATACCTGGGTTAAAGTTTTGACTGGATTTGTGCTGCCTCTTAAGCAGGACATAAACCAAATTGTGCACATAAAATTATTAGAAAAAATTTAGAGTTCTGCTGATTAAAACAGGCATTAAAAATGTAATATGCCTTATTGCCACAGGAAATTAAGGTAATTTTAAACTGCTAGCTCCTTTTGGTAATTATCTCTGATTTATATCTGTTTGTAAAACATATCAATCTGGGTAATTTCTAAACTTCATTCTAGCCTCTAGTTGAGGTATAGCATACACTACCGCTTGGAACACTCCTGAGTCTGTCATGCAGAATCAGTGGTTGTGTTTTTGAACACTATTTTTTTTTCCTTGTGGAGAGTTCATCTTGGGTAAACATATACATAAAGCAAGTTGAAGTGCAGGTTAAAGTTGCGTATGAAACACTTGTGTGGGAATTTGTTGCAGTAATTTCTGCTCTGTTTAATGATAAAGTTACACACATCACTTCCAAGCTGGAAGTGCTCTTGTTCTGACCTTTCAGTATTAGGTAGAACCCACCCACAGACACACACATGAATTCTGTCCAAAATCCAACTGTTATCTAATCCAAGAATCAATATACTCCTAGTTTGTCTCTACCAATTCAAGACACAGTTTGTAGATACATGCAATGCCGCTCATAGTTCTTTTGGGGTTTTTGTTTGCTTAGGTTTTCGGGGATGGGCTGGGGAGTTGGGAAGGCTTTGCCTTGTCCTTGAGTTTTGAATTACTTTTGAGACAAGTAAATGCTTCAGCAATTTTTCAATTCCTGCTTGAGATAGGAGGCTCAATCTGGGACTCTGACATGTCAGAAGAACTATGAGGTATTACTTTCTGATTAATATTTTAGGTTAATAATCTGGTCATCAGTGTAAGGCATATAAATGTGCATTGTGATTAAATTCCATTTCAACAGAAAATTTCAGATACAGTTTTCTAAAAAGGCCAGGGGAGCATGTCAATGAAAAAAAAAATATATTCCAGAATGTTCAAGTCTATATTCAGATCTCTATAAGACTTAACTTAGATTCAGACAAAGACTGAAGCATTATAATGTGCATTTAAATTATGATCTTTAGATACCCTTTGCCAAGTGAAATTAAATATCCAGCTTTTATATACAGTGTAGATGAAGAAGGGCCAGGACTGAGATACAAAATCCTGGCACAGTAGGTAGGTAAGGATTTAAATTGGTTAGTAATGGCATAAGCCTTTAACTCCTGGGAATTTGAGCATCTGGTCTAAACAGCAAAGTAGCATCTGTGTCTTCTCAAGATGCTAAAATTTGGCCTTAAGCTTTTCATTTTTTTTAAAGAGAAGTCCACCTTTCAAAAATGGAAGAAGGATGGGTGAAGAGGGAGTTGCAGTAGTACTGCTTTCCTCTTTCGCTGATGGCCCCCTGCCTTGGGGGGGGCTGTGGCTTGCACTTTCTCTGACAGCGGGGATTTGACACCCAGGAGTATGCAGTGACTGTGGTGCCGTAGGGTGTTCTGGCATAAAGGTTCTTTTCTTTTGCAAGCTTGAGCAACATAATCTTGGGCACTGAGTGAGCTGAGGTGCCTGCAGGGCTTTGTGAACCTTAGAAATGTTTAAATTTTGGACTTAAAATCAGTGAGGTGCCTTGTCTCCCCTGTTCTTACCTTAAATTTCTCCTCCTGTGAGTATACAAGAAATATGAAGTTACGCATGTACAGATTGCTGTTAGTTTAAAAAAAATGCAAAGTTTTTTACACTGTACCATTTTGGTGGTTTTGTATTTTATAAGTAGTTATTGTATTATCTTTAAACTGTAGATTTTAGAACCCTAGCAGTTGAACTAATTTTTCAGATCTGTATACTTTAATGGACTTCTACCATTATAAATGCTATGTTTGAGTTAACTCACATGTCATCTCCTCTGAGAGCTAGTTATGTCAAAAACTAAAGCTTGAAAAACTCTTAGCAGATTTGTGCCAGATTCTCGGGTCATGCAAATTGGCCTGTTATCACTGAAATTAATAGAGCTGTACTGATTCATATAAGCTGTAGAATTGGTTTCTTCCTTCCAGGTATATTGAGGATGATGTTAACTGTGTCCAAAAATGCTCACTTTCTCTTGTCCACATTGCTGATGCAGTCAGTAGTGCTCTTTGAACTATATCCCTGAATATGAATTTCCTTTTTAATTTGCTGAATGTACTCTTTAAATTACATTTAAAGTCAGAAAGTCACAGATAAAATATCTTAAGTTATACACACTGTTCAGATCCCCATTATCTAGAAAGGGTTGGTGCTTTTTAAGCAAAGAGATAGTTTTGTTCTCTTGAGAAAACGAAGCTCTGTCTGAAAAACCTTTCAAATAATAGTTCCTTCATTTTCTTTCTCTTGCTTTAACTGGGAGTTACCCGGAAGAGGTGATTGTATTAAATATTATGCAAATAAAAAATCTGAATATTCCTAATCTTTAATGTTTCCTTTAAACTTTTTTTACTTTATCTTTCTTTATTAGAAATATTTTCATAATGAATGTAACACAGTGGGGAAAAAAATAGTTATCTAATATTTTAAATATAAACATAGTATTTTAAAATAATATGAGGGATTTTAGATACATTTGTGTTAAAGTAGCTAAAGGAACTCGTCAAAAACTGAGAAATTCCAACAGTTTTTATCTTTGGGGTATTGATCAGTACTTGAAAATGTCTACTCCATTCAGTTGGTATATTTTCAGATGATGGAGAAAATATGCTTAAGAATGTTATCTTCTATTCCTGTAGAAAAATGCATTAACTTTTGTGTTTAAATATTGTATTTACTGAGAAAAATTTCTTTTTTACCCACACACTTAGAAAAGCATTGTAGACCTTTGTTTGAAAATGCATAATATCATATAATACAGTAATGCCATACATAACTAATAAAATTCATTGAAAATGTTCTTTAATTTGTGGGTCACCTAAAAAAAAAAAAAAGCCACATCAGAATTGTATGGTCCTTGATAGAAGTTTGTTTTCAATATGTAATCTAACTAAACTGTGTATGGTTACATGGGGTTAAATACTCTTAAAGAGCGTATAAAATATGGTTAGAAATACCTAGAGAAATAAGTTTTTTTCATGGCAATTTTACAGTAATGGTACTGGAGGAGTATTTGTCTTGGAAGAGCAAATTGTTTTTTTACTTGGTAAATGTGAGTAAAAAATAAATGTTGCTGGATTTAATTATTCAGCATACATCTAGTGGAAAAAAGCTGAGTTTCAGATAAACATTTTTATATCCTGTAGAATAATTTGGAATTTCAGGATCCTTGTTACCACAGCCTTGGATAGATCCTGATATTGTAATCTCTGACAAGAAACTATTTTGACATATACAAAGCATCTGCTACTTATTTAGAGAGAAGACAAGGGCCGTGCAAAGGCTGTGTGAGGTATGATGCTGGATAGACAGCATGTGTAATTTGAAGAGAGCAAGTAGAGAATTGTTGGACAATGATGGAGCCTTAACTACCCTCTGCAGCTGTGAATCTCTGTTGCAGTACAGGATGTTGTGAGGCTTCCAGAGCTACAATTTATAATATATACCTCTGCTGGGACAGCTTTGATGAGGTTAGGTCCAGTATTTATCCAACTGTTATCCTTAGAAATTACCTTGCTTCTATTTTATATATTCTATAGTTTTTCCAAGTATTTTAACAAATGAATGTGTTTATTTTTGCTTTGGAAAGGCTCATTTAATAGAGTAGCTCCATTTCTAGATAATATCATCGTACCTTTCCTTTGAAAATTTGTGTATCAACATTATTTTTAGGGCAACTGTATTTCTCCCTGTGTGTGGATTTTCCCCTTGTTGAATTTAACAGATCGTAATGAGTTGTATTCTATTGAATCAGTGTGTCTCATTTCATGGATTATTATTGAAGTTCTGGAGTGTGATGGCTGTCTCTGGGCTGTTGGGTTTGTCAGGATAATCTAGCTACTTAAGAAATATTAAAATGACACACCAAAATCTTGTGAAATCTTCATTGAAGAAAATTAGTGTGGGTTGTAACTTGGTAAATAAAATAGCATTTTTTAGTAGTTTGTTTTTAGTACCCAAAGGCAATAATCCACATTATGGACTTAATGGCCTCTGAAGAACTCTGGAAGGCGTACAAGGACTTTGAAAACAGTAACTTCAAAATTTTTTTGGTTTTAAATTAGCTTAAAAATCATCTGATTCCTCCCCTTCAAACTTTAATTTGCTATAGCTCTCTAAGATTAAGATTTTAAACAATATGCCAAACATCAGCCTGAAGATAATTGTTATGTCCGAAACATGGAAAGCAAAATGGAAAATGATACTGACTAGTAACTGATGACTAAGCTATCTAAAATAATGTCTCAATTTCGCCACTTAATTTTTATTTTTAGTATTTTGTGGATAAACCTACATTTTTTAACTTTGTGTACATTTTGTGTATTTGAATTAAATCTTTGCAGCACTTCATAGTGCTATGTTTTGTGTGTAGTGCACAAACACTTCATACAGATAGAGTTGTCATGTGACTGAATTAATGTTGCTTGTTTTATTTTGGGGGACAGAAAAGCATTATTTCAAAGGATGTGATGTGTGTGTAGGCCAGATGTCTCGTAGTATTGAACTCAACTGGTATTACCTGTATACTTTGGAATTTCTCATGTGGTTGATATCTTTTACAGGAAAATTGGACAGTTTAGTAAGCTTGTTTTTTAATTGGCTCTGTCCTTGTAAACAATCAAATGAAAATTACTGGAGTATAAGAATCGTTGTTTGCTTGCATAGTAAAATAAATGCAATGTGAGTTTAATAGTCTTATGCAAAACTACAAACATTATTAGCAAGCTAATCTCAATAGTTTTTTACCGTACTTGCAGTATCTTTGGCTTAATGAAAGCAAGTATAGAAACCAGCAACAGCTCACATTTCAACAATGCAGTTCTTCCTCTAAATGAATCACTATATAGATTGCTTTTATACCTCTATGCTGTGTAATTTACATGCATATGTAAATTATGCCTAATAATTGCATAGATGGTAATATAACTCCTAGTATACTTACTGTACCTGTTAAATGCTGGTTAATATCATTCCTATACTGCGGCACCTGTGAAGTTTTAGCACGTTAAAAATTAATTTTGCAGATACATAAAAGCACGCTGCTTGAATTTTTTATAGCGTAAACTGCTGCTAAAACATTATTATGCTTAGCTTGAAAACATTCCAAATCTAATATTTAACTTACCACAAAAGTAATTGCTCCTGCTACTGCAGTGAGGCCTGTATGCTCCTCCTTAAATTAAACTACTAGATAATTATCTTAATTTCATGTGCAGTGTAGAAATACTCTTTCCGCTGTAGACAAAAGAACATTGTAATCAGGCTTCTTGAAGCCCTGTGTGGTTTTGTTTTATTTATCTCTCTAGACATTAGCACTTATAAGTCTTTATGCTAACAACAAATACTTTAATGCACTCATAGCATTGTAACTATGATTTCCTAAGAATAAAATCTTTACAGGTTTTGTAAGGGGGTGGTAATGTCCTAGACTAATTGCAATAACTGGAAAATAGACCTCCTTTTGGGCGCGTGAACCTCTTTCAGTCTGGAATAGCAGGAGAGGTCTTGAGGTGTGACTGTAAGTTGTTACAAGTTTAACCTGTTTACTGAGCTGCATGATCTGAAAGAAAAAATAGTGGTGTCTCTGGAGCAGGGGTGGAGTGGGGAGAAAGGGTGTTATCCAGAGAAGAGACAGTAGAGCCATGAAGCCCTTTCAGGTAGGGAGACAGAGAAGAATGTGAAGCATTGTGTTAGGGATAAGTGAGAATTATTGGAATTCTAATGTTCTCTGTTGTATTTTTTAGCATCCTTTGGAGTTTATGTTTTAGCTCTCAGAATCATCTGGGTTTTCTGAGTCTCCCTCGGAGTCAGAACAGAGGTTTAGAAGACTCTGTGAAAGATTTGACAGATTTCTGTAGTGGTGTGTTTATTTAGTTAAGGTTCTGAGATTGATGAGCTGGGTATCATGAGAGTACGATACACAGTGAATGTTAGTGGTGTCTGAGGGCTTACTGTATTTTATAGCTTTCTTGAGATGTTTCAAGAAGCACCTGGTTTTGTAATGATGGATATGAGAGTTTACACGTTTTTTATGTATAGTAGTTTGTAGATTTCCTTTTTTATGTAGAGTACAGTGGCTAAAAAATTGATGTTGCTGTAGGTGTATTTGAGATTCAGTTTGATGGCGAAGTAGTGGTTATTGAATCTTGTCATAGAAATTTGAAGGAGTCCAGAAGATAAGAATGTTATCTATGTATTTTGTGTGAATAATAAAATGCTGCTACATTTAGTTTCTCATTTGTAACTTGGCATGCTGTGGATCAGTCTGTATTGGCAGGTGAAGTGGTTGTGGGTGAGAATGGAATCAGTTTCTGTTTGGGCAAGAAATTTGAGTATTGGCCTTGTTCTCACTGAAGACAGACCATGGCTTGCTGTTGTGGGATTGGCCAAAAGGGTAGTGGTTTTAATTTTTATTTTTTGCATGTGTGTGCGTGGAAGAAATCTGTTGTGTTTCCCAGAAAAATCAACTATTGAGCAACTGGAATCTCAATGACTGTTTCTGTGAATTCTCCTGATTCTTCAGTGAGAATACTCTCTTGCATGTAATACAAATGTGACAGGATTTCCTTGCTTGTGGTTTTAAATATGATGGGTCTGTGGGTGACAGTACAGATTGTACAGTTTCTCTAGGAGCTGGTAAGGATGGGATTTGATGTCATTGTCAACAATGTGAAGCAGGATACAGAGTCTCTGTTAAGACCTGGTAGCAGGCGGGGGTCAATGAGTTGTTGCTGTAGTGTATAATTATAGTATCACATATTTCTGTTGACTTCAGCAACAAAATGAGTGTTGCAGTCACAAGCAAAATAAGCCATCACTACAACTTCTCTCCCTTTGAAGAAAATCTATGAAGTCCTTGGCTGTGGTTATTAAATCAGCAGACAAAAGATGAGCTTAGGAGGAGAGGGATGAGATATGAAGATGGACTTGTGTATCTGAAAGATTAGCTCTTCAGCTCTTCGCATTATAAGATTCGAACTGAGAGGGAAAGAAACTGTGAGACATGGGCAAAATAAGTAATTCCGGGGATTGATTTTATCTTCTTTCCTCATCCCTTTACTTTCTGGGAACAAGAAGAACTTTTGAAGTACATTTCAGACAATTATAATGGAAACTTAAACAAGCTGCGATGCTTTAAATGAAGAGTGTATACAGATTACCAAGAGCAAAATTAGGTGGTAACTACAGAACGAGGATTATAAAGGTATTTGAGAAAGAGCTGACAGTAAACATCCCTCTGCTTGATCATTTTTTTTTTTACTGAAATTGCTCTATGGAACCTGTACCTAGGTATCTCTGTTAGGTCAGTGCTGGAGACCTAAGACAGCCAGCCATGACAGCAAGACTTCAGATGCCACTTTCCAGAGGTCTAGCTGGAAAGCATCTGAAGCAGCCAATACCCACCATGATTGGTCCTCTGTAATGACTTTCGATATCCACACTCTTAATAACTCTGGTGTTGGCTCTCAGTAGTTAAACAACTTAAAGTTAATAAACTGCTGGCCAATGATGTGAAAACAAACGTACCAACAATGCATGGGGAAGGTTTAGCAGATTTTTGTTTGAGGTGTCTTTTTAGCTGTGTTTTGAGATGGAGTTGCTTGTGTTTGTTTCTTTTCCAGTAGAAAGCCTTGTAATTTTTCATTAAAAACATACTTTTCTTTGCATATGCAGAACCAGGCAATGCTTACAGAAATTCAGAGAAGATGGTTTTACGAGATCTGTGATGAGTGGGTCTTTAAAACTTCTGCACTTATATCTGCAGTGACAAATGGAATTTTTCCGTGAGGTACAGCAATGGCATCGATATTCCTCTGGTCATTTGAAGAGCTGAATTATTCCCCTTTCCTTTTATGACCTATGAAATCTATTATTCCATTTTTTGGATAGGAGAAAGAGATAGCAGAAAGGAAAGGTTTCTCTGGAAGACTTGAGTGTAGGAAGAGATGGCTGGTAAGTAGCTTGAGTGCTGCTGAGGAATGTGAGTCTCCTGACAATTACTTGCTATGTTTTTGAAAACTTAGGATAGAAAATGATAGTTACAGGTGTGAGGAGAAGATTTCAGTCTCAGAACAACCAGAGGATATGGTTCTAATAAAACTTACAGTTACTAAGGGGAGCAGAACAAAGTTATGCATTACACTCATTTTCATGCCAAAGTCAAGTCAAAACAAAGACTTTCGTTGTAGTTCTTACCTGCATTTATAGTTTACACCTGCCTGCAGGTCTGTGGGCATTTGATGGCTGTTTGATTTGTATGTGTATTCAATATTAGGAAAGACAGCATTTTTTTTGAAGACTCTGCAGTATTTACTATGAAATAGGTAGCTTCTGAAATAGCAAGTAGGTCAAAATGTTTTAGGAGGCAAAAAAAAGATGATGTTTTACCTGTAAAACATATCTCTACCTCAATTTGGAGGAAAAAAAAAAAAGGAAAAAGAAAGAAGATTCATTTAGTAGGAAATCAGTGGAATGAAGTGTATGAAAATGCTATCTCCATATAAATGATATAAATAAATGAACTGTAGCTATTGCATCTAACAGACACTTGTTTCTTTGTGTCACATCTGTGTATGCTTCTTTGCCATCCAGACAAACTAATTCAAGGTTCTGATTTATAGGATCATAGCAATTTACAAGGTATAATTACCTAGTAATCAATTGTAAGTAAAATGACAGAATTCACTGCAAGATGATACTGAAATCCTAATTGTATGTGAGCATGTTCACTGCGTGATGACATTGAATCAGAGTGACCTTGGAGCAGACAGGTGTTTGTGGCAGTCAGCAGAGCTGTAGGGGATGCTGACAGGAGGATTTGACAAGTGCGAAACGTTCGCTGCTGGCTGGGAATATATTCCTCGTCATGTTATGCTTAAACAAATCTGATGCCAAATCCTCCCCTTCCTCACCCCCAAAAGTCCAGTTTCAAAGTGGTTTTCTACATTCAATGGCTAGATGATACATAAGAAAACATTTTGTTTATGGATAGAAGTCTCTGTGAGAAAGACTGAAGTGTCCAGGGGTAAAATTGCACCATAGACACTGCTAGATAAATACTTTGATGAGCCATAGTAATGAAACAACACTGTTGCTTGACAAAATTGCGTATTTGCAAAATAATCAACCCAGTAGCATGTCCTACCAGCAAATAAGTCATGTCAAAACATTTAGAATCACAATGGGGAAAAGAACGCTTTACAATGCTGTCAGGAATCAAAAAAAAACCCCTCTTTGGTCATAGAAATATTTTTTAACCCTGAAATTTTCACACTTCTGAAATTAGATCTTCATAATTGAGTGTTCTGTTGTGTTTTTAGTGAGTTTTATGTTTTCTGTAGTATTTGCTGTGTTTTCTTCAGAAAGCAAGTATTTTATTTGCAGTATTTGCTTCAGAAACATTTTGATAGTATCATGTTGTGTGGGTACTCTATTTTACATCTAGGAAACTAGAGGATATGAAAGCCAAGATCAAGCAAAGCATTTACTGTCTTTGTGTCCAGATGTTGGTTAGTGTTGAATGGTAAAGAATTTTATCATTTCTTTTCTTGCTGGCTTTCTCCAAAACTTGATATTGTAGCTTTAACCTTCAAGATGAAATATGCATTGATAAAGCTTCTTGTTCAAATTTAGGTGCTTTTTAGACTGTGCTTCTTTTCTTTCTGTGGTGGGTAGTTGCACAAAAAGTTCTATGCATCATAAAGCCCTTCTATCAACAGGAAGATTTGCATTTGTTTCAACAAAATAATTATGAACAATATTTACTGAGAACTTCAAAAACTGCTGTTGTTTCCTCTTCCAATAATTTGTTTTCACTGCTGTCTAAAAATGTTTTGAAAGGAAATATCTACATGCATTTTTTTTCAACTGCAGTTTATATGTCTTCTCACAGGCAAAATGCCTGGTATATATTATATATATTAAATTCTAAGCCATTCATGTACATTACTGCCATGAAAATATTATTTAATGCATAAAATACTTCTAAAGCAAAATTCAATAAATGCAGAATACTCCATGGGGTGGCAGTTGAAAAATTCATAAATTTAGATTACACAGTCATGTCAGTGAATTCAAATTAATGAAATGGCATCCCACACAAGCACTACAGTAATTTACGTATTAATTTTTGCTAATGTTTTTTTATGGCTGTAACAGGCTTGTACTAGTCATATTTGATAAAATACAACAGATTGTGAAACAACAGTGAGCAGTTGGGTATGATTTATCTGTTGTTCCATTGGATCCTCATTTTCCCAGGAAAATGCTCTGTCTACATTATTAATGTCTGACAATTTTCTTGTATTCATGCCCTGAAGCAGAATATGTCTTTTAATTTTCTGTAACGCCTGCTTTCCTGACAAATGGTATTTATTTTTCATATTATGACAATACCAATAAATAGAAAGTAAAGCTAGTTTTGTGGAGTTGGACACTAAAGCGAAACACATTTCTGTGTGTACAAGATGTGCTTATTTTTTACGGACATAAATATAATTTCCACTGGATTTTGTATGCTTACATTCTATACTATAGTCACCACTTTGATTTTGAATGTTTCCCTTTCTTTAATGGACCCTACAAATGCAGGAAAACGTACTGTTGTGGAACGCTAGCAAGCTGCTTCACTTTAGAAGATAGCCCTTGTCAATGCAAGGGTAGTAACCTCCTCCAGAATTCAGGTCTCTTATCAAATGTCTTTTCTTGTATTAGTTGTCTTCGCTTCCCCTCTGACTGAGCGGCAGTTTAGAACAGAATACAGTGTGAGTGGAGGAAATACTGTTTTCAGAAGCTCTAGTACTGCACTGCCTAAGTGGTGAGTCAAGTCACATACAACGTCTCTAGAAAATTTCAAAAACTTCTAATAGATTAAAAAACTAATACATGCGGTTAATTTAAATGTTACCTAAATATCAGATAACTTTGAAATCAATATTTCATTCTTTCCTTAATGGGAGTACTGGCATTGCGTGACTAGTCAAATACTTACTGACATAATCCTAGATCCTAGAAAAGAAGTCTCCTGCTCATGCAGAGGTTTGAGCCTTTGTGGGACAAATATTCTGTAAAACGTCTACTGTTGACAGGGTAAGTAGGGGTAGAGAGAATGTGTTTAGCATCAGTGTCCTCAAAGAAGAGCCTACAATGTCTGTATCTGATATTTTGTATACAAGTATACAGGCTTGGTTATTTTTCTTTTCTTTCGATAAGCTTGTCCCCCTGGAATCTCAGAAGATTTAATTTCTCATTTCTTTTTACTACATATCATATGCGTTATTCTGTGCTATATTTTATTATTGACTTCGACTTTAGAACTTCAAAGAAGACATATTGGGTAATTTTCATGTCTATGTTGAAATAAAAATAAATGAGAAGCTAAATGTGTTTGAAAGTTTTTAGGCAAGGGACTATATTAGACAAACTTCAGTGTGACTACTTAGTAATGTTGTAATACTGATACAAATCACAGTGCTTTAATGAAGTTGCTAAATGTAATGCTTCAGGATATGTTTTGGAAATAAGGAGTATCTACTGTCTACTTCAGTGCCTACCTTTGCTAATTATTCACTGATATTACCCATCCCTGGCTACCCAGAAGACATGGCCTCAGCTTCATGTAGTTTACAGTGCCAACCCCTATGTATTCAAGTGGGATGCTTATTAGCTGATTGTTGTGTCTTTCACTAGCTGTAATTACTTACATTTCTAAACATTTGTAGCAGTTTCCAAGCTAAACAAAACCTTGGTTCAGTGTCACATGTGCATTAAGATGTAAATTAGACAAATTTTAGGTAAGAAAGCGTTTCCAAGTTAGACTTCTTTTTCTTTCTGTATGGAAAGAATGAAACAATGAGATGGCTGTTTCCACATTTTTCTGACCTCTTTGATTTCATGGTAATAAATTCTTTTTCTGGTTTTGTAACAGTCTGCGCCCAGCCTTGTGTTTCATGGGTCCTCAGGCCTGTCCTGTGGCAGGTAAGATATGTCTCTGAATAACTACTGCATCCTCTTCAGCACAGCGTGTGGTTGCACAATTCCGATCCTTGTGTCTTAGTAATAGCTACATTTTCTTGGTTTTGGAAAAGGAGAATCGGAGGCTCACCAAATCTAAAGACAGTATGTATTTCAGTGGTTTTTTTTAACCAGGATGGAATACTTTTAGAAGTATCTTCTGAATGCTCAGAATGATTTACTGCTAAGGACAGTGGCTATGGGATCAGAAAGTGAAATCTTGTGACACTGCACCTACAGTGCACCTTCCTTGAGCGTTCCTTTTTTCGGGGGATGCTAGGTTTTCAATGTGGTGAGGGCTGTAGCATCCTAATGTGGCTGTAATCTGGTAATAATATTTGAATTATTGCACCCTTTGTCAAATTTTGTGGTTTATTTAAGAAATACTATGTGCAGAATTATTTGAGATGATCTTGGAAATGGCTAGTGAAAGGAAGGTAAAATTCTGGCTTCATACTTCTATTTTCCATTTGTACTGCACATAGCTTGTATTTTGAAATCTTTTCATTTTTTTCTTTCCGAGCATGCTTTCTTACTTTATCATTACTGTATTTTTTCATGGATGTATGGAACTGACCTTTTTCCAAAGCGACACTAATAAAGAGTACAGGAATGACTATGCTGGCTCAGACCAAGGTCTGCTTAGCTCAGTATCCCCTTCCCAGAAGTATTATCTAGTCTTTGTGTTGTCCTCTTTCCATTATTATAGACAGAGAATATCTTTCTTCTTGTATAAAAGTTACATTATATACTTCAATGGTGACACACAAACCGCACCAAAATCTGTATTTGCAGCTGTAAAATGATTGACTTGTCCATACTAGTTGATTCTATATCAGCCGTTTGGAAACTTCCCCTTCTTTTCCCAGATGACATCAGTATACTGATCTGTGCAAACAGATCAAAGGAAATGAGCAAGATTATTTGTCCACAGAAGGCTGAATTAATCAAACTTGATAAAATTTTGTACATATAGAAACTTCAAGTGTTTGGGGGGAAAAGTTAAGGGCAAACTTGAATAAAACAGACTAAAAGAAAATAAAGAGCAATCAGAAACGTTTTTGCTCATAAACGGAGCAAGTTTCGAAGGACATTGTTTTTCCTATTATGTTAAAAGTAGATTTTGAGGAACGTATTTCAATTATGGAATGGTACCTTTATAAGGCTGTTCTCGCCTTAGTCATGCAACTGTTGGCGTTTCTCCATGCAAATATGTATTATGCAGCTCTTAAAGTATGTAACATTACTATTGCAGGAAAGAGAGAATGCCTTGGGTGGTACAGATTATACATGTTAACAATATCATGTGCAGTAAATTAATATCAATTTATAACATTTTACAATATTATTATGGGGCTTCTGATTAAGGAGTGGAAAGAATTGCTTAGTGGCCTATTGTTTTTAAAACCTTATTCTTAGGAATATCATTTGAATTACTATGAAATGGGTGTCAAGAGGATGGGGCCAGACTCTCCTCAGTGGTGCCCAGTGACAGGACAAGGGACATTGGGCACAAACTGAAGCATAGGTAGTTCCATCTGAACATGAGGAAGAACTTCTTTACTTTGAGGGTGACAGAGCCCTGGAACCGGCTGCCCAGGGAGGTTGTGAAGTCTCCTTCTCTGGAGATACGCAAGACTCTCCTGGACGTGCTCCTGTGCAGCCTGCTGTAGGTGACCCTGCTTCGGCAGGAGGGTTGAACTGGGTGACCCACCGAGGTCCCTTCTAACCCCGAACATTCTGTGATTCTGTGAGAATATTTAAGCCTACTGCAAAGATACAGAAATGAAGAGCAGCTCAAGCTACAGATGATTACACAACCAAGCTTCCCTTACAACCCAGGTTCTAAATGTTTTGCTGTGTCTGCTTTCCTTGAACTAAGTAGAACACAAAGAAAGAAAATGCAGGGTGAGAAAACTACTATAACAAAGGATGTCTGCACATGCAAGTCTATAAAACTCGGGACTGTAATGAGTGAAATGTCTCCATTACCACCATGTTTAGAAACTGTGCTGTCATTAAACACCCACTTCAGCAGATAGTGGGATACACTCAATCCTTTAGCAAATTTAAGCTGTGATTTTCAGAATCAGAAGAAGCTAACAGCACCATCAGTAACTCATGCTAGTTAAGTTATTATTCATAAGGTGAGTTTATTGTGAATTGGGAATACAGACAGTGTTTTAATGATACATGTGAAGGCTGTCACATATGGGCTCCGGTTTTCTTTGTGCACTTAAGAGAAGCGTTAATATAAACAAAGAAGCAAATAATTATATACATCTCCTTTCCCAGAAAATCTTTGAAGCAATTCCACCAGTGTGGCAGATCATTCTGTGCATTTAACTACCCAGTAAATATATACATTAAAATTTATTTATCCACATTTTAATAATTATTCTTTGCCAGCATGTTTTATTGTGGTATCTTAAAAATGTGATTTAGTTATATGGTCTTTGGTCTTGAATTTATTCTGTTGGGTTTTTTAAAAATTCTTTTAAAGCTAAATATGACCCACCACAGTAATCAAAAAAACCAGAAGAGAGGAAGAGGTAAAGCGTTAGTCTCTCTACACTAGTATTTTGTTTTTGTTTTGCATTTTAAAATGTTTCTGGAATATATATATTACCTTAGCTGAAATAAAGAAAAATATTTTAATAAGAAAGCAAATGGAGGTCAGAAAGGTCCAAGATCTAAACAGGTAAGTATAGTTCTCATAGTATGAGTTTATACTCCAGTCTGGAAATAATCTACAATCTAAACATAATCGGTGTGTTTTTGAGAAGCCTATTTAACAAGTCTTTTTGCTGTTATCAGGCCTTTCAATGGTTTACTTTCATACTTCAGGTATCTTGACAGACTTTGCTAAAACTATGGGCTTCTCTGCACCTGTGGTAATTATTGCCTTTGGAGCAGATCTGAAGAAATTAGTAATTATATAAGTGCACAGCATAGCACATCCATGTACTTGAAAATTTAATTGTGGCAAATTCAGTTCAACTGTTTTCATGAATATCAGCTTCAGTTTCTGGTTTTTTTTTAGTTACTAGAAAATTAAGAAACTGTTCTTTTCTGTATAGTTCAATTATTTTATTTTTAGTTGAGGGTTGAGAAAAGACAATTTTCATTTAGATGTATCTCCAGGAATATTGGATCGACTATCTTTTTCTTCCTCCAACAGGATTAGTTCAGTTCTTGCTGAAGATGTCACGATAGTTCGAGAAACTGGAACGTTAGATGAGGACCCATCAATTTCAACTTTTTCACTCTCTGTTGTTTCTTTAGGTGATAAGCTTTCTTGTGCGTCAAAAAATACATCAGGTTTATCTGATGGGCTATCTTCATCTGAGATTCTTCCCTCTTTATTACCCATCTCTTCTTTCTCAACAGTCTTAGCCTTTTTGGAAGGAGACGTGAAACCAAGCTTGGGAAATCTAAACCATCCAGTTTTTTCAGTTTGCTTAGCAGAATCATTATCAGATGTGTCAGCAGGTTTCACATCTTCTGAAACTGATTTTTTAATTTCCGTTTTTGAATCTGTGCTGGTTTCATCACCAGAAGATGAAAAGCCAATACCTGGAAGCCAAAATTTGAATCTTCCAGGAGATCTTTTACTATCGGTCTTCTCTTTTTCATTGGTTATGTTTTTTTCTTCATCTTCTGGTGCTTTAGCTACATCATCATCTCTAGAGAGATGACCTGCAGTTATTCCCTCTGATGACTTATCAAGAAGACTCTCTTGAAGTTTACTGGGAGGCTTCACTTCAACACCAAATGTTTTTAACTGTGTCAAACTTACTTCTCCACTAGATTCTTCAGCCTCACTGTGTGGTTTGTCAGATAGTTTAAGCTCAGCACCGCCAGTCCTCTGTGCTGCTACTCCAAAGCTTTCATCAGCACATTTAGGTTTGTTCACTGATACGTGTTCTGCTGAAGATGGCTCCTGGACTAGCACTTCTAAGTTGCTATGTGATTCAGGCAACTTCACCTTGAGCAATGAGAATCCCAAAGTCGCAGTTTTGACTTCTGATGAGAGAATCTCTGATTCTTTCACTATTTCAGTAGAGTAAATCTCACACCTTTCAATAGCAACATGTTCAGGTTCTACTTTCTCACTCACTTCTTGGCCCTCTACATACGACCAATGAATGTCTTGCCCTGCATTTGAAAGGGAGGACTCTATGGTAGTAGTCACCTGTGCTGTTTTAATGTCAGGTTCAGTCAGTGTTAAAATTTTGCTTTTTGCTTTTTGAATACCACCCTCTAGAGCCTCTGGTGTTTCTTCAGGGACAGCAGAGCTTGCCTGCAGTTGTACTACTTCAATGTCAGAAATAGATCCCTTTGGATCTGTTACCACTTTAGACAGCGAAACATCAGCTTCAGTTGGAAGATCTTTGAAAGTGAATCTTGGTATTTTTAATTTGGGAATTTTTATATTTACTTCTGGGCCACCCTGTGATTTGTCCACTGTTTCCACTGTTATTCTGGCAGACGATTCCATGTGATCTAGAGGTGGACTTTTCAGGCCAATAGATCCTTCTGATTTTTGAAACTGCGTTTCTGTTGTGCCTGTTTCAGTTTTAGATACTGAATCAGCTTCTGACTTTGACAAATTGATACCATCTCCAAAGCCCTTCACTTCTGAATGCAACAGTCCCAGCTCTGGAATATTAAACTCATATGTTTTAATTTTCCTTGTTTCTGCTCTATCTTCTACTTGCACTTCCACACCTGCAGACATGTCCTTTTCAATGTTTTTCACTTGAAATTTCATTTCAGGATCTACTCTAGAAATCTTAACATTCATCTTCACTCCTGGAACTTCTACCTTTAGATCTTCCAGCTTAGCTGTAACATAAGCACCAACTTCTGATCCCTTCATTGCAGACAATTCACACATGGGCCTTTTTAATTGGCTTCCTTCACTGTCTTTTCCTATCATTTTCATCTCACCCTTTATCTTTCCTTTTTTAATTACTGCCTCTTGATTTTGAATGTCTAGCTCTTCCTTTGGAAGACTAACATCTATTTTCTCCTGTGTTGCATCCAGAGTAATTTCAGCTGATGGTGGTTTACATCCTGCTCCTGAAGTCTCTAACTTAGTGGAACTTTCTACCTTTGGGACTTCTATATCCTGTGATTTGACTTTATGCTCTTGAAAAGTCAGAGTACCTGTAGGAAACCTATTTGTTAAACTGTTGTCTTTATCAATTTCTGAAGCACTTAGGTGTGACTTAGACAATTCTGTTGGAGATACTGAGAAATCTGAAGTATGCATTTTTTGTCCGTCAGCACCACGCTTAACTATGTCTGCATAAGTTTCAGTTTTTTGAATATTCACTCTACTATCTGTTCTTTCTGTGGATAATGAAATGTCTCCTTCCATCTTTGACAAGCTAACATCAGAACTCTTCACAGAATCTCCTAATTTTGGAGTCCCTTCTTTTCCAATAGTAATTTCAGCGAGTGCGTGTGGTAATGAGAAGGTATTTTCAGGAATATTTCTTTCAGTCTGTACTTTGGCAGAGGGAATGCCTGCCTGAGCTTTTTCTATACTTTTTTCAATATCAGCATCACCTTTTTTTTCCTTTAAGGATGTCCTGCCAAATGCAGGTATTCTGAATTTTGGCATTTTAAACCATCCCTGATGTTCTTCAGTCTGAACTTCTTCAGTTTTTATTTCATGTTCTCCTTTTAATTTGATTTCTTTCTCATCAAGGCTCTCAATAGCTCCCTCCATCATTGATGTAGACTCTGACTGGGGGCTTATGTCTGCCTTTGGAGCTTCAGTGCTAGTTGTCAGAACTTGGGGTGTTTTTATCATACAAACACCTGCTCCAGGATCTGACATATCAGATGTTGGTTCTGACGCTGGAACTCCCACAACAATGTCAACAATTTTGTTTGTCATTTTTAGCTGTGGTAGCTCAGCTTCTACTTTTGGAGAGATGATCTCTGTCTCTGGGCCCTTCCCTTTTGTTAGGGAGATTCCAGACTTTGGCTTCTGGAATTTGGGCATTTTAATCTTCCCTTCAGGACATTCCAATTTCATCATTCTTCCATCCACAATTGATAATCTTTCTATTACTGTTTCAGGGCTCCTTAGCTCAATTGAAGCTTCTCCTTTGGGGAACTTACTAACTGTTTTTTGAATGGTATCTTTATCAGTAGAACTTGTTTTTAGGACAACCTGTTGAAAATTCCCCTCTGAGGGCGGCAGAGCAGCATCAAACTTTGCTGAGCTGACTCCCATTTCAGATTGGGAGGCTCCAGTTTCTATTCTGGAAATCTCCAGAGTGGGGATCTTAATATCAGCCAGTTTTATGCTTATTTGTGCAGCTTCTTCTGTCGATTTGGAATGACTTCTTTCTATATCAGGTATCTGTACTGAATCATCACCCTCTCTAAATTCTGTTTTAGGGACAGTAGCATCAGCTTCAACTTTTGGTGAATGAGTCTGAGATTTGGGAACCTTGATCTTAGAGAGTGAAATTTTAGGCATGACAAATTGAGGCTTTCTAACTGGACTTTTTTGTTCAACTTTTCCTGCAGATATTTCCACATCAAGGGCTGGCCCAGTACCTTGATCATCAGTTGCAATTCCTTTCACTTCTGTGTCTATTCTGCTTGGCATTACAGCAAAGTTATGATCTTCCAAATTTGCTCCAGAATCCAGTTTAACACTTGCTTCCTTCTTTGGTGACCTACTGAAGGATGGAAGTTTGAATTTCGGCATTTTGAAATGTCCTTCTTTCTCTTCTCCATCTCCATCATGCTTTATTTCGCCTTTGATTTTTAGTGCTGCATCTGAATCCTGAATACCACTGTCAGTTTTTGGAATACAAATGTCAGCTTGTGGGAGGTGAACGTCAGCCTGTGATGCCTTACTGTCAGCTGTGGTCATTTTGACTTTAGGGCTGTAAGTTTCTGTTCCTGTACTGCATTCCACCTCCAAATTTGGTGCTTCAACAGCAATGTCAGCTATTTCTACCATTGCTTTTAATTGCGGAACCTTAACTTCTGTTTTGGATTGGATGACCTCCTTTTCTGACCCTTTCCCTTTAGAATGTGTAATTCCAAACTTCGGCATTTGGAATTTAGACATTTTTGTTTTCCCTTCAGGACCTTTAATTTTTATTTCTACATCACCCACAGCAATTTCACTTGATGTTATTTCAACACTTGTGTCAGGACTCTTCACCTCAAGGGAGCCTTCAGTTATTATCTTAATATCTGAGGCTGAGAGGCTGGCATTAGCAGCAGCTGATTTCGATGTCAGGTCATCTTCTTCACACGCAGGAAGTATGACCTCACCTGTAGGCATGCTAATATCCATCTCTGTTTTGGGAGCTTTGACATCTGGTTTGGAAAATTCCAAATTCAGGGCTGTAAATTTTGGCATTTCTATGCCCAGTCCTGCCCCTTCTCCACTACACTCTTTCTCAGATTTATGTACTGAAACATCTTCTTTTTCTTGTTTGGGACCACAAACATGAGTTTCTAGTACAGGCAGCGAGACCTGGACTGGAGCAAGAGTTTCCTTCTTTGGCGACCAACTAAAGGAAGGCAGTTTGAATTTTGATGTTTTAAATTTGTTTTCTTGCTCCTCAGAGTCCTTCTCTCCTAAAATTACTTCCTGTTCTATCTTGCACTCTAAATCTGCGCCATGGATTTCCACTTCTAATTTTGGTGTCTCCATTGATGGGAGACTGACATCCAATGTTGACGCATCAGGAACAAGTTCAAGTGCAGGCTTATGCATCTTTACACTGAATTTGCCATCAGAGATCTGAGCTGGCTTTTCAATATCAGCATCAGTCATACCAGATGTTATCTTTCCCTTGGAAAATTCAGATTCTGCTTTCGGACCAATGTCACATTCTGATGGCTTTCCCTTAGACCAGGAAATTCCAAATTTTGGTTTTCGGAATTTAGGAATTTTTACTGTGACCTCCGTGTCAACCACAGTTAATTCAGCAGCTGGAGTTTTCTCTCCTGGCTTCGCACTTCCTTGCTCCACAGAACCTTCTTCACCTATGATTTCAAACTCTGTTACTGAAAGAATCTCATCAGCAAGAGATGATGTTTTTAAATCAGATTCTGCTAGATTCATCTGATACTTAGTAAGAGTAATACCTCCTTTTGGTAACGGGGAATCCTGTTGTGTTTTAGAAGAACCAATATCAACTTTGGAGAAACCCAAGCTAGGAATTCTGAATTTAATATTTTTAGAGCCACTATCTCCTTTACTGGCAGCAGGAAGTTTAGATGTGACGCTGCCAGAGAGAACAGCAGGAGTTTCCTCTGTTACAGAATAACAAAAAGACTCTGAAACAGACACTTCAACGTCAGAATTACTCTGTTCCTGAGACTTAGAAGTTTTAGAAAGGGAAACCTTAGGTAATTTAAATAGAGAACTTCTAGCTTTACCCATATCATCCTCTTTTCCAGAAAATGAATCCAAGGTAATTTCAGAAGCAGGCACATGGATTTCGGCCGCGGGCAGGGTCACGTCCACTTCAGCGGTTCCCGAGGGCACCGTCACCTGGGGCTCCTTGAGGCTGACGTCCACGTCAGCGGCCACGGTGCCCTTGGCCTCTCTGCTGCTGGACCAGCCAAAGGAAGGCATGCCG
>Ga0181612_108446_pt1 | contig 21710 bp, 11 predicted proteins | sample HoacroProtozoa21_FD_119630 | JGI IMG/M metagenome (GOLD analysis project Ga0181612, IMG submission 119630) | Hoatzin crop microbial communities from Cojedes, Venezuel. Combined Assembly of Gp0051906, Gp0051904, Gp0051908
ATATGTTCTCGGCGGGGGTGCTCCCGCCGTGGCGGTTTGGCTTGGCCTTGGCCAGCGGCGGGTCTGTCTTAGCGCTGGCTGGGACTGGCTTTATCAGAGATGGGGGAAGCTTCTCACAGAAGCCACCCCTATATCCCCCCCACTACCCAAACCTTGCCACGCAAACCCATAACAGACCCCTACGGCCCATGCTTTCAGAGATGATGCTGACTCCCGTCTTATTACATGCCAATACTAAAAGGGAAATTGCACTTGCAGCTGGACTATCAGGCTCAAAAAAGCAGAAGAGAATTAAGACAGGACAATTTTAACTGTTCTTTAGTTAATAAGTGCAATGAAATTTTTTAAGAGTTTGAAGTTTAAATTAATTGGGTCATAAGTACATGGACAGTATTTTGCCTTAATTAGGAACTGCTTATAAAGAAAACCACTAATGTGTCTCCACTTCACTGATAACCTGACATTATCTTGTTATCCAATAAATCCATTTATTTCTGATAAGGGCCAACTGTTAAAAAAAGATAAATATTCACCCATCAGTGCACATAATTAGATTCTCTATCCTCTTTTTTGAGTTTAAGACAGTATTGTCTGAGTAACTCGCACTCCTTGAGTGCTTGTTTATTTCTAACCATTTTGAGAGTTACTCCACACACAAAAGCTTACATGTTTTGCCGCTTCCGTGACACTCCTAGTAAAAATCATTTGTAGATTGCCATTTCAGGCTAACAGCTGTCTTTAGAGAGATATCACAACCTGTCCTGCTACCTGCTTCCTGCTCTGATAGAAAGGTATAGCCATAACATTGAAGACATCCGTTCTTTTTACTGGGCTAATCACCAACTCATCATCAGATGTATCCTTCAATGGGTTTGAAACCTGCTCTAATTTAGTTCTGAAGACTATTCCAGCACATAGTGTGTCAAGAATGGGGCTATTGTGATTACAGGGTATTCAGAGGAAAGAGCTGAGGTTACAGAAGGAAGATTTTAGAAAACTTATGAGGAAATCAATCTATCTGATAAAATGCTTGTTGTGGTTGCAGCTGTGCTGCAAGTGGTTTTCTTAATTACAAGAATTATTTATTTTTGCATGCCTGGAGTCTGCTCATGTTATCTGAAATGCAATACTTGAAACATAGAGGAGTGCAAATGTGAGGTGAGAAATTCCTGCTACAATTCATTAGTGTATCTAAGCAACCAAGCAGAGGCCTGGATGCGCTGTCTCATGGCCTTCTGAAACTTCACAGTCCCTGCCACTCAGCAGTGTGGCCCACTGACAACAGACATAAAAATGGAAACTTTGATCAACCTGACCTCAGGAAAAGCAGTATGATTAATCTGTGTTTTAGCATCATAGGCCCATCATATAAAGTATTCAAAAGAGTGGCTACAGGCTGAGAAGAATAACTGTTCCATCTTTGCTTCATTCACCACGATGTGCCTCTCTCTGCTTTCTCTGCTTCCTCAGCCCTATTTTCCCCTCCTCCTTCCCTTTTCAACTCCTAATTCTTTCACTGCTTCCCATTCAGGCCTTGCCCTCTGCATTCAGTTTCTGCTTCTCATTCCCCTTTGCCCGCTCCCCACCCTGCCTGCTCCTTTTTGGGTTCAGTTCTTCTTACTTCAGGCTTTTATTTCTCTGAGGGATTTGAATAATCACTCCTTCTTTTTTGATCTCATTGTTATCTCAATAGGTCTTGCTGCCTTCCACCCTTTCCTCAAAAGGTAGGTTTCCAAAGAACGTATTCCCTCCAGAAAGGAGGAAAAGGACCTCTGAAACTCACTGACCCTTTCTAAATTGGGTGTCCCATTGTGTATCACAGAATTAGGAATTTTTCCATTGTATGAGAATGTTAACTTTGTTAGTGATTTTTTTTTTTTAATGAGCACATTAAATTCCTCCTTAGACTTAAAAACATGTAACTTTGTCTATTACTGTATTATGATTAATTTTTTTCTCTGCTTGGCTGATGGTCAGTTTTAACAAGGTAGATTTAGTCATGCACTAAATTTTATGTAAAACATCAGGAGAAGGCGGAGTAGCCCTTAGGAAAGGCCAAATAAATGCTTCTATATTATACAAACTGGGAATCTAAAACAAGGCCGACACATAGTTTATACTTTTGACCACATTTTCAAAATGCCCCTCAAATCTAACATCTGCAACTGAATGCTCTTGAACGCAGCTAGGCACAGCTGAGAGTCTGATCACACTACTTGGGCAGAGAAGTGTTTCACAACTGTTGCTGTTCCTTGCCATAGGTCAGATCAAACAACCAGACACAAACACCAGGTATCTCAGAAAGAAATTTTACAGTGGTCTTTCAGAGTCATAACTACCAAAAATAAATCAGCAAATAAGTAGAAAAATAAAATAAGAAACAATTTTGCAGCTATTATCAAAGGCTGGCTCTTTCTTCTCATCAGTCGTGGAAAATGAAACAAAAGAAAATTCTCAGTGATAAGCAGTCAAGGCCACAAAAGAAGACGACCTTGAGCCAAACTTCTTCAAAGGTCAAGGATACAGGCATAAGATATCCTGCTAGGCTTTTTGCTCCTTATGTATTCTTGTAATGGCAGACCTCTGCAAGTTTACTTACAGCCCTTGTAGCTAGACCAGGAAATGTTAAAACATTCCTTTTTTTTTTTCCTGCTGTACTCAATAACCAGGGTACTAAATAAGCATTTCAAAATAAAACGAATGCAGAACCATATGGTTAGTTCTCACTACCATCTTGCACAAAAAAAATCGCTCATGCTTCTGTTCTGTACCACAGATGGTTCTGATGGACAGCATCATGCAAAACCACATTTTTATTGCTGAGGAAAACGTGAAAACAATTCTGAAAACCTATTCATGGAACATCGCGCTTCTATTAGGCACAAGGGTGGGTAACAGAGAGTACCTTTAAAGAGTTGCCATTTCTGTTCTATATTCTGCTCTACATGTATTATCTGATCATGCAAATTTCTTAGCAAATGGAAAAACTGCCTTTGGACAAATGCATTGCTGGATCCAGTCCTTAAGACTCCGTTTTATTTTATCACTTTCATCTCAGTTCCCAGAATTCTTACTTCTACCTGCAAGACTGAGCCCATTGTTACTTGACCTCTGTGTGCAACAGAAAGTAAGAAGTATGGTTATTTTGTCTTCTAAACTTGGTAAGCCTGACTTCTTGGTCTTTTGAAGCAACAGTGGTCTTTAGTAGTTGCATAGTAGACACATCTGACTCACTACCTTAACTCTGTGGGCTGTTGACTAGAGAAAAAAAGAAACAACAACAAAAATTAGTCCAAGATCTCTTTTCCTTTTCTCTGGAAATTCCCATTCATCTCAACAGTTTTCTTGTCAATGGATTATGTAAACCAATGAGTAATTTTAACTTATTGGTTTTCATTTATAGTTTTCTTATACCATAGGACAGTAATGTCCAAAATGTTCAATCTAAAGATATCACAATATTGCCAAAAAAAATTTTACTGCAAAACATGTATATTTAGATTAAAATGTCTCAGAATGATCTCTTCACAAAACATAGGAACTTTCATTTTAACAACATCAAAAAATCAATTTTCATGTCAACTGCCTGTGACCATAATATTATGAATTTCAGTCTGCTCCCCCCCAAACTCAGAGGAAGAGAAACCCAGCCCATTCTCCCCCCTCCTCCTCCTCTTTGCCCTTTGCAAGAATAAGATTTCCATATCTGCTTTTACCACTTACGTTCTGTTTCACAAATAAGCTGTTTTGTGTAAATGCAGATAGCACATGTTCACAGACATTCCTGTTCTACATTCAGTTTCTACTAGTTTGCATAATGTTCTCTTTAGGGATTCTTACAAAAAGTGACAGGGGGATGGAAGTCTTTTTTTTTACCCCTCAGCCATGAATTCCATCTGTTGTCATGGCACTGAACCCAGTGTTGAATAGCAGCCAGCGTCGCTTTTGATGTTCTGTAGGATTAGTAGAGATGTCTGATGTTATTGTGCAAGATTATTCATAGGAATAGCTCTACCTGAGCTTTACACAAATGTTCAAATTAACAAATTAATATGGTATGCCATCAAAGTTCACATTCTGGGGGCATTCCCTTGGGTCTTTACTGTTTCCATAATGGCTCACAGAAAGTTTTTGTGATTACTCTCATTTCTACAGACAGAAACCAAAGGTGTGCAGCATTTTGTTAGAGCTGAGAAACAATGTGGCCAATGAAATGTAACTGATGATCTGTAGCTGATGATCCGATCAGGCAAACTTTATTGATGTGATCTTCTAATCAAAATAGTTCATGATTTGGTTCTACCTTTGACTCCGATGCTTTTATTGAGATATCAAGTACGCAGAGTTCCCATTCATCCTAACTCTGGGAGGAGTCTAGTATCCAATAATTAGAGATATTCTTCAATGCTCAGGACATTCAGGTTGTCCTATTTCAGACCCTCAAATCACTTGACACACATTAATCAAACTTTCACAAATGCCCATGGAGTAGCAGAGCTTTTCTGATTGGTTTTGGTCTTCCTTTCTTATAAGTATCAGTGCTGCTTAGAAGTTTTTCCTGTTATTTCTTTTTTATCAAAGGTTATTGGTCTATCAGTATATTATTTTGTTTATGGATACACTTTGGAATGATTTCCAAGTTTCAAGACGGAGTTTCTGGTCAAAACAGAAAACATCTCACCCTGGCATGAGCGCAGTAAAAGGAACGTAACCAGTTTTCCTCAACAGATAATTACAAAGGGCAGTAAATGAACAGAGCTCTGCTGCTTCCTTTTCCTGTCTCTAAGAAACCAAGTTTGCTTCTGCTTCTCAGGGAGTAGCCAGGTTATACTGGGCCAGGGCAGTGGCTTTCACCTTGAGGGGAAGGAGAGGTAGCAATTGACACCTCCTGTACTCAGTCTCCTTCCCTGCAGGAGCAGCAAGCTCATTTACTGGGCTGTTTCCCGTGGAGAAACAGTCTAGCACTTCACTCTTGGAAGGGAAACCTTCAGCTTTGCCTCTACAGCTAAGAGGTCTTGTCTCAGCTTTGGCCCAGCAGAGTAGCGAAGTGGATGGGTCTTTCTAACAGAAGTGGAAGGCTTAGGTGAAGACGCAGAGTGGACTCAACACAGATGTGGATTTAGCATCCCACAATGAAGACAAGTGCCTTGCTGCTGACTGTCCTCTACTGCTTCAATAAAATGCTTTAAAAGAAAGGGAATGTCATCCTAAGAAGACTAATAAGAACTATCTATTACTTCTGAAGTATTGCTGGTTTGCAGTCCCTTAGATTTATGCTGTATTTCTAGATTTAAAAAAAAAAAAGCCATTTTTGTTCCCTAGGTTCATTATTTTCATATCAACTGCATGCACAGCCTACAAGGTTCTCAAGAATGGCATTGGACTCTTAGAAGTGCCTGCAGTTTACTCTGGCTCTTCCAGATGTGAACCCTCTTTAAAAAAAATTGTGCAGCCAGCTCAGCTGGTGTTTATGTGGAGTAAATCCACTGATTTCAGTCGTAGTATCCTGGAGTTACTTCAGTGCGAATTAACATGTTATTAAAGTAATTAATCAGCTTCTGATTAAGAGTGCAAATATAGAACACTGACACATTTCTTTGCAGTTCAACAGCAGTTTTCTGAAGTTACCCAGGGGAAAGGATAAAGATGGTCGGAAATCTTGGGATACAGGATGGAACAGAGCATGGCAGTATGCTGTGCTGGGCAGGTGGAGTTTCAGCTGTGGATGCCTTGCCCTGACTGGTGAGCCAGTAAGGCTAAACTTTGATAAATTTAGTGAAGTTAGGGAGCTTTAAGACTGCAGTAACAAATATACAAAAAGAAGTGGTTACAGAGTTGATAGAGGTAATTTCCTGTTTGATTTGAAAAAAACCCCAGCAACATTTAGTCATTTGGGAGTGAACTGGCAATAACATGGAAGTTATTGTTTTAAAAGAAGTAAGTCATCATGGCCCGTAGTCCTCTTCCTCATTTCTATAAAGGCTTTTCACCGAAATCTTCAACTCAGCCTATTAAAAGTATGTTTCTTTTGTAGCTGATGTATCATGTCTGTACATAGGCAGCACCACATGTGGATGCCTGGGATAGGGCTGGACAGTAAATTGGTTTAGAAGCAGCATAACTTAGCCAAAGGTCTCTGGTGAGACAGAGACCAGACACTCAGTTTACAACAGTCTTTTAATCTCATTGCTGTGTGATGCCTCAGTGCCCACTAGCTACAGCCGGCGCAGATGTGCAGCATGGGAGCAGCATCAGCTTGGAAATTCTGTTAAGCATTGGCTGCAGCCCTGCTCACCCCTCGCTTGGACCTGGCCTCCTCTGGCAGAGCAATGCAATATGCTGAAATATTTTCTCTACAGACTCTGCGCCCCCGGGGCTTGACCATATGTCCTTCAACAGGACTGAGAAGGAGATGACCATGGCTGGAGATGTGGGTGATAACTATACCCTCGCTTTTCAGCGAAGGGAAGGGACAAGAACAGACAATTACTGAAGTGAATACAGAATACTGTTATCTGGAGCTGCTCTACTTTGCAGGTGGCAGTCCCTTCTGCTGCTCCATAGTACGAAGAGTGTGGTAGAGCACTGACAGTGACAGCACTACAATGACCCCAGCCCAAGGTCAACCACAGCCATTTTTCTGGTTTTCGTGTGCCACAAAGGAAGGGGAAAAACAGAGAGGCCAAGAATCTGGAGTTCATTTGCAGGTTAGATTGAATTTCATCTTAGTGAAAAATCTTGCCCTGATACCATGAATACCATTTAGTCCCTGCATTAAGCATTCAGAGCGGAGTATACGATACAGATGCATGTCATTTGTAGCCTGTAAAATTAAAGATTGCCTTTTCACTAACGATTTGGTTTATTATCCTCTGTAGGCTCCCAGTGCACAGGTGCACACTGCTAGCTGAACACGAGCCCACGAGGTGCATGGTAAGGAGGGATGCACATGTATTAGCAGCAGGCTCCATCAGTGAAATTGCTTTCATTTTTCACTGTCTTAGTCCTGTGGGTTAGGCTGAGCTGCCCTTCAGCAGGCAGAGTAGGGCTCAGTTCCCTGTGCACAAAGGGAAGAGTGTTGTCTAGTGAAGAAGTGTCATGATATCTAACTGTGTCAATTTTACTCAGTTTCCTTTATCCCTGTAGCCTACAGAGAAGATATCACTGCAGGAGGAACATATAGGTCCAGGGCCAGTATGATCCTGTCTCTTCTCAAGGACTCTTCTCGGCCACTAAAACATTTATCCTCCTTCTTAAGAAGATCGAACAGTTCGTCTCTTTTTAAAAAAGCACACACAAAAAGATGTTGAAACATGCTTTTTTCCGTGTTTTAGTAAACTACACTGTATTATTTGCATTTTATTTGGCTTTGCACTGCACTGAGAGAGATAGGAACCTTGTTGATAAAAAGCACAATTGTCTAATCTGTGTCAGTCATGCTGATGGATGCTGTAGATATCTTGATATTATAGTGCTCAGTACTGTCAGATGGAGCCTGCAGATCAGCATAAAATTATATTTACAGTGAAGCTGGGAGCAAACGGCAATTAATATGTACTGTTAACAGCTTTTCACGAAGTGGCAGGAAGCCTACTGAGCTCTCTTCTCGCAATATATCACCAGCAGAAGTTTTAGAGATAACCTGTTTTCAAAAGACAGAGAGACAGCAAGACAGTGAGACAGAGATCTAGTAAAGCAAAAGCATTTAGGGCCAGATTGTGAAGCCTTTACTGAAGTTGTCGAGCACTTACAGGTCAAGTCCAAATGACTTCAACTTCTCATCAGCATGAGAAAGAGTTGCACAGTTTGGCCTTCAGTTAGATAGTAGGCTTGAAAAATACACATTTGTTGACTTTCAGCTGAAGCATCTCACTAACACTAATTCTATTCAGACTACCCAGCTAAAAGAAAATCAAATTAAGTACCTGCATGTTTTTTTCTATGCATTTGTGTACATAGGGGTGAAAACTTGTTCAATTCACAAAATATAACTTCAAGTCTAAGATTTAAAAAAAAGAATCACCGTCTGCTGCATTTTCTTCCTTGAATGTTGAGCCAATCTTTCTGAAACTCATTATGGTTTGGATTTGTGCACAGATTTCACAGGTATTCCAAAATATTTCCTTTCTATATATAGAGAAACAACACATGGCTTACCAACAACTGAATATTCTTGGGCAAAAACTGCCTTCAGTAAATTTGCACTAGGAGAAAAATCTGTTTCTTGACATAAAAATAAACTACTGAGGGCTTTCCTTCACTCAGTGTTAGTAAGAATTAGTTATTTCCTAAATTTATGAGGATTTCAGAATAACATGATGCAGATATGTTTTTTTAAAGCTGCTCAGGCAGTGAAAGGGAAGGTGTTGATTGAAGAGCTCTTTTCTGTATATTCAGAGGCTGAATGTGTACTGGGATAGTCAAACATTTCAGGGTAAACTTTCAGGGTGCTCATCTCTTTCAGTAATCCTGTATTTTAATATGTGAACATAATTCAAGACTGTTTTGTCCTTTGATGATTCGCATAATTATTTTGGAAGGTCAGTGTACAGTTCCAGTTGTTTTTAGATAGAATCCAGTTCTATCTAAAGATACAATGGTACAGACATGGCTTGATCAAACATTTGGTACATTTACAGATCACTTGATCAAATTCTTTGTCTACAGTATTCAAGAGATACTGGGGAAAAAAACATGCAAATTTCAGGGTGGGGATGGGCTAGGTAACGTATCTTCTATGTTTGATGATACACATTTTAATTATTCCACCAGTGTTGTTCCTAAGCTTTCTCACTTCTTGCTGCTAAAAAACAACAACATGTCTCACTATGTATATAAATCTTCTTTTCTGACTCTTTCGGGAGAGATTATTTCTCTGCCCCTGCAATCTGGCTTTCAAAAACATTTGTTTTGCACCTGGACTCTCCAAATGCAGAAGGAAGAGGCAGCATTTAAAAGCATAAAGGCAGTGTCTATTTTACTAATAATTTCAAAGCTGAACAAGAGTCTCTAAGTGTTGAAGAAAATGAACCTGCAGTACACAGATGTATTTTACAAAGTAAAGGGGATTAGATTAAACCTTGAATCCTTGTAAATAGGGGAGTTGTACCACTGACTCCACCAGAGGCCAGGGTTTCATCCTGACAGCATCCCATAAAAGATTTACTTATTCTCTGTTTCATATAATCTGAGCCTGAATTGTCCTCATAAAAAGGAATAGTGCACCCTGTTCTGTACAGACTCAATATTCTTATCTGAATGGAAATGAAGACAGATTTAGAGTGGGAAGATGTAGTGCTACAGCACTGCCACTCCCGTGCCTAAAACTCTACACAGTGCATTTTTACAGATATATCCTGGGAGTGGACAAGGAGCATCTCATCTGCACAGATCCTGCCCATGTCATTGTCCTACCTGAACCTTGTGAGACTGTTCCTCACAAGGAGGTGGCTATATGGTGGTTATATAGGACAGAGTAGGAAATATCGGGAAGAGAAAGCCCATCCCTCTTTTTAGTGGTCTTATCCCAGGTTTGACCTAGCGGTAGTGCTATAAAGCCACAGTCCATGTCAGAAGCATAGCTTGGTTTTAGCAACAGTTATCTAGCATCTGGGGGAGAGGTGTATGAGGGACAACAGCATTTGAACCCAGGTTTTCTAATTTTACACTGTACGGGCCAGAAAATCCACTCATTCCAAGAAACAGTAATCTATGTGCCTCCCAGACTCATTCATAACAAGTCCTACAGTAGGACAGATGCAGTTCAATAGTTTAAGTATGAAAGAAAATATGTTTTAAATTTTTAAGTGACCCATAGTACATCTATTACAAAGGACAGGTGTATTAGTGTGGCATTTTAAAGCACCGTGTTTTACATTACTGTAGTGTTTCACAGCCAGTTGACAAGTACAGCAGTCATGTATGCCCCAGAAATTTGGGGAGAGTAAAGCAGCAGCTGGGAGAAGAAAACCATCCATTGTTCAGTGCCCTGAGTACAAAGAAACTGAGTGCAAACCATTTCAAATTTAGTCCTTGACTTACCATGTATACCAAGAAACCATAAAACTGTTCTTTCAGGAAAAAGCCAAGATGTTTTATAGCTATTGCACATTTGTTGCCTTTGATAACTGGACTTAATCCAGCACCACACGAAGACTTGAGTTACAAGAAATCATTAATTTCATGACAAACACGCTTGCCAGTATCATAAAGTGATTATGATACTTAATTTCATTTTAGTGAAAAACTTGGAGGTGTGAGCCTGTTTGCTGATATATGGGAGCACATTGTGCATTTTCAGTTACCTTCAGCAGTCGACACAGTAAACTATAGGTTTTATTCCAATCCTTGGCTTAATTGGAAGCTTTCAGCATGTACTTAAAAGTGTGGAAAAGGGACCTGTTTTTCAGAGTCCTACCTCTTCTAGCTATGGAATTTGTCACACCTTTACACATAGCAAGTCTTCTAAGGCTGCCACTGTCTTGAGCACAGTCAGCAGATAAGGGAGCCCTTAGCATGACTGCCCAGCTCAGCATGGCTCGGGGTGAACTGAAGCACAGAAACAACCCACACCACTCTGGCTACAGCTGGTTGTAGGGGAAGAACTCTGCAATTCTGTCCTCATCTTTTCATTTTTATTTTTTCCATATTCTTGGCTGTTGCTGGAGACTGAAAGCTAATTTGAGATTACAAAATTTAAAAAAAAAAAGACTAGTGTGGGAGCTTGCTGTGCTCCACACACGCGCATGTACACACACAATCCTCCACCCTTCTCTCCTCCCTCCCCTGTTAAAGTAGCTATCTTGCACATCAAAGGTTGGAGGGTATTTTTGGTACATTCACAGATCACTCAGGAGATGAACTAGCTTATATGTTCCAAATGATGAAAGTTCAAAGTATTTCATTTATGCTAACAGTTCATTAATGTAGCCACTCATGTGTGCTAATCCCACTTATTAAGCCTCCCTGTCTCCTATTAATAATAATTTAGCAAAGTATGAGACAATTCAACAAGGTTATTCATACTTTCATATATAATTATGCTAGATACAGGTATAGGATCTCGAAAATAATCTTCCTTTTCACAAAGTCTTTAATCTAAACAGAGCTCAGAGTGCCATGAACTGCATTAGGTGCTACACAGTCTACGTTTGTCTGCCAGACTCCTGTTACTGAGCTGTCTGCAGAGTTCTTATCTCCAAAATCCCCGTCTGAGTAGAGAAGCACTGTTATCTGTCCTGAGCAGATAGAAACCTGCAGAGCAGAAAAACAAAGGAGCAGAACCCACAAAAGCACTTATACAACTTAAAGGGTCCCAGGACTTTCAGGCAAACTCTAGGAGTGAAAAGAAGTAGTGAACTTTGCAAATGAGGTGGGCAGAGGACCTGAGTGTCCTATTGCCTGCGTGAGAGCTTCAGCTAGTATACAAAAAGTGGCCACTTCCTACCTCAGCTGTGCCTGAGAGGTGAGCCAATTGTCTGTACCTTGAGAGATGATTTAGACCAAGAGAGTTAAGTCTTGGCAGCCATGGTTGCCAGGTCTGTTTTTAGGACCTCCTACAGCTTTGTAGCCAATTTCTTTCAACCCCCACATAAGTAGTCAACTTTATGATTTCCCTCTCCAAGCCCAGGAACAGCCCATTTCTTCCTCCCCCTCCACACAAGTATCGCATCTTCCCTTTCTCCCCAGCACAGTCCTGCCATCTAATTGATCTGTTTTCCCATTCTCAGGCAGGGTGGCCCGCCTTCTGTATGTATAGCACTTACATCACAGAATGGCAGAATCACAGAATGGTAGGGGTTGGAAGGGACGTCTGGGGATCACCTGGTCCAACCACCTGACAAAGCCGGGTCACCTACAGCAGGATGCACAGGACCTTGTCCAGGCAAAATTACTCTATGAATCAAGCTTTTTGTAGATTTATGTACTGAAACATATTGTGCCTTCATCCAGGTAAGAGAATACATTCAACTTCCTGAACACAAGAAAAAACTATCATTTATTTCTTGCACATGAATTCCCATGTGTGCATCACACTACTTTTAAAGCATTCCCAAAAGCAGTTAATAGAGGTTAATACTGTCAATGAAGAAATAAAAGTGGCAAAACAAGCAACATCTCTCTGCATTTTTATCATGCCCTACTGCAGCTTTTTGAGATGAACAGCAACACAAGCTTTCCATTATCCTTTTCAAATAGGATACAGTACCTTTAAAGCTGACATAAACAACGTGTACTCTGACTCCCAATCCCAGTTTCTGTGCAGTGTTTTTAAGGCATGAGTGAACAGTACCGCAACCAAACAAACCCAAGAAATTTTTCTTAGCACGCTATTAAATAAAACAAAGAAAGATTTGTTATAATTACACAAACAAATCTAATTCATACTATAAGAAGTATCTCATATGCTAGGGGGCAAATAAACTAAGGACCATATTAATGAATGTTATATTCCAATTTATTTGCCTCATCACCGAACAGTGCACTCCAAAATTTGACAGGAAATAATGTTCAATTTCAAGTTAATTTTGTTATTTACCTGTTTTTTTTGCTATCGCAATACACTTCACTTGAGAACAAAAGCAATCTACATAACATAATGTAAACAAAAAATACACAAAAATTATAGTTCTGTTAGAGCCTATCTGTAACTTAAGGCAATGCAAATGATCACGATGTCCAACAGTAAGGTTCTTCAAAACACTGTATAAAATGTTAAAAAATGAAAAGAGCAAATAAAATATCATCCCATCCTTTTGTCTCATATTAGACAATTCCACACAAATTCTTTACTGCACACATCACCTATATTTGCCACACTGTAGAACACATCTTGACAGAGAGGCCTGCTGTGGAGACTACCCAATCTTCCATAAGCAAATAAAATCCAAGTGCTACTGTAACATCTAAATAGGAGAAAGGTTTAGCATCTTTGTAGCAATTATACTTATAAAGCTGCAAACTGGGGCAGCAGCCACTCTGTCACAAGCTTGTCAGGAACAATCTTCTAAATTTTGTGCAGTTTATTTTTCTGGAGTTTAAACATGACTGACTTTAAATAGAACAGATATAAAACATACGCTTTAACATGCTGGTCATTGGTCTCTGAATTCCAATTTAATTATGAAAAAACATGTTAAACACTCAGCAGCCTTCCAACAATTACGAGTATTTTTTTGTTTTTAAAAATCTCCTTCCTGAGCAGACATAAAGCTGTTCACCATTGCCAGATATTTCTTATACTTGACTTATGCAACAGCTGTTCACACCTCTATGTACTTCACAGGGGTTCGCTAAAAACCGAAAGGTTTTTTTTCACCCCCTTTTTCAAGATCTACAAAATGCTGTGCAGATTTAGACTACCGTGTGCTTGGTTTTAAAAAAACAGAATTGAAAGAAATTCTAAAACATTAGCAAAGCGACTAGTGAGAACTGACATATACAGTAATCTGTATCTCCACCAGCCTTATGAAGAAGTTTATTCTTTCCACGTATTTCTAAAGCAAGGAAGCTTCTCTCTCATAACACTTCTTAGAGTGCTGATTCCCAATATTTTTGTAGTAAACGACACTGCTGCCTAATTTTACTCCCCAACCATCCTCTCCTGGTTCCTTGCTTTCTTTCATATCACTTCTGTTTTTACTGCCTCGTAGTGGGATTTGTGATAATACTTTCTCCTGACTCCCACAAGGTATCACTGATTTCTCATTATCCAGTGCTGTCAGCTTTGGCAGCACCAGTTAGCATAAGTTATACTGCAAGGCTTCACCTCTAATGATAGCAGACAACACAGACTGGGAATTGCTGCCTTTCCGTTTGTCTGAACTAGCATTAGTATTCCACCGGGCTAACAAGGGTAAAGCATCCAGGTGAGAAGGAGGTATGTGCAGTTCAATGTAGAAGACAGCAGAAAAAACAAAGGTGCACACTAAACATGCTTTTAAAGCACAATTTCCTAAGCAGAAATTGGTATCCAAAAAATTCTTTAGTTTAACAAATACTGAATGGCTCTGATGTCCATTCCTAGCATGGCATTTCTGCAAATGTAATCAGTAAAAAGATATTTTAATATGCTGCAGACTGATATACATGCATTATATAAACTTGAGTCTGTAATCACCTTTGAATAAACTACAAACCAAATCTGGCCAAGAAATTTTTTTGCCTAATCCTTAAAAACTTCTAGGATTTCAACAGAAAACATTTGTGTTTCTTTACACAAAAGAGCTGAGTTATACTACTAGGCTCATAGGTAAAGTCCATTTTGTAGTAATGTGTAATGTAAGCTACACCACATTACAAGAATGTTTGTTGCAGTCTGAGGCTTTTTTTAAATATACACACACATGCTTTTACGTACCTAAAAAATGAAAAATGTATAAAATATATGTGTATACATGTATGTGTGTGTATATGTATGTATTTTAAATAAATGTTCTAACACCCTCAGAATAATCCACTGGTCTCCTAAGAACTTCCTTGTTGTCATTTGTTCACATGAATGCCAAATGGTTTCTTGGTCATTACTCTGTGTTCATTAAGAACTTGAAACAGAGTAAGAGCTATAATGTAATAAATTCATACTGGTAAAAGCTCTACTTGGAAAGCTTGCAGTTATAAATATGGTTATCTTGTATGAAATTCAGAGATGAGTTAAACCAGTCACAGGTAACACTACCTTACCTTTTACTCGATAGTTTCTTCCATCCATGTGCTACTAAAATGCAGAATCCCATGCTAGGAACATACAACACTCGTTCTGCTACTACAAATCCAACAGGAAAAAAGAGGTTTGATGCAGGAATGAATGGTAGCACTATTAAACAGAGTGCCTAGAAAAGAAATGCAAATGAATTAGTAATCAAGATTAGAGACTTAAGAACTAAACTTAAGATTTATTTCTTAACTGCTTAAGAAATAAATTATGAAGAGATTACAAAAATGAACCCAGAAAAACATACATATGTAGTAGATCTTTGGGTTTTTGTTTTGTTCTTTTAAACATTAAAACCTGTTTTACATTGAGACCACTGTAAGTGAATTTGCTTTTCTATACTACAGAAAGGAGCAGTATATGACAAAACACTAGGATCAAAGGATCAAATTCAAAACAATGTTTTAATAAAGAGTTCCACATACAAAACCATGACAGTCTGAGAACCTTGGACATTATCTTTTATAACAACTAAAAATTTATACCAGGTTGCACGATGCATAAACCAGTTATTTCTACAAAACAATGAAGTCCATTTTTAGTTTCTGTAAAAAAATGTGAAGAAATAACATGAAAGCCAGACTCAGCCAATGAATAAACATCAGCATTTAGATAGTGCAATAAGGGCACCCTGAAATATTTAAAATTACAATTAACTTAAGAACTGCATAACTGCAGCTTTTAGGTTGGTGACAGACACCTTAACAAAAGCTGTGTTTACTCAAAGACAGAGAAATCCATCTGCTGCAAAGAAAGTGGACCTGACCGTGAAGTCATAGGTGACTGTTAAGTAGCAACTTTACAATCTCTGGTACCAGAAAAGGCTTAAATAATTATTTCAAAATATCTGACCTCCAAGTTACAAAAAACAAAATCCTTACAGAAACAGAATGTTTCTTTGAAGAAAAAAAGATAAATTCTCAAGAAATTTTCAATACAGCTAGCTGTCACATTCTGTCTAGATTTAAGCATAATTATAACTGCCTTTTCCATGCTAAAATAGTTAAGACATCCAGTTTGAAAGTCAGTCTAGGATTTCATATACAAAAATGCAATACTGATTTAAACCTTCAAGTAAGGTTTTCGCTTATATTTCTAGGGGTTAACACGGTTCAGCCGATCCACAGCAATTCAGTAAGCTACACAAAAGTGCATACATAACTGAGCCTCAAAGAAATCACAAGCACAATATAGAGAATATGTTGATTACTTGGGGACAAAATTTGATTTAATGCCATTTCACATTCCTCTCCCTTTCTCCTTTACATTTTTATGGTACGTGCTCCTTATAGAGCACCTACCAATCTGTAAAAGTAAAAGCCTCAACACAGAACTCTATTACAGATTTCTGTAACCCACTTTGAAATGCAGGATTCATCATGCTATCCCCAAGCCAGTCGTCTGTATCAGTTTTTAATTTAGTTATAGCAAATACCTTCACCTTTGGAGGTGATAATGAGAAGCAAGGGTATCATTCTGTATTTCATTCTGTTTTGAGCAGCCAAAAGCATTTGTGAGTACAAAAGCAAATGCACAAAAGCACACTGAAAATGTGCTTTAGCAAACAACATGCTGTTTTGCAAATGTTTTTACTGCAATGTGAATAACCTGTATTTAGCTTTATAATGTATGTAAGGCTTGTACACAGGCTTAAATAAATTTTTTAAAAATCTTCTGCTAAACTGATTCAAAGAAATCACCTCTTATGATTGTAAAAATCTATTGTTTTATATTATTGTCCAAAAAATACAGGTTTTTTGGTTTGTTTTGATATAGCATGGCACCAATCTCACAGGCCCACAACGTCAACATATGTATAGCGAAAGCCAATTCTTTCCAATGGGCTTGAGTGGAAAGGATTCTGCAGCTGATAAAGCAAGTGCTTGGTCTCCACTAAACACTTCTGAGCTAGACAGCTAATAAAAAGGTTTTTGCATGTTCTTCTCTGTGCAATTCCTCTGATGACAAACATTACACAATGTTTTGCTGAACTTCTCTTTAGATCCTTTTGCCTCTCCGTAGTACACTGTCCTTCAAATGCAATTTCTTGGGCAATAGACTCCAAGCCCTAGTGCAGATAAAAATGTAATTTCTGTTCACTTCTTCCTTCTTTTTCTCACTGTCTAAATAATATCCTGGCCAAAGCAACTGAAAAACAAAAACAAGACAGAAATCATTAAAGTATGCAGGAAGAAAAAAAATCATATGACAAAACTCTAAAATACAACCTTAAGTTACGAAGAGTGAACTGCTAAGTACCCAGTCAAAAGTTCACAAGGAAACATTTCAAGGCCTAAGTGAGGTGCAAGCACAGGGACTAGAGAGATAAATACTGTTAAATTTAGAAGTAGTGATGCCTTGGCACAACACTTAAAAAAAGCGTTAAAAGCTCACTCCAAGAAGTCTAAGGATACCTGTCTGTTCCTGACATTTGCACAGTAACAAGTCACCAAAGCTTGTGGCTGAATAGCATGAAGTGCTGTCTTCTCAGAAGGGAGGTGAAGTACCCTTGTTTGGTACACTTAGCAAATATCAAAAGACACTAAAAAGCTTTTATTAAATTTCATGATCCAACGAAGGAATGTCTATACCCAAGAAATTCCATGAACAAACAAGGGCCATGATCACAGCTTGATTCTGAAACCTACTGAAAAGCCAGTATTCTTAGTACTCAACATTTTCAATATGTATAGCATAACGTATTTATAAAGGTAACTTGACTGTTATAAGTGATCTGACTGTTCACAGGGCTAAAGTAAACAGAAAATATAAGAGAATTTAACAGCTTATACATTGTTTCCAGGGCATGTCCTTTATTAATGTAAGAATAATTGATTACTTCAAGCACCATAATGACATCAACCTGCCAAAGCATGTGTTCTGATTTACAATATACAATCCCATTTTTTGTTAGTTTAATATTGTCAGGTGCTAAAAAAATAAGAAGCAATTTATCTGTTTTGTCCTCTCCTAATTCTGTTATTTTGAAAAGACAATTTTAGAACCTATCGCAAAAATTCAAATAAGACAAAATGAAACACAATGTACCCACTTACCAAAGTTATTTTTCCTTGGAGGTGACTGGCATCAAACAGATGAAAACTGACTGAAAACGAGTCCTTCAGGTTTTTCATCTCCCAGTAATGAGTTCATCCTGTGAGACTGTGGAACGTCCACTGGCACTTGAGGAAGTGGGAGAATGAATCCCTTCTTCCGTCTTGTCCCTCAAGCAGTACAGCACCAAATCCATATCCACATCAGCAAATACAGAAAGGTATGTTCAGACATACTTGCGACCTCCTTTCTCCTTTGCATTTTCGATCCCTCTCTTTTGCATTTTTTTTTGCAAAGTCCAAATAAACATTTTTAATTCTTGCAGCAGGTCTAAAGTTGTACCTTTTCTGATCTCATAAAGAAAAGTAACTTGTATTACTAAATAAAAATTTACTTTCCTCACTTTAAAGATGGTACTATGAATTCTCTAGTCAGTCAGACTGAGAAGCCATCAGAAAGAAGTTGCTGTCTCTCCCTCTCTCCCTTGGCAGACTATCCAGTCTGCATCAGGACACTAATGGCCTACTGGAAGGCAGAAATAGGCTTTGGCCTACAGTGTCATTGCACGTTACAGTACATAACAATTAATTTTTAATATAAAATACTGCATTCTCATTTCCTAAGAAATTAGCTTCCAGGCACTTAGACATTATGTCTGAAAAAAATTAGCATCGTACTGAAGGTTATATACACAACATAGTTATATATTAAAGGAAAACAACTTCCATTAAACAAGGATTATACTGTATTAGGTGACATTAAGGCTCATATGCTGGAGTGAATGATCTCAGAACACCCCTCCTACAAAAAAAACTTGTAATAATACAAACAAATATAAAAAACCCATCCTCAAACAAAAAACAACTGACTTACAACAAGGTATGCTAACAATTCCATTAACCCTTTCCTCTTCTGCACTTTCTAGGGTACGAAGTAAACAGAAATGTAGGGAAATGAAGGGCCTTAAAGTTCAAGAGCTGTCCTATGAACAAAAGTGAACCACTCCCACACACATTTCTACTGCTATTGGTGCACTTACAGAAAACTTGTTTCAGCTTAGGGAAAAAGGAAAATTTAACTACTCCCTCACATTTTTTAAATGCTGTAAAACTATAACACTTTTTTTTCTGGGTATGTCACCTTGCATATTTATTGTATGAATAAGCTAAGTTTCTTTTCTTCATACACAGTTTCCAAAAGCTGGACAAGAGGCTTAATCAGCAATACTACAGATCATTTCCACAGATTTTCTAGTGAAAGAAACTGCCTCGCTCCAGTGACAAGACAAGAAAAAACATGAGTCAGAACTATAATGTTAAGTCTCTTTGAAGCGAATCAAAGTTTGTCAGCTGATTAGCAAAGAAACCCTTAGTCTTAAATTGTGCATAAATATTCCCACCCATCTGAAACTTTTGCTGGCTAAGTTACGTATCAGTAAAATACAGTATTTCTGAAGCAGACTAAGATCTATGCATGCAGGTTTGTTGTACGCATAATTACACCACTGATTTAACAGAAAACATGGCACCAGGTAATCATTAATCTTGTGAAACTTGCAATGGAAACAATCAAAAAGACGACTGGGTTTGGACGAAAAAAATACAAGCTCATTTTCTCCTTTCCATTTGCTCCAAAATATTCTTTCCTGTTAATCCATTTCAGTTTTAAGGTCATATACTACTACTGAAAAAAAGCAACTGATCTTACAGGTTGACAAAAGCAGCTTTTCCTTAGCATATGGAAAAGACTACAGAAGAGTGCCTTTTTGTTAAAAGAACAACGAGGAAAACTTCTATTCCTAAACATGTCTTTTATACCTCTGAGAAAGAAAATCAAGTCACTTGTTAAATATGCAGCACGTACTGGCATTTAAATAAGGTAGACAGTTTGCAGGAATGGAAATGCATTCCGATCCTTAAAACATATTTAAATTCTACTGAAAACCCCCATTTGCTAGTTGAGTTCTGAATACCTGAGAAAGGCCGCAATACAGTTTGCAAATACATAACAAGGGGCATATTTCTCATCTCTTGTATATTCTTCTCCATCTCATCCCTGACAGTCACATACTTAACTACAATTTAACAGCTTTGTTGCTACAACAATTTTCCTCTTACGTGTTCATTCTAGCCCACAAGGAGACGCATGTAGTATTTCCAGATCACAGCAGACTAGACATGTGACCAAACAACCTGAGACACACTCTTAAAAAACGGAAAAAAACCCCAATGCATCATTCATACCATCAATACAGTCTTGGAGGAATCCCCAGGATATCGGAGACTGAAGACAATCAAAGATCCCAGAAAGCAAAAGAAGGTAAGGGTGGCAACATTTCTAACATCTAACAAAGACTCCACGAGAGGAATAGTTCCCATTGTCCAGTCACAGCATAACTCTGAGGGGTTGAGAAGAAGCCAAGCATTTACAGGGAGGAGGTAGTTGAAAGTCAGCTGTCTTGCTGGGGATGGACTAACAGCAGCTGGGTTATCAAACCTAAAGCAAAAGAAAGGAGAGAAAGGAGGTTTTAATGAAAAGATATAATCTTGATCCACTCTGTGCTCATAAACCAGCAAACTTTAGATTCATAGGTAGAACCACCCATTACAGACATGTAGAATATCCTAATCTTCCTGCGTTTGTCAGGTGTGTAACTTGGGAACCATGCACAATGATTCATCTTAGCACGGGACGGAGCTTCCTCCAAGTTTAAGTAACTGGTTTGGTCTTTTTTCATGCTTTTAATAGTTTGCCTCATATTTCAGGGAAAATATTAGATTCCTGTATTTCTACATTGCTCACACTTTTAAGACAAACTACAGTTTTTCAGTTCAGTATTCATGTACACTCGTCTTCAAGCACTGTATCTTAAGTCAACCATGCTTTCTCCATAGTACGTACCTAAAACAAAGTATTTTGTATGTAGAAGAGCAAAAACTTATGAAGAGGTTTGGAGTATTCAGCCAAGGTTCAAACACATAGCCACTAAAAACTACTTCAGTAACAAAACAGTTAATTTCTGAATTACTAAGATGAACGAACAACCTTAAGTTTTCAAAAAATAATGCCTGCTCAGGTAGATCAATATTTTGGACATTCTTGTCAACAGCTACTTAAATATACCATTTATCAATTTCACAAAAAATGTTATATTGTACAGTCACTGCCCACCAATATTAAAATAAGTTAATAAACACTTAAGTTGATGTATTTCTGGACATTTCACTCAGACCTCATTAAGACACATTTTATTGATCAATGTCTGTAAATAAGGCACACTTTACGATTACCTTGTAAACACCGGAAGGTGAGACTGGATAACCTGAACTCTGACAACTACAAGCAGCAGCGTACTGAACATTAGGACTATGAGCTTCAACAGTGTTTGGAGCATAGAGAAAGGAATACTGCCCTTCCCTCGAAGAATCTGTACAGCTGTGTCCAACAACACTGGCAAGGTGTACTGCAAAGGAAGAAAGTGTTTGCAATCAGACAGCGTACTTGTTAATCCTTTAGATAAATACGAGCTACTTAATCTTTTTTTTTCTCTTGGTTTTCTCTAAATGCTTGCTCCCAATAGCTACTTAACTCAGCTTCTTAGACCTTTCATGACAACCCCCAAAAAGAAGTCTACCATTCTAATGAAAATGACTTTATTCAAATATTCTTGCTAACACTATCATAGCTGAACTTGTATGTCTGCAGTTCCATATTTTGCAGACAGATTAAAAAATTTGTGCCATCTTCAGAGACTTCAATCAAGTATGACCATGAAATAAATTTTGAAGAAATCACCATTTTCTGCTGGCGGATGTCATTGCTGAGCCACTCTCCATCATCTTTGAGAGGTCCTGGAGGACAGGAGAGGTGCCCGAGGACTGGAGAAAGGCCAATGTCACTCCAATCTTCAAAAAGGGCAAGAAGGAGGACCCAGGGAACTACA
>Ga0181612_148009_pt1 | contig 21705 bp, 24 predicted proteins | sample HoacroProtozoa21_FD_119630 | JGI IMG/M metagenome (GOLD analysis project Ga0181612, IMG submission 119630) | Hoatzin crop microbial communities from Cojedes, Venezuel. Combined Assembly of Gp0051906, Gp0051904, Gp0051908
CTGATCTGGTTGCAGATGTCCCTGCTCACTGCAGGGGGTTGGACTAGATGGCCTTTAAAGGTCCCTTCCAACCCAAACTATTCTGTGAGTCTATGATTTTACATGCAAATACATTTTGCCGAATTAGAGACAAAAGTTCTGGGATTAAGGATTCCTATAAGTTGACATGCCTCTGCTGAAAATTAAAATGAGTTTAAACTAAATACAGTTCAATTAATTCTAAGGAGAGAGAACCTTGACTTATTTCACCAACTACATTGGCAGGAAAGAACCTGAAACGCAGAAAGTTATAGCAAGAAGGGAAAGCAATGCATGAATACACATATTTTGAAATGGATTACAAGCAAGCTACTCCTGTCTTCTAGAAAGAGGGTTAACGGCCACCAAACCCCCATCCACCTCAGTAAGCACAGGACTTAGCATGTACATGGTGTTTAGCTGTGTTCAAAGCATTGTGCAGACATTATCTAATTAATTTTCATGACACCCCTGTGAGACACCTGGGCTGGTATTGTTATCCCTATGCTGCTGACAGAGAAGCACATCTGCACATGTCTCTACTGAGCTCTAGATCAGATTAAACGACAGTATTATGTACCTCCACAACTCATTTCTCTGTCCCAGACTAGTGCTATATGGGAAGTGCCTGCTGCTTGTAATTTAAGGTTGCTTGTTCAGTGGCAGCCCTTCCCTGGAGTGTGATGAGCCATAAACAATTTCTACGTTCAGAAAGATCTTCTTATTTCCTCATTGTGCACAAAGTATTGCTGCTGACAGGACTGAGGAAGGAGAAATCCACCTCTGTGTTGGCCAACTTGATACCCTTGTATGCAACAAACAGCACCCTGTCTATCTGCACTATAACTGTGATGCTCATTACTTCTGCAGAGAAGATGATCCTCTGCCAGAGCCAACCTACAGAGAGAAATCCTGCCTTCAACAGGATCCCCTCTGCCATACCAAGTGTTTCATGCATGTTGTCACTGCAACTCACAGCCCGACACACAAATTTAAACTGCCATTGATTTCCCTTTGCACCGATCAATAAGACTGTGGATGAGCTGGTGGAAGAGCAAAAGGACAGGGTATCTTAGTGCCCAGGTGGTCCTCTTTTGCGGAGAAATGAGGTGAGAACAGCCCTGTGCAACTGTCTTGTAAATGCCCAGCATGAATCACCCAGGAGTGTGAACCACAGACCTTACTCCGTGTTGTAGCAGGGCCCTGGGCAGCCTCAGGAGCAGATCTCAGCACTAACCTCGCGGCACTGCTAGGTGAGGAGGTCACCAATTAAACGTTAGCAAGAATATCTGAACGTGGATGCTGAGTGAGGGTGTAAATGATGAATGACGCCTTCTCGAGTCCTCCCTACGTGTCCCAGTTACACCTACCCACGAAGGCTGACGGTCACTTTGCCCCGCTCCGTTCCTCAGGCAGTGAGGCTGCAATACGAGTTCCTCCCATGCCAGGGCTCCAGCGACGAGGAAGTTGACTCATTGAGGAAAAAAACGAGCACTGCTGCCAAGCCATTCTCAGAAGCACACATTGCGAACCTTGACTGCCCATTGCAAAACTCCCACAAAATCTGAAAACCTTTTTGCACAAAAGTTGGCGAAATAAAACAATAGAAGACCTATTTCACTTAATATCTTATGTGAATCAATGTGCTACACACCAATGCAGCACTGAATTCAGCCTTGAATGGCTTCAGAGGGAAGGATGAGCCCAAGAAAACCTTTGTGATTGGCACAAAGGGAAATGCGGAGGAACGTGACCGCAGTAAGTGGCACCACTTTTCATTTCCATCAATGTAAAAGAGAAAAGGAATCTGGTTTCTTAAGTTCGTATCAGGACACCAGATGAGCAAGCCTGGGCTTAAAAGTCCTACAGAACTGAAACGCCACAGACAAAGGCATTAAGAAACACTTATTGTGATGTTCTTCTTTCTGTTTACAAGTCCCCTTGTGGTCTTCTTAAATGGCCAGGGAACATTTTTAGCCACCCCCTCCAGGCTCCAGATTATGCCTCGGTTAGCAGATCATCTGGGCAGCTCGCTCTGTCTGTAACTCTATATGAATGACTTCAGTGACAAACAATACAACCATTCACTTTTTGTAAAAAAACAACCACTGCCACCAAATGTTTCCAATTTAAATATTTCTGGTTCTCTAGCTACTGGTTCCAATTTGGTATCAGCTACTGTCAGCCGTAAATCCCAATGAATTTTGAAGTCACGATCCTGAACTGAGTTCTGCAAATGCAGAATAAAGAAGGAGAAATCAGTATCTTCAAATAGGAAATTCAGACAAAGAAGCCATCACATCCATATTACAGAATTGTGGGTTACAGAAGCTCTTGCACGGGTATTGCCATTTAACAGTGGTAAATCATCACATGCTCCAGAAACTTTACATTCCTTGGGAAAAAACAATGCAGAGCATCTGAGAATGAAATCCTGGCATGGGACAGTTTATCCCAATTTCTTACAATCAAAATTGGGTGACTTCAAACCTATTTCAAGCCATCCCTGGCCTATTCTAGCTCCCCAAACGCACCTGGGAATTGCTCGCCACTGGTCTCAACAGCAGCTATGCAAGGGACCGAAGGACCACCCTAACCACGTGCCGATCTAGATGTAACGAGCGGGTGCTGGTCAGGCGTGTTCCCTGACAGCGTTGATTTTACTAGGTTCACCTCAGGATTCACCTGTTCCTTTTCTTGCCCTGGTCATGTATGATTTCCTAAAGCAACATTTTCACCCCAGGCTGAGTGCAAGGAGCAGTGGATTTCTTGCACACTTTCCACTGTCTGCACCATGTTAAACATGTAGATCAAGGCAGACCATTTCACTGATGTCAAAAGGCCTGAACTGAGTTAGCTTCAGATGTAGGCTAAAGTTCTGAGCCAGTTCTTTCTTTATTCAAATCCATTCTGCCCATCCCTAATCTAAATGAGCTCAGTCATTAGCCTCTAAATCCTTATTTCTCTGTGCCAATATTGGCCACAGTTCAGCAAGGCACTTAAATATGTGCTTAACTTCAAAAGCACGGTTGAGTCCCACTGATAGATTTGACTACAGGGGGATGTAAGCAAATAGCTAAGGGCTTTGCTAAATTTGGGTCTTAGTGACACAATCCTAGAAACATTTGTATTTTAACATGTTTACAGAGAATTATAACAATTAAGTACAACTCTTCCTTCCTCACGTAAAACCAATCCAGGACTTCCTCTGTCGAAAAGCTTACAGCAGCCAAACTTTCTTTTCCTAACCCTGGGTCAAGCACTTCTCCAAGACCCCTCTTAACACAGTGCCCTGATTATTTGTTTCCTTCGTGATGGCTCTGACGCATCCATATGCACAGGTGAGCATAACAGCTCACGGTATCCACTTGTCACGAGAAGAGCCACACCATCATCTACTGCACATAGGCAAAACGTCCCTTTCCACCGTCCACGCCAGCCTGGGCCGCAGACCTGAAGCAGACTGCGGTTTTATTCTATGCCACTGCACATACAACTCGCACACGTGTAGCCGTCTGAGGGTTGTTCCAACAGAATTGCCCTTATCATGGGTTTGTCTTCTCCTCTGTAGAGACTCCTCTAAAGGCAAGAGCAGGGTCTCTCTCTCTAATCCACACATATATGCAGCATTTTGAAAAGCAAAGGATGCTAACCATGTTCCTTGTTGTGGAAATAAAAAAAGTATAAACTGCAAAGGTGGCAATGAATTCATCTTCTTCAGTCTTCAGCTAGAACACACTGATCTTGTACTAACACAAAATCCCAAAGAACATCTACCTGAATCCTTGGGGCTGGGTGGGGACCAGTGAACCTGCGCTGATGGTGCCACAGGAAGCAGGATCAAGCCCTTTCCTTTCTGCTCTTTGCCTTCAAATCTGGTCCACGAGAGCGACCAAAAGGGCAGTATCACGATCAAAAGAGGAGCTTCAGCGGTCTCACCGCGGTAGTGTTGGGTCTGACTCTGACAGCGATCGCAGCAAAGCCCTGATTCGAACTGATAGGGTCAGGAATGCAGACAAACCCAGAGATTTACAGAAAATGCTTGATCCAGGCCCACGTAAGCTGCGATGGGGCGGGAGAGGCATGAGCCAGCACACCCCCTTCGCTGTCCCCACCATCAGCAGGGCAGCATTCTCCCTGGGGACTGGCTCTGCCCTCAGCCCTCCCGCACCATGCTGGGTGAACTGGTCCTGCCTGGGGGGGTCCATACGGAACCCATAGAGCTCTCCAAGCCCCTTGGCCCTGCCAGCCTGGAAGCGGGGCTGTGGCCCGGGGCGTCAGCAGCCCTGCAGGTCTCCCTGCCAGAGTCTGTCCAGGCAAACAAAGAAAACGCATCGCCTTCCACTTTAATAAAAGCCAAATGATGCTGTTTGCCAATTACCAAAATGGGGCGAAGGTTAAAAACCCATTGAATTATAACACATGTCACGGACCAAAGCTTCCATGATTAACAGTTCTGTGAGAAATTCATTAATTTCACCAGAAGCAAGCTGACAGAGATTGTGCTTAATGACAGAATGCAGGGCAGGGGAAAGGCGGCCGAATCAGGAAAGAGAAAGCTGCATTAAATCACAAAAAGAGATGAGGAAACCCTTTTTTTTCCTCCCCTTATAAAAAGGAAAAAAATATCACCGGAGTTATACAGGGCGGTTGCATTTGTTCTGCTGCTGAAGATTTATCTTCATCAGCTCTTGTTGGGAAAGCTGACAGCAGGAGAGAACAAGACAAAGAGAAGAGCTGGAGTGGGCTCCATCTCCCCGGGGCTCATCTGGGGAGGCGAAGGGCGAAAGCTCGGAGGACGGCTCTCCGTGGAGGCCGGGGTGCTGCCAGGCGATCTGAGTCTCGGTCTACAGTGCTGGTCCCCCCCGGCTGTCAAACACCCCGATGTGCACACTTCTGGAGGAAGGCAAACCCAGAATCTTCCCTGCAGAAACCAGTTTACAGCCGTAACAGCGAGTTCGTAGCAGGATTTAACCAAAGAAAGAAAAGGAAAACCCTTTTGCGACACCAACCAGAAAGCATCAGGTGGGGCATGCACGCTGGAGGGCCCCAGGCCGCAGAGCCGCTCCCGGGCAGGACGGCTCATCTTCATTACGACCACGGAGTTAATGGAGGATCAGAAACTCCTGAAATCCACAATTCCGACAGCTGACTTGGGGCATCTACCTGGCTTTTCGCGCCTGCAGTTTCCAGGAGAGGAGCCACTGGCACCCGGCGGGATGGAGGGGGGACAGGGCTCGTGAGCGCGGCAGGGAAAAGCCACCGAGGAGAAGCAGCGCTTCAGCAGGACTGCCCTGCCAGGGGTGGGAGACCCCCAGCTGCTGGCTCCTAGACGGTGAAAAGGACAAAAACCTGATTTCTGAGGGACTGCGGGATGGGAAATGATACCTCTGCATCTGCACACCCAACTTCACCCTGCACTCCACAAGGCTAAATAGGAAATAATGAAAGTATAATAATTTGAGCTATAAAGCGCGAGCAAAGAACTATCTGGGCCATTATATCTGGTCTATGGATGCAACATGAAAACAAAGCGTGTCATTTTTACAGCACATCTCCAGCAGAGAGGTAAACTTTTGCTGAAAACAAAAAAGAGCCTGTGGTCAGCTGCAGCAAAAAAACAACTGGAAAAATTAAACTGGAAACTACAGAGTATTTTTTTTAAAACCCTCTATAAACATCTTCAGAAGGATGGAATGGATTTTCAAAAGAGCTAACAATGACTGCAGACAACTGCCTATAAAGTTCAATGGGACTTTTGCATTTAAGCTCCTTTTTCTCTTCTTAAATATTGACTGTAATACATATTTTAAGAAAGAAGAGTGAGTGCATGTTCTATTTTCAGTTTTTAAGTTGTCACTAACCCATGGGAGTGATCCATTCACCCTCAAAATAAAAGCTGTGTTAACTTGTCAGGGCTGATACGTTTCTTTTCCCTCACATATTTAAAACCTGCACCCTTGCCTAGAAGTGCCTGTATCTGGCTGGAAATCCTCTCCAACCAAAATAATTCTCCTTGAAGAGAGAGAAATAATATCTCTTGTAGAGAGATGCCAAAAAGCAGGCAAAAATATCCATGTTTACCTAAGGAAAATGAAAGCAGTAAAACTGATGCCTACCCATAGGAAGGAAAGTTCCTCTGAAAATTAAATAAATATTTTAAAAATCATCAGGCAAATGCAACCAGTGGGGAAAGGGGAGAAAGGAAGGATGGGCAGTGTGGGACTGGCACTCGAAGTGGATCTGACGGGGACATCGTGAGCACGGGAAGCAGAACACCCCCATCCAGCTTCTGAACTGGTGAAGAACAAATTTTAAAAATCCCTCTTTCTATGTTCTTCCTGGACTGGGTAAAACAACAAAGGAAAAAGCTGGCAGGCGACAGCAAAGGCTGCACAGCTTCATGCACAGCTTTCTCTACATCTTGGATACCTGAACTGCTCAGAGTTTCTTGCATGGCAGAAGAAAGCGCACTCTGTCACACAAAACGATTGCACCACAAGACAAATGGGAGATTTTCCACTATAACACTGTCAGTGGAAAAAAACCCACTGATTTCAATCGGCTTCGGACTGGGGCTTTATTTCAGAAAGTTTCTAATTCCTTGACCGACATGGGAAACTCCAGGATCAATCCAGCGTTGTAACCTGCAAGACCTAAAACGTTACTTTGAACGAGCGAGGCTCTGACGGCAGTTTTTGAGAGCAAAAAGGGCTGAGATGGTTCAGTGCACCACGAAAACAAAACCATGCAAAAAAAAAAAATCAAGAAGACAAAGAAGAGGCAAGCGGCGGGCTGATGCTTCGTCAAGAGATTTCTCCAGGTTGGTTTGCTTGGCTGCAGAGGCTCACTGACACTTTGCCTGAGGGGAACGCGTTTTTTAATAAGGAAATAACTTTCTAAACACGGAGCATTTCTAATTTCATAAGTGAACAAATGGTTCAGTTCCTACTGCAAACTTGCGAGGGAGGAATGTGGTCCTGCGCCTCAGCCCTCGTGAGCTCCCTGTCGCTTCTCACCATCTCCTTCCAGTGGGACTCTCTCGCTCTTTTTCTGTCCCGCTCCTGCACTGGGATTTGGCCAAACTTCCCCAACCAGGCTTCTCATCTGAAACTTGATCCTGCTGTCTTTGGGCCTCTGAATTTGTACAACCTATTGCACAGAACGATCAGACTCCTTGAATCTAGGTCAGAACACACTGACTGGGTTGATTTAGCTATAGATATACTCCTTTTTTTTTTTTAAATTTTATTTTCCCTTCCCTCTCCCCCTTCTCACCCTCCTGCCATTTCTGGAATAAAAACAGGTCCTAAAAACAAGCCAGAACATTACCAAAAAACCTGACAGCTTGCTTAGGAGGCTGAGCAGAGGTTTGCTGGGATATGCAACTTGTTTTACTCTCGCTGCCGCTATGGTATGACGACTGCTCACAACTTTGAATTCACAAAGGGAAAAAAAAATGATTCTTTCAGGGGTTTTGCTAAATTCTCCCCTCTTCTTTTCACTGCCTCGCTGAAAGGATCCATGAAGCTGCTGCACCAGAGGCCACGAAAGGTCACAATCTCTGTGGGATGCTGTAAAGCAGAGACTGAGAGGGGTTGGTGGTGATCTATTGATGTGTCTGTAATAACAACAAGAATAAAACGGTAGCCATAAACCTTTCATCCTGGGGGGTCCCACTGAGCTTTTCAAATCGTGGGCCGGATCCGGAGAGGTACTGAGGGCCCTTCCCCAGCCATAAAAGCACCACGAATGCTGGTGGCCAAGCACCCGCTGCACGGAGCCGAGCGCCTTGCAGGATCCGGCCCCTCCGGGGCACAAGCATCACTTTGTCTGCGCGCAACAGCTTCCGTGGAGGTCCCCGCAGCGCCTCAGCAGCACAAAGCGGTTTAGACCGAGGCCGGCGTGTGAGCGGCGAAAACGACGCCGTACTGGGAATGCATGGAGAGTTAACTGACCTCAATTCCGAGCTTGGGATAAAGGAGGGAGGAGAAAGGAAGAGGAAATAATTCACTAACGGTATCCCATGCAGGTTAAATGTCCCATCCATCCTGATCAATGAGAACACTGCCGGTTTTTCACCAGCGACACAAAAGGGTCAGCAGGGTTCAGCTGCTGTGCCCCTCCTGCCTCCCCCCGGCCCCGGCGCGGGCGGGCGGGCGGCCGGGGCGGTGGGTGGCGAGGCAGAAGGGAGCACTCCGACGGGCTCACCTCTGCTCTGCCGGGCTGTAGGTCTCTCCACGCTGGCAGCTGCTGATGGTGATGGGGTCGAAGTTGTGGAAGGAACGCAGGGCCACCCCGGAGATGGCCACAAACTGGGAGCTGAAGCTAATGAGGACAGCCTGGGTGTGATAAAAAGGGTGACTGAGGTCATGGATGACGGGGATAATCAGGGGATTGTTCCTGCAGCTCAGGACGTGGACACCTGCCAGAGGAGAGACAAGATCAGAGGAAGGGTCAGACTTAACACAATCGCTTCCCGAAGCCGAGGGCACTTCAGAAGCATTTCACCCATAGGAACGGCCCTACAGAGCTGAAAAGTTATGGTAAGCTGCCTGGAGGGGCTTCCCAAACCGCCCCGGAGAGCTTAGCAGAGAAGCATATCCCTCCAGACAGCTGAAGAAAGGCTGCCATTCTCTCCGCAAGCGCGGCAGGCTCTCAGAGCAGTTTCTTTAGACCCCAGCTACGTTTCTATTGTGCTCTATTAAATCAGGAGCAACCATCACGGAGGAAGCGGAGTCGCACTATTGTAAAACCAGTCTGAGAGGACAGTTGGAGCCTTTATACTGTGCATCAAACGGTGCCGGCAGGCTGGGTGGCTTTGTGCACCATGGGCAGTGCATCAGTGGCTTGTTTGTAGCTGTGCATGTCATTAGCGCTCACCGTAAAAGTTTTTGCATGAGCTCTACACTACATGTGCCCAGTTTTCATTTTTCAGATGGTTTTCAGCATTAAGGTATCTTGCTTTTTGCTAAAAAAGGCAAAGATGGTCCTGGAGAGAGAAACAAGGGTGATGGACCCACTGAGGACTTCACAGGTGATCTCATTTGAGAAGAAAATAATCATGTCTTGGGAAATTAAAAGTGTTTTAAGAGGTCAAGGTGCACAAGAGCACCAGAGAGGTGACAAGGAGATGACTTAATCCCTTTTCTTCAGCAGAGAAGGCACTCAAGTGATAGCTGGGAAGAAATTCACACCCTCAAGTAGAGGCAATCTCAATTTAAACGGGCCAAATCCATCTCAGGGGTAACTCAAAGGACAGACAGATGTCGGCTGGCCTCAAAATTCATTAATTGAGATTCATGGCCTGACGGCTGCCTGCAAAGCCCTGCCTTTGCAGTTCCATGGCATCGCTCCGAGGATCAGCTTGGCTCCAGCTCCATTCGCTTCACTGGAGCTCCCCCAGCAATGGCTTTGGCCCAGGCCCTTTGGCTACCCTGATACACTTACGAATTTGAAAATGAAATAAATTCTATTTGCATGTTTAACTGGCTTAGGGATTTCTGTTGGGGATTTTTTTTCTTTTTTTTTTTTTTTTTTTCTGGTTCAGGTTTCTTGACTCAAAAGAGAAGGAATAAAAATGTTTTGATTTTTCTCCTTAGAAAGTGATTTCCTGTGAATTAGGACAGACTTCTGACCACTCTCTTTAAACATCTATCTCCCACCCCCTAAAAAAAAAAATCTTCCTGTAATAAAAAAAAAATAAAATAAAAAAGCAAACCTCTTTTTGTTTTGGTCTTTACCTGACCCTGAAATAACCTCCCTGTCTACTTGCCTCCCACAGGTCTTTTGATATCTGGTCCTTGTGGAACAGTGCACGTTTCTCACTTACAAACAGGTGCAGTTAATACTCAAAATCCCGGGTTCCCAAATTCCTTGGAAGTTTCTGCCTTCTCTGATGGAAAGCCAAGAAAGACCTTATGGTATGAGGCTGTTTATTCACTTGAGTTTCATTCCCCGCGCTCAGGTGGTGTCCACCACAAAACAGCCCCTTGGAGCTGCACTGCCGTTGTTGGTGCTTTCTGACCCTAACAGGCGAAACCAGGGCTGAACTAGTCAGGTTCATTTAACTAACCTGCCTTCGCCAGCAAAAAGCCACTCAAGATAGTACAGGTGCCCATGGCAGGGGAGTTAGAGCTGTCTCCAGGCTGGGCCCATTCAACCCTCAACAGCTCTTGCAAAGCACCCAGCAGCTGAACCCCAGCACCTACAACGGCTCTGAACTAACAGTGCTGAGGTGTTTGGCATCCCAAGCTCCCCATCTCCTACCAAGACTCAGAAGAAGCCTCTCATTATTCTCTGGGAGCCCACAGGGTAAAAACTTGCTCTGATCAAGGTAGGAAACTGCGCTTCTGGATAGACTGTGTTTTGCTCATGGGAGTGCCTTTAGCACACTGAGGACTGATCAAGCTTTAAATTATTGCTACTTCCTTTTGGACATACTTTTAGTTTGCCATTAACGCCTGCTTAAGGCTGGCTGACTGTCTGCAGTCAACCCAGCACCCAGTGCATGCCAACGTTTGCATCTCAGCTACAGCTTCTAGATTGCCACAGCGACAAATCAAACACACCAAACACAATATCCAGGAAAAGGACTTCATGCAGCACCCAGAACTCAGCCAAAACAGGGACTGGGAGCTCTGTCTGAGTGAGAACTGCTGGGCAGCCTACCTACACCTCTCCCCGGCTCCAGGCCAGCCTCTTCTGCACAGCTCAGAGGGGCTTTTCCATGATGAAGGCAGCATTTCAGCTGTGAAGATCTCCAGGCGACAGTCTGAGCCATGCCAAACTCATGTTGCAACTTCATCGAGGATTTCAAAACCTAACCCTCAGTTTCCTCTTTGCTCCTCTTTCTTGTTCTTTTTCTCTCACAATCTGTGTTTCTGTCTCTATAAAACGTCAAATTAAGTATTTGTTGGCACACTTGCGTCTCCACCATTTATGTCTTGGAGGGAAAGCGCTATGTGCCACTGTTTTGCAAAAGGAGTAGGGTAAGACTAATCCAGGGGCTCTGGCAAATCGGGATCTATCGTGACTCAACTTGCACGACTGGCTACGAATTTCGGCTTGTTCTTGGACAAGAGACACCACACATTATTCCTGTTCCTCCACTCTCCACCAATTTATGTATTACCCTGGACAGTCATCCAACACCTGTCACTTGTGTCTGTCCCTGCTCCTCTCGTCACTAGTAGGAAGCCCATTTGAGTTTCAGCTTGTCAAAATTGCAAAGTTATGGTAAACCAGAAACCTGGGGGAGAAGGGGTTATGTTTCCTTGAAAACTGCTCTCAGGATGACATGGCCAGCTTTCTTCCCAGTGGAAAAAAGGACAGGGGACACCTGGAAAGGGATTATGCAAGTTCTACCCTGACACGGAATTGGGAGCTAGGGTGAGCTCCTTGGTCCTGGAGCTTAAATGCAGCCCGAATCAATTCACCGGATACAACTTTCCCAGGTTTAGGGACCTGTGCCCAGGGTGGAGATAAACATGGTTTATGCTGGGACTCCCACACACCTAGCAGGTCCACAGCCTCTGTCAGGCACCTCTGCGTGAGGCTGTGCAAGCACCCGCAAGGGCCTGGTGTTACACCTTCATCAAACCTGATACTTCGCATGAAAAATCCTGGCCGTTCCATAGCTGTGGAAACCTCCCTGCAAGCAGCACAGAGCTCCACCCAACAACACCTTGCGAAGCAGCAGCGCTTGCTGCAGCGGCTGGCGCGGGTCCCTCTCTCCCTGCTCCCAGCAGCTCATCTGCATCACATCTACTGTCTCTCCGGGGGAAGGCTGTGTGTGAAGAATTGAAATAGCGCTTATTTTAATTGCTCAGGAGGAACTAATCACTTCTGAACACGTAGTGAACAGGTGTGGAGAAAGGACTGTATAAAACGATGCATCATTTTCAACAAACTCTAGCGAAATTCACATCTTGGAGCATTAAGCAAGCACCTTTTTTGTTTGATCCTGTAAAACCTGAGCAGGAGTATTGGTCAGTCTGCGAATGGGGGTACCAACAGATTAAGCAAGCAATAAGGAGGGAGTCGAATAAAATATGATCTTACCAAGATCATGGCTTTGCTCTTTTGTGTCAAACAGCTGCACACTGATGGTCTCCTGCTTCTGATCCAGGTAATAGGTCCCATCAGTGACCAAGTGAACTAGGACTGCTGCAGCTACCATAGGCTGGGAAAAATAAGCCTGGGGAAACAAAAGCCCCACAAAGGCTGAGGTGGAGAACTGTGGTTTAAAAAAAACCCCAAGAGTCAGTGCAGGACTTTTACAATAACAATTCCCATCCCAGGTCACACAGAAGTCTTCTCTTCCAATCTCTCCTACACAAACTAGATAAACGCGAGCCAAACAGCCCTGCAGCTGGAGGCTGTAACCTCTCAGAAATTCAATAGCCTTGTCACAGGAGGGGACTTCACCACTGACTCTCTAGACAGCACTCAGAGACTTTGTTTTGCTATTTTGCACTAAATGTACTTCAAAGCAAGGAGCTGTTTGGCCCTGGGAAGGCTGTCCCACAATACTTTGCCTGTTGGAGAAACTTTCTATAGGCAGGCAAAGAGCGGACTTCTGAATGCCATGTGCACTTCCTACCTTCAGCCAGAAAACGATCTGTGTCATGTGGGAGTACTGGAAGTTGGCCGTGCAGGGATGCCAGGCGTACTGAGAGACACCATCATTTAGGTCAATCACCTTCGTTCGACACACCTGCAGGACAAAAAAGAAACACCAAAACAGACGTAGATGACAGTAAGGAAGGATTATGACTGTTTAAAGTGGGAAAAAAAATACAGGTGCACCGCTAGAATAAAATAATACACTATAATGACATTTCTACGTACCATGACATTATTCAAAAGTTAATTTTCTGGGTCTTCCACCTCAGTAAGACAAATTGAAAGACAAAAAGGAGCTAAGGACTCACAGCAGCTGGATGGCAACCAACAGTTTCCTCTTAATTTGGTAGGAGGTCTTTGACAGCATTCAGAACAACATTGCTCCCACTCAAATGGACCGCCACTCTTCCCAATGGAGTCAAAGTGACGATCCCTTCTGAGCTTACCAACTCACAGCACAGTCTGCAGATGCTCCCCCCAGTACTCAAGCAATGTCCTATTTAAACCCGCATGTTACTGTAACCCCAGGGAAGCCGCAGATGGCCATGTCAACTTGGAAGCAAGTGTAGCCAGGAAAGTCCTGTCTCGACAATCCAATGTAAGCAAACTAGTTTCTTGCTTTGTTAACTAGGTTCTGCAAGTGGAACCACCTTCTTCCTACACCTACAGCACTTTCCATGGCAGGCAGCAGCGGGATTATAAGCGAACTGCTCTTTTCAGTAAAGAACAAGTAGATGAATCCCAAGTGCTGGCATGGATGAAAAGCTCAAAGAAGAAAACATCTGAATTTAAGTACCAGAGAGCCTTGCAGTACTCTCAGTATGTAAATGTGAAAATGAAGCTGCAAGAAATGGTAGGATTTACCCTGAAACCACAATGCTCAATGAAGCTGCTTCAAAAAAGGAACATGCATGAGCATAGCCTTCATTCCCCGAACAAGAATGAGGAAGGAAATGTCCGCCATGCAAAGGGCTACAGCTGCATTAGGAAGATGATTCCAGCGGAGGCTCTCAGAGCATCTGAAGGGTACCTGTTAAGATTCACAACACACTGGTGAACTCAGTGACTGCCATCACCAGAGCCATGGGGACAGGGAAGTCCTTGTGGTCACACAGCATGGTGGCAATGGAGCCACGAATGCCACCCAAGAGGCCCAGCCGTCTCCAGCGGTCGTGCCAGCCATGGGAGAGCCCAGGACTGACCGTGCAGACCACCTGCCCTGGGTGCCAGCTGCAGCCAGGTACTCACGGGGACAGCGTTAGGTTTCTTTCCAAGACCAGAGCCTGAACTGAGCAATCGGTGGTGATGTGCTGTCAGTAAAGGTGTTCCTATATGCAATTTCTGTGATTATTAAAACAAAAAGAAAACCCTGAAGTGAAACAAGAGAATTAACACAGATGTGTTTAACCATTGAAAATCCTATGCCCACTCACTAATTGTCCATGGAACTGCTCTCTTGGTCTCGGCAGGCAAAGCCCAGGCAATGCAAAGAGAGCCTGGGATGCCTGGGAACGAGAAAGCAGATTGGCTAAAAGTGAGGTAATCGCCTCTATAATCCGAGTCCCTCATGATCCAGCACAGAGGAATCCATGGGCAAAACATAAATCAGCTTTAATGGGCTGGAAGAAGATTTTTAGTTTATTTATTTTTTAAAACAACTGGGACCAAGCTTCATTGAGGCTAGCCAGTGGATAGTGTTACATTTTACAGCAGAGCAAGGCTTTACATAAACTATCTTTGGCATTTGAAATCCAGGCCAGCAATTCGACATGTACCATTTCGCAATTCTCCCTTCTTGTATTTTCAGCAGCCTGTCTCTTGTTGGGAGCATGGTTTTTATTTTAATACCTCTCCAGCTAGGGAATTTATCTTACCCACATCTGTAATTTATATGGTCAGAGAGCTCTTTGACATGAACAAAGATCTCATTACTTTTATATGATTTTGTTCTTATTCTTATATCTCCTCCTGCTCTATTGGTCCAAAAAGGTGGTTGAAAGAAACACGTTTGGTGCCTTTTAAGTGCCACTTATTGGATGAGTGAAAACCTGTATTAAGAAATCACCCAGACCTTCACCAAAAGTTTGAATCAAACCCAAAATAAACCTCTGCTGAGGTGGGTTGGAAATCTCTGATAACTTTTAAATGCCTTGTTTGATTTGTGTGCGTGTGTGAACTCTAGCCCTTTCTGCTTCTGCCTGAGCACATTAGCAAAGCTCTTGACATCGCACAAAGAGCCTGTGCTGGAGACACGCGCAGCTGAGGTGCGCAGACATGGTGGACTGGTCTGATTTGAACGGGTTAGATAAGCTTCCTCCTGCTGAGACTGCTCCATCGCTACTCAGACAAGTGTTTGAAAATCGTACTGGGGTAAAAAGTTCTTTTAGAAGAGAATAACTGAGAAGAGTGCAAAAAGTCTAACAGGCACGACATTGGCAGTGGCTACACGAGCCTCTTCCACACCAGCTGCTATCCAGTAAACTCAGCTAATGGCAAGAAAGTTCTTTAAGACTTTGTAATAACAAATTATCCTGACTGGATAAACAGTCCCTATCACCTACGGACTCCACCATGTCAACAGGCTTTAACGTACGTGGTAAATAACCCCCTTTTCAGCTCTACTCAGCTACTGAGAGTCACGCCACGTCTGCAAAGTCTGAGAACCATTTGCTGGGGGACTCTTTCACACCTCCGGCTTTAAGGCACCCCTAGAAGATGGCAGCAGTGTAAAGCCACTTATTATTGCAGTACCACCACTTTTGGGCTACAAGTTCAAATAGCCTGGAAGACAGAGCATCACCTCTTCTCATGGATACAAATACATAGGAATTCATGTTTATGAGAAATAAATTGTTTCCTAACACCCTCTGGTTTTCTAGAGTGATGCAAAACAGCAGCTAAAGCACCTCACAGCTGTGGAGGGAAGAACGGATGGATGTACTTTTCATTTCAGGGTGTTAACAAACACTAAAGCATTTGCTTGGAAGAAAGACGGCATCACGCAGAACACAAAACTTCACTCACTGGGGCTTATCCAGGTTCTCAGACCCACACAGCAACTGGGATCCACGGGAGCTTAGTATCTGCTCCAGAGTATTCGGGGACTATTTGTATCTGCTTACTGGAAGCCCATGTCATACCCCGCCCCCCCCCCAGGAAGCTGCTTTCAATTACAAGAGCTGATGTCTGTTCCTCTTGGAGGTTCTAATCCAGCTCGTCTCCCACCCACACATCTTGTACACAAACGTCGAGAGACGGAATGAACAAGGCCAGAGAGCACTGTGGGATCTTCCCACAAGAGGGAACGCCTGGAGGATTCCCTTTGACTGATTTATACAACCTCTTGTCAATCACAGGGACAACATGTTCTTCAAACCGCCTCTCCTGTTTTCCTTCTCTTACTCAAGGGGACCGAGGAATGTGTCAGCAGAAAGGGAAAAGTGATATTTCGGGAGCGTTTAGTTCATTGCCACATCTAAAACGCATTTACTATTGCACTCAACTCCATTTCCTCACAATGTTTTCCTTCAAGGTAATACGGGAAAATTTGCTGAAGAGCGTATTTTGGAAGGCACCCCTGTGAATGATTCCCAGCCATCCCACTAGTTCGGGCAACATTAAGTTGTGTTGATGGGCTCCTGTTGCAGACAAACTACAGGTTAAGCATCACTGATCCTGTGGACTGGGCACTGGATGAGGTCTCAAGCTGAAGCGCCCAGTGCATGGCCCCATGACAACCTTCTGGGCAGCACTTGGCTTCTCCAGGCCCCAGGCCCCCATCTGTAAGACAGGGATGATATTACCCCACATCTCACAGGTATCTTGAGGGTAAAGGCCATTAGCCACAATAAGGTGCTCAGATGTTACAAAGAGAAGGGACACACAAGCACACACCTCCCCACTGGCGTGGGTTAAACACAGACAGATGCGACCTCACTCTGTCCTTCCCATCGAGCAAGCACAGCCAGGCACCACAGGCGTGGCATACACTGGTGGTTCTCAGCTCTCACGTTGTAAGACCAAAATAATTCTGAATGCAGACAGGCAAAGCTGCTATTTAAACTAGGATGCTGCCCTACTCAGCTCTGGCATATGGCTGACGCCACGGTTGGAGTGCACGTGCCTGTCTGCATGCCCACGGGTGGCTGCAAGCAGAGCAAATCTCTGGCGCACGGATCTGTCTGCTCCCAAAATCCCATCTGTTGTCCCATGGCGGGGCTTCCGCCAGACCATGTCTTCAAGCTGGGTACGGTTGTGGAGGGCCACCGCAAGCTCTGGTCCGTCAGGCAGCAGGGTCCTGCTGCAGACGTGAGGCTGCAGCCTCTCCCTCCCTGCTTTCTACTGGGACTGTGCTGCTGCCATTGCTGCATCGAGCAGACAACGCTGTGTTGTTCGGGGGTGAAACGGGCTACACCCTGTCCCGCGTGGAAAACAGCAGCCACAGAACAAGCAGGAACAGGATCGATCGGTCAAACCCACAGTACCATTATCTGGGGAGCACACACCACCCGGAGTGAGGTTGTACATGCGCAAAGAAAAGCTCATGGACTGATACGAAACCCGTGGAGACACGAACAGGACATATTCTGGTGTTTGAAGACCCAGCTAAAGAACAGATTTCAACCGTACTACTGAAACCTAACTAATCTACAACTTCTAGCCGACTGCTCTGCAGAATGTTATTTACATTTAACTCAACACATGCCAGAGAATCCCAGCCATGACACAAGCAGCATTTTAACACCTCCCTTACAGATGAAAACTTTCTCCTTCCATTGCCAGACATGAAGGCTGGCAGTCACCCAGACCTTTAATTCTGAAATACGTTATTGTTCTTGCAGACCTAAGGTTAATGTTACCCAAGGATGAGGACCTATGGTGCAGTTGCTAAATATCAGAAAGACTCCTGCTTTTTTATTGCCCAGTATTAGAAGGCAGCTTGACTGCCACATGGACACCACCCAGCCTGCCGACTGCAGTGCAGACCTCCAATCTGTTCTGAAAGCTGTCGCACTGTTCTTCTCATTTACTCTGGGAATTGGGTTGCAGTTACAGAAAAATGAAATTGCCCACATTAGTGAGAACCGATCCATTAAAAAGGCCACCATTTGGGTTCCAACAAACACCACAAAAATCAGCCAATTTCTACAACCATTTCAAACCGCAGGAGCCCACAGAGCTCAGATGGCAACTGTACACACAGGCTTACTCACAGGACATCAGAAATTTTGCTCTGGGTTTTCTTCTAGGTTCTGGTCAGAAATACTTAGGACTAGTCTCTGTGTTGGTGTTCTGGATTTGTCCCCTCAGAAGATTTGAGTCAACAGTTGTCTGTCCAGCTATGAAAGTCAGCATTAGGTCATTTCAGCCTCTAAGACTTAAGGAAAGCATTCCAAGTTACTTTTTCCAAACCGGTACCTAATATTATTTTTTTATGTGCACTAACAATGAGTTTAAAATACCCTGTTGTAGGAAAGAAAATAAAAACCCCAAACTTAACTGAAGATTCAGCAGCACAGATTGTAAGCACAAGATGATGAAAGCTGTGTCCTCCCTCTTTCAGTAGTAGCCTTCTCACCTTCTAGTCTGCTGCTTCTTCCTCAGCAACAACCTTCCCTTACCTCTGGCGCTCATGAATTGCAGCTTCTACTGCAAACCTCTCCTTGTCCCCTGCACCTGATAACACAATTTTACTAAGTTTCATGCTCTTTGTCTGCTTTTGCCTGTTTTCACTGGGGTGCTTAAAGGGCTGATGGCAAAAGATGAAAAACTGCAGCACGTCCTGCTCCAGGCCAAAGGCATGCAGGCAGGTGATCAACAGAGCAGCTTTATCAACTGGAAGCTGATAAAACTCCTGGGGTAACACACTGATGCTATATTACTCCCAGATTCAGCTGGCTCAGAAGTAAGAGGAAATCTCCTCTGTCAATTGTACCCGTGTAATAAAGAGCAGGATTCAGCTGCGGGATTGGGAAGCAGACTATGTCTCCTGCGGGATGCAATAAAGCCCCGTGGACAGTTGCTAGGTCCAGTCGCAGCAGAGCCACTTGCCCTCTGAATCTGGAGCAGCTGATGGTGTCTGCACCTTGCAGACTTAGTATTCAATTAGCATGTTACTACAGCTTTCTGAGCACAGAGCCCCCCGTTTTCAGCTGAAGGCCTGGCTGGATGTGTTAGTAATTGGGAAGTGACCTTTATGTGTACGAAAACACTGCAGCCAATATGACATGGCATCATTAGTTCGTTTGCAGTGTGACATGATGATAAATTCCTCTACAATAAAAAGGATAGTGTTCATTTCCAAAGGGAAATCTCCTTGCGTAGAGTTTTGGATGTAACACAGGGCTGGGATTCAGAAATGAGTGGGAGACGCAAGGGCTATTTTGTTTTGTCATATAAGTTGGTTTAGTTTCAGGAAAGCGAATAGGAGCTACAGGGATTTCCATTAGACGATGGCCCAGACTGCATGTGTATTCAATGTGTGTTATTAACTTTAGCTTTCTCAAAAAAATGTAGTTATTTCACTTCCAAAGAGTCTGTATGAACAATATATTTCAATTTCTAAATCATGCAGACCTGCATTCTTTGAGTTTTCCTTTGAATTTCTGTTATCTCCAGATTCAAAGCAAACTTCATTTAAAACCGGTGAGTTCAAATCAAAATCACATAAAACCATAAACTTCATAGGGTATACCTGAAAGAACTGTAAATCAGTTCTGACTGGCCCTATCCCAAACCCACATCGACTTTGACATCCAGCCAGGTGTAATCAAAATATCTAGGAAGCTAGCTGGACCTGTGGAAAAAACAAGATGGAGCTTTGATTTCACAACAAAACCTTAACCAGATGATTTTTGCACGGTTCAAAGGATCACCCCAAAGACATCAGCTAAGCCAGAGACAGAAACTACAGCAAACGAGTGAGAAAAAGAAGAAATAATTGTGCTAATGGGATTTAAGCCTCAACTCAGCTTTTACACAAGCCCACAAGTAAGCACCAGCATTTGGAGGTCATGAGTGCAAGTCGTACTTGCCCCTGCTTCTTTTGCCCTTCAGGAACACACACTGCACGGACACAAAAGCAAGCGACGGCTCCAAGTGCAGAGCAAGGCAGAGTACAGTCCCGTACGCAGCCCGTGAAAGCGTAACCCAGCACTTTGCCACGTGCCCCTGTTTATTCATATCGGAGCTCTGCTATTTCTTCAGCACAGCAGCAGGACTTAAAGACGCTGCTCTCAAACAACAGCATCTCGCAGCCCAGCATTGCGGGGATCTCACCTAGGAGGCATAATTCTTAGAATTAGCCCTGAATTGCATTCTGCTATTATGTTCAAACTCACAGATACATCTACCAGTAGAAGTAGAGCCAAACACACACCGCCAGACACACTGCATAAAGAAACAGCGCTCAGACAAGACCTTCTACCTTCAGTTGTGCAAACATCAGCCTCATTACAGCTAAAAGACACTTTCAATCCGCAGCCAAAGCTCCTGTCTACAGCTTCCACATTGCTGCTCACAAAAGTGTGAAGGCATTATAGACTGATAAGTGCTTTAACAGACTGTATATCCATCCACTGGAGAGCGAGGTTAAACAAATACGGTAGCCAGAACATTATTGTTGGCTGCACACTCGGGTTCCCGAACTGCCTGTCTCTAACTTCAACCGGCCAGGTCCACTGCAGCAAAGCTCGCACAGAGCCGCGGGCCAAGGCTGGCCGTGGGGTGCTGCGGCAAAGGAAAACAACCCCGTCCCATAAGCTTCTACCCCTGACGAGCACAGCTAAAGCTTTTTTTTTTCCTTTGACTGGAGCATTTCGTTTGGGAGCAGCTGGCATCAGAAAAATCAAACTGTCAAAGGCAGAATGTGCACCACACTTTAGCAGGCTCTTAAATATGCTTTTATTCTTATATTAGTGGACCTGATTCTCTGGTTTCATTGTAGCTCTGCTGGTTCGGCTCTCCTGCAAGGAAAAGCAGGACTGGGCTTGGTAACATCCCCTCTTTCCTTCCCAAAGCTAGTCCTACAAATCTGCTTGGACGAAGACAACACACAGCTAGTTAGAGAAAGTCCAAAAGCAACAACAACAAATCCCTAAAGCACTTCAGCTGGATGAGGAGTTCTCCATCAGAATAACGCACTGGCTGAGGTAGACAGAGATGCTTAGAAGCACTTGGGCAACATTTCTGATAGGAAGAGAGAGAAATAGGAAAAAAAATTAAGCCACATCTTTGCCAGCTAACAAGGAGGAAAAAACCACAATGCTTTCGTTTCCAGCACGGTAGGAGTAGATCTAAATACCCCCCGTATGTAACCCCACCTCCCCTGCACCGCCCCGAGCGCACGCGGGGCACCGGAGCCGCTTCCACGCGACGTGAGACCAGGCAGGTGCTAGCACGAGCTCGGGAGATTGCTCGCTAAGCTTCGCCCGCGGCTGAAGCAAACAGCCGTGCAGTGGTTAATGTCAGCTCTGACCACATGATCACATTCAGGAAAGGTCAAAAGAGTGATTTTTCATTTAAAAACATCTGTGTGTTTAAAGAACAAAACTTTCTCATGTGCAGAAAACCAGGGGTTTCCAGCGCTTTTATTTCCCGAGTTAAAGTCATGCTTTTCAGCTTTGTTTAGGGTTATGGACCATGTAAACACACTGTGTAAACCACACGCAACCCTCATCACACAGCATTTCCACATGCAAGGATAGCCGGGAGTGCAAATCTCTCTCTCCCGGGCTCCTTTTCCCTCTCCGAGCTGCTCAGCTTCCCGCAGCGCGCTCCCAGCGAGCCAGCCAGACACCCCCTTGCTGTCCTTCCCTATATGAAGACGTACACATGCCTGTAATCCTAAGGGTGTAAGTCTGCTCTGGGCTGTCAACAGGCCTTAATTGGAGACATCCAGGGCGATGATGCATTGGGAAGAGGCCCTCAGTCAACAGTGAGAGGGAAGGCTGCAGCAGGGCTCCCAGGGAAGGCGCGGGGGGGGGGGGCACGGAGGAGAGGCACCAGGAGCAATCCCGGGGAGCGGAAAACGGGTCAACCTCGGAAGGCAAAGGCTGTCCA
>Ga0181612_164833_pt1 | contig 21703 bp, 9 predicted proteins | sample HoacroProtozoa21_FD_119630 | JGI IMG/M metagenome (GOLD analysis project Ga0181612, IMG submission 119630) | Hoatzin crop microbial communities from Cojedes, Venezuel. Combined Assembly of Gp0051906, Gp0051904, Gp0051908
CCCTTACAAGAAATCAGTTTTCACCTGGAAAAGTACTAGTTGAGCTTTGCTGATGACAACTTCCATATTTACAGTTCTCGTTATTAAGTCAACTTTAGCTCAAGGCTTAAATGGGGAATCCTTTCCCAAACTGGTATCAAAATACTCTGTGCTTGACAGCCCGTGTGCGTGTGCAGCGGGCCTGATTCTGACTCTTCATTCCTTCACATCTGTTTTCTGCCTGTGCAATCCCATTGACTTCAGTGGAATTGTTCCTCATCAGAATTTGATGAATACCATATTTTCCTATGTATCACCCACGGATTATCTATAAAAACTGTGATTCATCAGCAGTGTGGTTTATGTGCATATGTAAGTAATGCGATGGGAAGTTTACTCTGGGGCCCCCTCTTCCTCAGTAGCCCTGTTGCCTCTAATTCCTCTCCCATTTGCTTCCTTTACCCCCAAATGCCACCGCTTCAGATTCCTCCCTACTTTGGGTTCTGCTCTGTCCTCTTCACCTCTGATTCTGGGTGGTGTGTGAGAAACCATCTGGGGATGTATTTTCAAGTGCCAGTGTTTTTTAAGGAATACCAGTTCTCAGAGATACCCAGTATATGCCAAAAAACAAGCTAACTGATTTTCTTTTCTTTTTTTTTTTTTTTTTCCCTTCTATTTGCTCTTTGAAAAGTAGAAGGAAAATTAATTGGTTGGGTCAGTCTGAAGGGAAATTTCAGTTTTCCGACTGAAACGAAATTTGGGAGAAAAAAAAGAAAAAAAGACTTGCCTCCCAATAAACTATTCACAGAGTTTAACATATAGTCTGCAAATATGTTTCTCAGAAAAAAAATGCCTTTAAAATCTACTCTTGATTAACATGAGGAAAGAGGTGAATTAGAGCCTGTGTGTTTGAAGAATCATTTACTCACCCTTAAGGTGGGAAAAATGAACAGAGGTGAAGGCCAATAAAATCCATAATAATTTTTGGCACTCAAGCTCTTTTTCGGAAGTCACGTACACAGCTGTGATGAACCACAGATAATGTCGTGTATGTAACCCGAAGTCATACAGCAAATCACTGGCAGAACCAGGAGTACAAGCGTACTATGTTTCATTCCTTGCAAAGTGTAGTAACCACTTTAAAAAGGTTGTTTTATATAAGTATGTGCATACAGTTTACAACTAAAAGTATAATTATCACTTCGTATTGTGATCTTCCCATTTTTTTTTAAGAGAAGACTGCATGCAGCAATCATGGTTGGATGTCCTCTGTTGAACTTCCACCAGAAATGTGGTCTCATTTCTTAAGCAAAATATCCAATAACTTTTGACCTCACATACACTTCAGCTGCTGTCAGAAGAAAAATGCAATAAACAGTGCTATGCAAAGAAAACAAAATGATTATCCTACCACCTAACAAGCAATTATAAAGGGCAAATTACTCGTACCCTCTGTAATTTTTTTGCCATTAGATAATTAACATCAGAAGTATTAATGATCATTTTAACAATTACCACATAATTATAATGTGTTTCTTCATTTATTCATACCTATTGTACAAATTCTTCTAAGATTTGTCTGTTAATTGAAAATACATTATTTATTGGCTTAGCTGAGTAACAACCCACACTGGTAACTAAACCTACTAAACAAATGCTGGACGGATTGTAACTAGCTGTCAATCTATGGTCACCAAGCAACTCAGTAGATGCAAGTGTCTCTGACCAAACTCAAATTGTGGATCTAATGAAAAACTGTAATAGGTCACAATATTCGCTGGGATCACAGACCTAGAAATGTCACATCTCTGACTCGCTTTAACTGCATCCGGAATGAAAGCTAAGAGTGGAACAAATGCACTCACGAGTTTTCAGGGCCAGCACATGCTGGTGGCAATGCCGCTTCTTAGATTAATTAATTTCATAACATTTCCATAATACAGTTTTACTTAGTGTACTTTTCATAATCTAATTTTAGTTGAATTGCTTTGCACAATCTGCTCAAAATATGTTTACGATTCAGAATTGTTATAGTCCCCTTTTCATTTTGTGGTTATCTGCCTTTGTAAAATCTGCCTAAATTGGTGAAATAAATTAGGGGAATGCTGCCAAAACCATTTTTTGTACTATCCTAAAGTTCAAACCAATTCACTTGGACCAGGTCTGCAGCACTTCCCACGAATCCTCTCCTAGAGGTACATGGACAGGAGCATGGCTGGGAGAGTGAACTTCAGGAGTACACCACAGATTTTTCTGTGGGAAGAAGATTTTGGATGGGGTGGGCTGTAAAGCTGATTCCAAATTACCCATTTCCAATTTGGGAACAGATATGGCCCATGTGACCTAAGCATCTTGTCAAGACAGCTTGAATTTGAAATTGTGAATATGCATGTGGATGAATTACAGAACCAAAACGATTCACACAATGATATGGCATAGCTATCCAAGTAGCTGGAAATTCACCCTTGGGCAACAGGCCGGGAGAAAGCTCTCAAAACTTGGCTCATGTGAAATACAAGTCTCACAGCTTTGCTATATCCCCTTTGGACAGTATCACTTATGCATATAACATATACATTTAAATAAATTCATGATCCCCTTCTGACAATTCATGAAAGGGGAAACGGTTTGGAATAAATTATTCATTACAGAACTGCTGAGCTTTGGCAACAAATCCACAGGTTAAAGGGAGAAGGGGAGCTATTCTAGCTGCAATGGTGTGTTACAGCCTTTTTCAAATTAGGATGCTTTAGCTTTGTGACCAGTTGGCAATATCCTGCTATTTTCTTCATTTCTGTGTCTTTTGTGGGCTCCTGCAGGATTCTTCCTCTCAAGAACCCCTGTCCTTCACAGGTCTCAGGATCCAGAGGGATAAATCAAGGTTAATATTCCTTAAAAAAATATTTGTGTTTCCCTTCCTAAGAAAGACTGTAGTTCTAGCTCAGGTATCCTCACACCTTGATAACCTTTTGTACTAATGCAGTTTTCTGCCCAAGGTCCATCATACATGCAGTGCTGCTGTTCGGGATGTTGGTAAAAGCAGAGAGACATAAGCAACCAACGATTTTTCAACAGTACCCCAGAAGCAGTAACTTAAATAATGAATTTAGGGACTGGCTATCTGGCTAGTTGGGTAAAAGACTAAAGTCCCTCTCATGCTCACATTTATTAATGTTGTAGGGATCTGAGTGATGGAACTCAAGGCTGAATACACCACAATGAAGCTGAGGAGTGAAATCCTTGTCTCACTAATATCTGTGGCCCAACTTACATGCTCCAGGCAGGGTTGGACTGCACTCCAGGTATCACTGGCCATTCATTTTCACAGACGTCGAACTTCTCTGTTTTTAATTAAAAAGAAGGATTTTTTTTGTGCCACTGCCATTTTCATCTGCCTGCACAGCTATGATGACACCTTACAAAGTTGCCATTACATTGGTGATATTAGTATTAATCACACGTTGCTTGATACTGTAATTGAATAGTTTTTACGCAGATGATATTAACTGATAAAATATGGCATCCTCATGAGAAAACATTACCTTGAAATATTAGCGTTATAATATGTTAATTTCTATGGAGGATATGAGTACAGATATATGAGGAGATGTAAATTTCCCAGCACTTCTGCTGACAATTTCCATGTCAACATAACTCTTAGGAATTCATACTCACTAGTTTGTGATGACTTATATGATGATGTATAACAACTTAAGGGGTTTTTAAAATGCAGTATTTTGACTAATGCAGTTTGGTAAATAGCACACAGGACTGTTTCTTCCTTTCAGTTCTGGGAAGGCTGATGAAAGCCCTTGGTATCACCAGGAAGTCACTAACCTGAATGTCAAATGACAAAGTGGGTGCTCAGACTGCTCTGTGTACATTGCAGCTGTGTGTTCCTAGCAAGAGAAAAGGTTCTGGTGGGAGGTAGCAAAATCCCTACCAAAGTACTAAAAATCAAGGATAATACAGAAAAAAAAGAAGAAAGAGAATAGGTAGTTAAAGGGAAGTTCTGCATGTCTTACAAAGATGTTGGAAGCTGAAATTCAGTTTGAGACTCATGACCAGTAAAACATAGTCCAGACAGTTTATCTCATCTGTAGAGTCTTAATTCTGATCTTATCTTTCCTTGTGCTGTGGGGCAGAAGGGTCCCTAAGAAAAGTTGAGTCTGATCGTGTGTTTATTGCGATATACTGAAATGAACTATGTTAGGGCCCACACTCACCCTTAACTCCTGGACAGAAAACATGAGGTCCACTGCATGCTGCCTCATTTCTTGCTCTTGTTGCTAGCAAACAGCTCACACCAACACAACTCCACTGGCCTCACAGGCTTCTGACTTAGCAATGATGCTCTCCTCAGTTTCCTCAAGAAATAACTCAGAATAACAAGATGAAACCAGACCTAGGGATACAGAGAGGCACCCCAAAGACAGGAAAGACAACAGCAACTGGGGTTCCTGCCTCCAGAAACAGGCAGCTAACCTGGCTGTGTCTCTCTCTCTTGCCCTAATCTGAATTAATTGGTGCTATTTGTGCCTTTGATACTCAAAGGCAGAGCCCGGGGGTGGGAGTTCTCATGAAACAAGTGGCCACTTGGGAGAGCTGTCCCAGGTCCAATCATGTCATGGGCTCATTTGTCTCCCACAGTAATTCACTACTCACTTCAGTCACTTTAAATGTAAAACAGCTGCTGCTGCTTAGCCCTCTTTTAAGGTACCTAACCAGCAGCTTTAAACCAATCCTGAATGGGTCCCATCCCATAATAGTCTCCCACACAGTGGTCATTTGGAAACAATTAACCCTTGATTCAAGATCCTCTTAAAGAATCCCGTTCCAGGCCCTCCTCTCCTCTGCTGCAGCCTGATGCGTTGCTGCCCTGTCCCCTGAGTGGGAACAGCTTGATGCTTTAGGATGGCTGTGGCTTGTGCGGCAGCAGCCACCTATATGGTTCTTGGGGAAGGGGGCACAGAACTGCTGGCGTTATTGTATGGATTTTCTATTCTCCCTGTCATCTGCACTGAAAAAAACTGAAGATACCAAATCAAACACACTAATGCTTTATAAAAAAAAAAAAAAAAAAAAATCTGTTTCCTCTCTTCCCCTTTTCCCCTGGCAGTACCTCGGGGTTTTGTTCACTTTGGACGTGTTTGGCACCACTGCTAACCCTCACCTTGCTTGGTCTCCAGTGATGTGATGAACTGGAGATTAATCTGCTTTAAGGAGCAGCATCTGGCTTTGAGCTAATAAAATATCAATTTGTAACAGGGAAGAAAATGCTCAGCAAGAGGTCTGCACGCTCAGGGCTTCGTGACCCACTTTGGCTTGGGAGATGAATGCCACTTGTGAATTTTAGGCTCCGCTCTGAGCACTTCAAAACTCTTCTCCACACAGTGGTCTGAACTTTCTCCAGCAGTCTTGAGTTTTCTGATCTGTGGTCTTAGCCACTGTCGGGGATACCTCCCAGCTCTGAATCCTGCGGGGCTTCCCCCCTTCTGAGGCACCCTTCACCTTTCCCTTTTCCTAATGGCCCTGCTGCCAGATGTGGTGGCCTCTTGCTGGGATGTTAAACTGGCAACACCCTTGATCCAGGCAGACAGACACTCAATAGCCAACTTCTGGAAAACCTCCCCCTGCGCTGGCCGGCTCTGACACAAACCAGCTGAAGACATTGCAATGCCAGAAAGTGTTACAGCTGGACTGCCTGACAGATTGGCAGCACACACGCTGATTTGGGGACCGTATTTGGGGGCCTGCAAAGTACTCACTGTCCAGGCACTGAGCCACTAATCACAGTTTACATTAGGCAATCAGATACTTTTCCACTACTGAATGATCTGCTCTTCCCCCTCCTGCCACCCCCCCTCCTTTTTTCACCTTACGGGACCCTGTGTGTATATATACAGTACCTCCGTGCTCCACATCTGCACCATGTTTTAAGCCGTATCTAACGCACGGCTACTAATGTCAGCAACAAGGAGCCCAAATCACTGCTGCTCTGATTCCTCCTCCCCACACCCCCAGCCTGACTTTTGCCTATTTCAGTGCTGAACCGCTTGATTAATTTAACCTGGGGTTTGTCTACTTTTGGAAAAATCCTATAGGAGTTCTTAGAAAAAGAAAGGCTTTATGTCACTCTATAGGAGTCTGTCAGCCTGTGGCATCCTATGAGTGGTTTTAACTACAACTCCAGGGATCAGATCTTCAGTGAAAACAATAGATTTTAGAGTAATTTCTCTGGCATGCTGCTGGCTTAATCACTTCTACATAGAAGTGTTTCATTAGGAATGAATCTGTCAGCCCCATATGCCAAGTCTGATTTCTGCATTGGCCCAGTCATGATGCTGTAGATATATGTTCGTGTAAGATAAGTGTGCCATGGCTGGATGTCTAATGAATATGGCCTCATTTGCAAGAAGAAGGACTTAGACCTGGCTACGACCCAGAGTTTCTATTCCAAAGAAATGCTGACATTTCGGAAAACCTGGGCCTCTGTCAGAATGAATAGCTGAAATTTCTGTATTTTCCAAGCCAAAAAAGGTGCTCTGAAAAATGTGTACTGTATTAAAACATTAAATAACAGTTAGGTGCCAATTTAAGAAAAATATGTAAACACAGAGCACAAAAATTCATATTTAAATACAAACATTGAAGTGAAATTAGCAGAAATGTTTTGATGTTGGTGAAATGAGATATCATAACTTCTTCTCACCAACATTTTTTGCTACAGCTGATCTATTCCTATGAAAATGTTTTGATTTTAATGAAACTGTATGGTTTCTGCTGAGTAATTATTTTGTAGAAAAAGGAGAACAAATTGCACCATGTGAGAGGGCCCCAGGCTTGTCCCACTGGAAAGTGAGGTATCACAGCTGATCTAAATGAACTCCCAACCCTCCCGTACCTGCTTGTGAAGGGTCAACCCCTGAAGTTCAAGCAGAGCGACAAGGACGCTTTAAAGTTTTAAGAAACATTAAACTGTACTTTTTGGGGTTAATATTGCCCTCTTCACTTTTCCTCCCAGTCATTGCAACCAAATATAATCTTGCTAATTATGGCTCAATTCCCCCATCTAAAAAGTGGGAATACTGTTGTTTACTCGCCTTTCTTGAGGTGTCCGCTTAGGTAAAGCACTTGTAAGCACCAATTAACCTTATTACCCAATTCCTGTGTGTAAACACACCACTGATGTGAAGGAATGGGCATCCATACTGTTCTGCAGATACAAAAAAAAAAAAAAACCACATTCATTTTGGGCCCAGATTGTAGTTTCACGGTTCCCGGGGCAGAACTGAAGCTTGCAAGACTGTTTATTTCCTTCCCTGGAGAATCTGGGATGCGACAACCAACAAACAATCCTGATGACAAAATGTGAGCTTTGTGAGAGAAAAAGGACGTTTATTAGTAAATACGGCGTGGAGCTCTGGCAAGGCGGTGCACGCACGCACACACACTTAGAGTCTGAGTGAGAACGAAGTGGACTTGAGAAACGTATTATGTATTCAAGCAACTTCAATGTGCCACTAATAAAATTGAGTGTTGGAACATAAATGTTTTAATTTTAGTGCAAGTGCTCCAAGCAATACCCCTTTCTGCACCCTTCTTTCCCACCCCCAGCCTAGACTAATCCATTTAGAGACAAATTTACATTTTATTTCTCCAAACCCTATTAGCATTAATAGAAAGGTCAGCACTGAAAAGGCAGCTTCAGAAGCTAATGTGCCAGTGTGCTGTGCTCTGTGACCAGATGAGGGCACGTGGGTCTCTAACCCACCGAGTCTGACAAGAATTCACAATTTGGGAGGGCGGTCCTCCTCTCCAGACATCCCCATAGCTCACGGAGACGATCAGGCCACCCTCTGGAAACGAAATGGGACTCTGTTTCTTGATATCGGAAGTGGGACAGGGGAAGAAATCGCTCTGTGAAAAGCTCTTGATGCCATGGAAAAGCTATTGACAACATTTAAGGGATTTTGGGGAAAAACCCCATTCTATTTGGAAACAGTTTGCCTCCAACAGTGCTGTGCCTTGGGTGTCCCATCTTGTAGATATTATTAACAGGTTAGGTGGGGTGCAAACAAGAGCAGTGCTGCCTGGGAGATTTGGCACCTCTCGGCCCCATCGTTGGCTTCTGGTGGAGCCTGAAATCTCCATGAGGAGTATCCCTGCTGCTGAGTGGTGATTTCAGAGCCCTGAAGAGAAAATTGTTCTGGTTTCAAAAGTGCAAAATGTTTGTGCGAGAATTGTATGAGCTTGATGTGGTTTGCGGTTTGGTTCCAGCTGAGAATCCTGCCCTGGGAAAAAGCTTCATAACCCAGAGTAATCCCATTGAATGTACTGGGCCTTCTTATGTGTATAAAATTACTTACGTGCTAATTTTTCAGAGGATCAGAGCCAAGGATCTTGACCATGCATGCTGGACATCTAATTGACTCATGGCTTTGTGTCTAAATCATGTGAATTTCATCTCAAGTTTCAAACAGATGTTTGGTCTGAAATCCTAAGTCTTAAAAAGGAATGAAGTCAGCTTCATCTGCTGGATCAAGATCCTGTGAAATTCCTGTTTTTGTATAATCACAAAGCAGACGCCGGGGTAAAGCTGAGTGCTCCAAATTAACATCATTCCTCCAGACAAACTGTATCATGCAGTACATGGATTTTTTTCCCCCTTATACATCATGGGGTCTTCCTCCTCATGCTACTACTATTACTACTAATCCAACACTAAGAAGCCAAAGATTTCTTTAAAAAAGGCCCTAAAAATAATAAATCTCAAGCTCCAAAACAGCTATCAAACCACTATAGGCAGAACTGTCTAATTCAAGAATAAACTGATGAAGCAGGTGAACATGCCAAATGTCATTAAGTTTGCCAGAGCCCAGCCCTGAGGAACACAAAGGTGAGAAGTATGTTCCACAACAAATGACCCCAGACCGGGGAAGTGTCCGCTACCAGTCGCTCTTGCTTTTAAATTAAACCAGTAAGCCTACTTGAGTGCCTAGCTCAAGTGTTTCGTTTGATTCCACTCCAGGGGAAACGTAGCCTCTCACTTAAGCTTTTAGAGTTTCACATGTGAAACCAAGGCGTGGAGGCTCCTGGAGCTCACGTGGAGAACTGAGGCAGAAGATCTGAGTTCTGTTGCTGCCCCTGTTACAAGGCAGGGTCAAACTGTTTCACCCCATGCCTCAGTTTCCTTCTCTTACAAATGTGCGTGCCTGAAAAGCATTTTTCTAGACTCCAGGTGGAAACACGAGTAGTGTGTCTTTTGTTTGTACGTCCTGCCGGTGTTTCTGTATCTCCTTGTGTTCTCAGGGTTGCATTAGTGATCATCATTTGACTCCCTTTTCGACGTGCTCAAACAGAAACCCATAAATAAAGAATCAATAGAAAAGCCCAGATGTGTCTCCATAGGTGAGGGCTGAAGGAATGCCGTGGTTTTCATACCATCACATAGCCAGACATTTGGAAGATTAGGGACTGCTGAATGCATCGCTGGGGATCAGCACAAAGTTATTTGCAGTTGTTTCTGTAATGGCGTTGCTTGGGGAGAAAATTCACAGTATGTCTTGCTGCCTGCCCGCCTCCCAGACATGCACCCTGCCACCTGTGTGCAGTGCTGGGCTGGTGTTAATGCCCTGTGCTGTGCTAGAAGCCATATAAATTAATTGACTGGCTAAACACCTGCTCTGTGTTTGTTTGTTTTTTTCCTGCCTTTTTTGCTTACAGTTCTCTGTTTAGCTGGATGAGTTTTCTTTTTCTTTCTTGCTTTCTTCTTTTTTAATCCTTTCAGGACTTCTTGATAGGGCCATAGATAGTTCTCATACATAACATATATAAAGCTGGACATTTGCGGACTCACTTAACATGAGTTGGGATGGAAAAATCAGGGTCTTTAATCCACACATTCACGTTAATTAACATAAAGATCTCATTTTCAGGCTACAGCAGTGAACCTTTAGTAGTATGCACTTGATCTCATAGTCTCCAAGCAGGAATGATTCTGTCCTTCCTTGTCTCACTTCCATGGTCAGGTATAAGATTTCCTTTCCTCTCATTTTTGGAGGAGAAGAATATCAATAATTCATTTTTCCTTCCTAGCTTGGTTTCCTACAGGAGTGACTTTCACCTGATCTCCCTCTGCATACAGGTTTGGATGGGCATTCCTGTTCCTCTGCCTGTCCACTCTTGGTAATTCTGCATCTGTCGGGAAATTTCAGCTGGATTTAAAAGAGCAAATTATTAAATTCCTGCAAGTTTGGTGAAAACAACTGGACAGAGGTGAGAGGCTCTAATAATGCACCCACTGAGGGAAAGACCATCGCTTGTGATCAGTACTCATCTACCAGAGAGTCCACACCAGAGAACCGCTGCCAGTGCCCTACTCACAGACAAAGCTTCTACTGGTATGTCCATCTTCTTGCACACCAGATACTCTGAGGACAGCCTGCGATGCCACAGGAAAACAAGTCACCCTACCTCTATTAGCTACTGGCCTGTTTATTGCTTGGAAGGACAGTTTCACTGAGCAAGAAAAAATTGGGGAAGCTGACTCCAACAAAAGAGCCTCGTTTTCTCAACACATTGAGGGGTGCAGCTCCATGGACTTCAATGGTTAGAGGCCTTACTGATTCATATTGTCATTAATAAGACAATCAAGTCTTATGAGAAGGCATGTCTCCTCACTGCACATCATCATGTAGTGAAAGTTGAAGGATTTCATTGTTTAAAGTCTTGTGTCTCAGAACTTCGCTGATGTTCCTGTCAGAACTGAAAGATAAGTTTTACATTAGTGGTGGATAAACCTCGCAAAGCATCAGGTAGAAGTGCTTGATTTGATTAGGGAGACAGGACTTCTGGTGCTGTGCCAACATGATCAGAACTTCCTTGATTTTTAAAATGCTAAAAATTTTGGACAGTAAATCTCAAGAAATATGGATTATCTTTGGAGATCCCTGTCCGTTCTTTTCCTTTGGGCAGACCACAGGAAAGTGGCTGTCTTATGGACATTTTTGTTCCTTGTTTTGTCTGAGGTTAAATAAGCCCAAGTCCCTGGTAGTGAGATAGCTGACTGTTAGTTTTATTGACTGCCTCTGTGCAGTATGGGCCAAGTCTTCTGCTCATGTAGATCTGTTCAGCTCTACAGAAGTCAACAGAGCCACAATAAACGTGGAAACTCTGAGCTGTGAATGTGTCCCCTAACGCTCACTACAGCTCTCAAAATCTGGCCCAGCTTCACTAAGTGCAAAACTAAGAATGAGCATTTTTTTTAGGCACCAATTTATTAGCTGGTTGTTAAAATTCTGTTTGGGAATTTGGAGGGGTGATCTGTGGATTCTTAGAGTCAAAACGTTCGGAGGTGTCCTGAGGACTTCTTTCTGACAGTGGTTTGGGTTGCTCTTCACTGTAACTGAAGCACCTAGAAGTGACTTTACATCTAATTTAGATCAGATGGGGAGGGGGAAAGGAGCAGCCTTTGGCAGTTAATTCCAGACAAGGTGATTTTTGAATCACTAAACCCAAACATATATATTTCAGTTTAATAGTGACCTACCCTTTGTAAACATGTGTATAGGAGACTGTGGGTCCCCACGTCGACATCTGAGCAGGGATAATGTGGCACTAGAAAAATAAAAAGAACCAGACACCCAGCAGTGAGGAAGATATCAAATTAAAACTCCTTAAAGAAATATCTCACTTCCTATTTGTTAAATCACTCATTTTGTAAATGTCTTTGCTGTTGGTGCTACCACATATCATGTGATAAATAGCATTATTCTATAGTGTTCCCCCAATTGACTGGTTGAAGAAGATGCTGGGCAGGAGAGAAAGGGGGTGGTATGTGGAGCGAGGGGGCTGGGAGGAGGAAACTGTACTTGATCCTTATGGAAGTCAGTTAAAATTAATTGGAAAAAGCTTTTAAAGACCTAAGATGAAGACCAAATGTATCTCAGACCTGCGGCCTCATCCCCGACACTGAATGCGAAGGTCATTGCAAAGCTGTAGATTTATGCGGAAGGCTTGGGTGATGGAAAATGAGACAAAAGCATTTGGATTTTATTATTCCATTTACTCTGACCCTGGGCCATAAAGGGTTTGGAGAGCCTGTTTTATGTATTCAGCTGGTTGCCACACTGACAAGCATTTGGAGCCACTTAAATAAACCACCCCAACCCACAGCTGCAACAACACCATATCAAATACAGGTTAGAGTTGAAATGTAGAGCCAGCAGCACAGCGTCTCCAGCAGGTGCATGCAGAGTGTTTTTTAACCCCCTTGGTTTTGGAATAGTTCCCTTATTTATCTATCGGCTTTGGTTTAAAGACCATTTAATCACCGGCATAGATTCCAGGTTAAAGCACACGCATACACAAGCACTGACACATGCACTACCCAAGCAAGCCACTTTCTTCTGCCCCTCCTATTTCCTGACTTTTTAAGGGACTAAGACAGAGTTTGAAAACCTCACGTTTTGTGGCAAAGCTGGGCAATTCTGTCCTGCCTGCCCCTTTCCCAGGCTGCTTTATACATGCTTTATACATGCTTTATACATCTCTCGGATTCCTGCCAGGCACTACCACTTTGGAGCAACAAAAGACAGGAAAGAGTAATGTATCAAGAAGGGGGAGAGGGAGCAAGAATTTTGCTTAGAAAGAGGGGAAAATAGAGCATGTGTTTGGACTGATGACAGCAAAACTAGGTATCCAAGCGTGCTGGGAAAAGGGAAAAGGCAGACAGTCAACCACACATCTACTCAGAAATCAGTGGGAAACCTAATATCAAGTTTCTTGATGTGTCTTGCATGCTTTATGTGTAACATGTTGAAATTCTCCAACGGGCTACAGAATGTCTTGCGCCTACATGAAGGTGGAGAGTTAAGTAATCCACAAAAATTCAGATTTTCTAAAGAATTCACTTTCACCCTGCCTGCCCCTCTTTTGTTCCAATTTTCCATTAATTTTGTGTGATTTCTCATAATATTTCTTTTAAAATGCAATATCACCCATGTGGATGCAAATTCTTGTGAAAACTGCTACTTTTGCTCACACCACTGAAGTTGTTCATTTATTAGATTTAAGGAAAGCAATTCACCTTTAAGTAGGGACCACAAATATTCAGGGCAAAACATTTAATAGCCAAGAGAGTTTAACAAAATGGCAAAAGAGTATGTCAAATACATTTGAGTACCAAAGCAATTCCAATCTCCTCTCAGTACCCCATGAGCTGGAGAAAGAGGCTAATTTATGTGCTGTGAATTTTGCACTCAGCCTCTTCCTAGAGGCTATTCTTTCAGAGAAGAGTCGAAACACGTAATGGCTGAGATGAAATGTTGGAAAAGATTGCACTGCACCAGTCAGTATTTGCTAATCTTGGCTAGATAAGCAGAAGACAACGGTTTGTAGGACTTTTTATTCCTAACTTCACATTTTCTATAGTTCATTATCCTCCTTAACACGTTTCTGTAGGGATCAAACTGAATTCTCCTAACCAGCACCTCTAGTCATGTAGTATAAGGAATATTACAACAAAAGCTAGAGTAGCCAGGACATCTTGCAGTCTTTTAATTCATTCTTATTTTATGTCATACGTATTTAATTTTTAGTGTCACGTGCTGCCTAATCTACATAATAATCTAGAATAAAATAGGAACTGATAATATTTAACAGAATTCAGGGCCCCTTTTCAAATTAAGCATCTCTCATGAGAGTGAAAAGACAATAACATAAATTTTCTTCTTCATGAAGAAAGAGAATGCAGTCAGCCCCATCTTAGCCTTGAAGATAATGTTGCATGATAGACGGCTCTCCTTTGCAGTAGATGCAAGCCCAAACTTGAAATACCAGCCTATATGCTCTCCTGCATTTGCAAGGAATGAGTCGTAAACTTCTCTTGGTTAAATCAATGGGGATCCTCAAGGACCTGAAAGCTGCCCCTTTTTTTTTAGAGCTTGCGGTGTGGTCACGAAAGGTGAGGATGTTCTTGCATGGCTCTCAGATAGCTGTATCACAGCTGTCCACACCTGAGGTGGTCATCCTTCAGTGAACAGAAACAGGGCACTAGGTCTCATCCTGAAGCAATCAGAGCAGATGAATCGCGCATGAGAAATGCCCTTTCTCTCCACTGACTGCAGAGGAGTACAAGCATGATGACATCAGATGTAGACATCTACCTTGTAGACATGTAAAGTTACATGAGACAAATCCCAGGCGTAGTCACCTTTATCAGCTCTTTGCCATGGCAAAGGCCTGGTGTCGCTTTTCTCTCCTGCTCTCTGCCTGGAGCAGGCAACAATTTTGTCTCTTGATTTCTGAAATGCTCTCATTTAATTAATGTCACTGGGCTCAGCTGAGAAGTATGTGAGTGAAATATAATTGTGTGGGCTAGAAAGAGAGTCAGAGGAGATGAACTGAAGGTCTGTCCTTGCCTTAGACTTAAAGAAACTGAACCTGAACCAAATGTTGTGTGGAATTGTTATCCGTAACATAATCTGAATGAACTCTTGATCCAAACCATTCAGGGGAGCCCAAAACCGAGGGCTCGGCTTTTTCTTCAGTAATTATTGATGTAGTCTCAATATTCAGTATTGGAGCAAACTAATTTGCAGGCCTGATCTTCCTACATATGGAAATGAATTAAAAACAATTCCTATTTACTTATACATGATAATTTTCCTACTGTATTAGGGGGACCTGTTGCCTTAAGTGCCTCAATGGGGAGATTCCTCTGTGTTTTACAGACATCTAACATCAGAACTGGGTGGAAACTACTGGTTTTTTCCATGTTAAAATTTTCCATATGTTTGTTGCAAAATCTGAAAAACAAAAATTTGTAATCTTGAGCCAAACCCACTCTGAACAGAATCATTGTTGGATTTGTGGCTTTCTCACTTAAATGCTGAAAACTTTCTATTTAATGCAAATAGCTGCTGCATAAAGACGTGCAAGTCCAATCTTCAATCAGATAATGTTGTCTACATTGTTATAATGCTAGCAATAGCTGGGACAACTTGCTGAGGCTAACAACCTACATAGTCCGACCTGTGATACCAGCTGCTGGAGAGAGAGAACTGGAAAAGCTTCCCTTTTTCTTCGGTTATTAAAACTTGAAATCTTCCATAGGACACTTACATGGTCCAAAGTAAAGAATGAAATGATAACCAAATATGGATGGCTTCCAGCATCTAGAATTGGTTCCTTTCTGTCTAGCCTCATCCCCTTTAAGATACACTGATAGCGAAAGTGCTGGTATGTAACAAAACTGGCAATCCCATACTGTGTGCCTTCTGCCAAATATTGCAGAGTTTAACTGTGATATCCCTCATGGTCACAGAAGCAGGTGACAAACATGGGAGGAATGAGCCAGGTGCAGCAACTGCCATATTGTTGTGTGGAAAACTGGGGTCATTTGGCTCATAGTCATTACTGCTTGTCCAGTGTTACAAGCGTCATAAAGCAAGCGCAGCATAAGAACGTGGTATTGTCCTGTTTAATTCAAAAGAAAAAAACCACATTATAACCACATGTATAGTCATTCCTGCTGATCAGTAACTTTCACTGAAATTGGGACAGTTGCATTTTAATTGACTTTTTCCCCTACAGCATTGCATTGGGAAATCAACTCTGATATACTTGTAGCAAAGTGGAGAACAGTTGAACTCTTGTCAGATTTCTGTAGAGATCAGATGGTATTTATTTGCTATCGTGCTCTCCTGGGCTAGATTCAAACTCAGGTTCTGCAGATTACAGGGAAATTCTTTGGAGCCTCAGATGGATTTTATGCTGACTAAATTTAGAAATATTAGCAATTAAACCTGAAGCTGGGTTCATTTTTCTTGGCATTCCTATGAAATGTTGCATTAAGGAGAGAACAGGGTGAAAATAAGAGCTGGTGGACTAAGGAGAAGGATAAAAGATTCATGAATATTTCTGCTAATAAAAAGTGCTGAGCTTGGCCTATTTGATTCATGGGGTCATATTATGCATTATTTTTGAGTATTCAGATGACCTCCAGGAATTTGTAAAGCTTTCATAAAAATAGAGAATTCCTTGATATTTTAACCCAAAGTATGCTTTTAAAGAGCACCTAACACATTCAGACAGAACTTAATTTCAATTCTAGAGAAAATGCTGTTTCTTCTGGTATTAAAAACATGGGCCATATTAACAGAGTAGATGATAGAATTTCTGTGTTCTTTCCTGGGAGAAAGTGCAACGGCTTGATTTCTTTTGAGGGTCTTCACTATTTATCACCCATCATTCATTAAAAAATTGGTTGTAGGCATCTAAGGAGAAGACAGAAGTGATCCCTTACGAGCTGGATAGGCAGTCACATCGCTGGCTCGGCCAATAGCAACAGCCAAAATTATTTTGAATGCCCCATCACCTGCATATAAATTCTGCCAAATTTTCATGAATATTTCTGATTAACAAAAGCATTAGCAGAAAATCAGAATCTGGTTTCAAGCTGTTGTGAGGTGGAAAGAAAAAGGAAAAAAAAAAAAGATCACAAATATTAGTAGAAAAAAACAACGCAAGGAGGAGGAAATCATGGCCCAGTTGCCTGTCACGTAACTTTGTGAAATACTTCTGCTATTTTCAGGTCCTGCAGCCAAATGCAGGCTCTGAACAAAACCCAGGCCTGTCGGGCAAACTGTTTCCTAGCCGCAAGCATGGCGACCATTCCTGCAAACAAAGAGAGAGGAGAATATGTAAATTTAAACAAATTCACAGTTCTTTTTCCTCAGAAAAAAAAGCTTTCATGTTATTTGAAATAGCCAGACTGCTAGAGTAATGTTCTTACATATAAATGGAAATCCTTTTTGATATTTACACTACTGATTTCTGCACTTTCTTTAATCTCTGCTTTCAAATTAATAGACAATAACATCAGATTCCTTCCTTGGCTCACTCAGCACTTGTGCATATTTACCCAAGTGTCTAGAGTGGAGATTGTACACATATCTCTAATCCACCTGCCTATGTTAGTTAAAAGCCCAGATAAAATCAGCAGCACTTAAATCTTAACCTTTTAAGTCTGAAATGTTTTTAAAGTCTGGGCTCATGGCAACTCCGCTGGAGAGGGGGGGAGAGGTGGAAGTTGAATGTAAAACATTTCACAGCTTGAACTATTGTTCCTTTCCAGTGGAAACTAAGCTCAGGGGTCCCGCAAGAGTGTTACTCTGAGAACATTAGTAATGCTGACCAGCTCATAAAGTTTGCAGCCGTGTTGAGTGCTCCTAGCCTCCTAGAGTCAACTTCATTTTCCATCCCGTCAATATACTGCTCCTGAAAAACCTAGCAAGCGCAAGAGAAACAGGAGGAATGTGAGCTGTGATATCTGGCGCTCTCCTTCCCGTCTTTGCCTTTTGTTTCAGTGTTTGGCTCTGGACCCTTCGGAGGCCACTGAGTGATTTAACACCTGGATGGCCCCAGGACAGCAAAGATACTCTGACAGCATGTTGTGCTCTCTGCTCCGTCCTTAAATAGTGTCAAATCTCTTGTTGGCTTCCCTCAGGAGCTGGGCCTGAGTGAACAGATGCACCTATTCCTTGGAGAATGAATAGTTTGTTTATGTTGAGGAGATGAATGGGGCAGCAAGGCCATCTAGGTCAGTTAGTTAGCATGAAAAAAGCCATCAGGATCACCCCGCGGTATTGCCCAAGGAAGTTTGGAGTACAAAGGTGTACACACATCCTCCTCCTCCAGCTCTCCTCAGGGAGCACTTTAATTAGGAAGGAGGGTAAATTGCTTGGGATGCTGTGTGTGGAGGTATGGGGACAGGCAGTCCCAGCCACTGCGTGCTGCCTGAGCAGAGCAGGGGACGGCACTGCGATTTGAGGGTGTTCTTGGGGCATCTCCTCAATCCGTTACATTTCTCCCCAAGTCACACATCTCTTACATCTGGGCCCAAGCATGAAGGAATAGTTTTTTGTTTACTCCCAAGCTGACACCAGGGGAAAGGGCTATCTGGGAACATGGATGGGGAAAGTATGTGTGCATCTTTCTTTTAGCCTGTCTCTTTTTTCTCTCAACCTACCCTCAACAAGGGTGCCTATAGAATATAGCATAATGCTGCATTGTTTTGTTAGGGATTTAATTTCACTCCATCACAAGCTACCATCGGAGCCCCTGTCACTGCAATTTGTCACACTTTTTTGTGTGCTATATCTCACTGAAGTCACATCTCCTCCTCAGCCCATTGCATAATCTCCTAGTCTGGAACAAAGCTCTCCAATATAATGAAAGAGGTGAAGTCAGGAAAGGGAAAGTCAATGGTTACCGTTATCACTATAGAACTCGCTCCCACTGGCTCTGCAGGTTCAGTCACACCACGCAAAGCAGAGTAAGCAGGACATGCTGTGTGTGTGTTATTTTTTTTAAGCCCATTTATTGAACCTGCAGGCAGCACCATTGGCTGCTGAGAGATGTAATCCTATTCCCTCCTGCAGACCACCAGCCGTAAAGAGGCTGCGGGATGTCCCACCGGCCCACCAGGGAGTTGAGAGCCTCCAAAATAGATATCACAGGGAAAGGAGTGGAGAAATCAGCTTGCTTTAAAGGAGAGGATTGACTCTCATCTCAGGCTAAACCCACAACAACGATGTGCTTAGGAAAAATACCCTAAACAGTCAGAAAGAAGATACAATAGCGTGCTTTAAAGGAGAAATGAACATCTGCCAAAAAAAGCAGGATTTTGTTTTCTATAGGAGGGTGGTCAAGTACTCTGTTATGTGCTGAAGACTGAATTTCAAAATGTAAGCTGACTGCCTAAAGCTTATGGGGGGTGATAACGGTAGTTCATAAGGCTGCCCATGTGCTCAGGGCTACGCACCTCACTGCACTGCTTCAACAAGGACTTCAGTTTCTTCCCTGCTTTGCTCCTGGGGCACTATAATGATGTCTTCTTGCTCTCACTCAATCAAAAAAAATTAGAAACTTGAACGAATTTGAGATTCACTTGCCATGGCATCACCATAAATGGCATATTGATCCTGAAAAGGCAACATATACTAGGGAAAGGGGCTTCATGAAGTCCTCTGTGGAAGTTGCTATTGCTGTTGCTATCCTGTGGAAGGAAGGGAGCAGCCTGAGATAGATAGTTCATTCACAATACAATATTATTTTTCTTCTTCATTCCTCTTGTTGCTGCTCTACCTGCTCAGAACTTGCAGAAAATCTGGCCACTCTTCCTCAGGGGCTGACTTGTACATCTGGGCTCCCAGATTTGAAATGTCCGGGAAAACACTTTACCAGGCTGGAGTTCCCAGGCAAAACCCATTGATTTGCAGTTGTAGCTTACCAGATCTGGCAGGAGAATTATTTTGAATATGTGTTTTGAGGGCTTCCTAAGAAATGTAAACAATGTACTCTACAAGGAATTTCAATTACTCCAAGAGGGACAAAAGAAAAGAACAACCTGAAACACAAAATATTTGTGGCTTTGGGTCAACTCTTCTGTTCTAATTTCTGTTAAAGTTTTTTTTTTCAATAGAAAAAATGCATTTTGGCTGAAAGTTTGCACTGAAAAGTCCCCAGTTTTTGATCAGTTCTGAGCACTGTCTTTTCACATTAAATAAAGCGAAAGTATAAAGTATTCACAAGACATGTATCAATTTGACATCAGTGTAACATTTCTTAAGTGGCTCTTTCAGGAGTGAAGCCCATGACTAACAGGCAAATGGCAGCGAGATACAAGGAGAGATGGCTTCACAAAGGAGAGCAATAAGAAAGGAAAATGTTACACTGTTTCCACCGTGTGTTTTATAAGGAAGATCAGGGTAACAATGAGTCACTATGGAAAGGATTTATTGGGCTATGGAGCTAAAAGTCTGTAAAGATTAAAATTCTGATGGGGTTTGGATGGGGAATTGTTTCTGAGTTTAGTTTTACCCAGCGCACTGTCCAAGTTATTAATCCCCTTGTGTTTTCTAAGCTGGGTAACTCGTTGTCGATATGCTCCCCGGGCCAATTTCAGGCATGCCGGCCCACGGACTGGTGTAATATTTCTTCAGGCGAATCACTGGGTGGTCTTGTCTTGTCTTGTGAAGAGTGAGAAGCAGATAGCAGGAGACTTGCAAGATTGCTGTTGCAGGCATCAGTCTTTGAGTGGAAAATAATCCACCTGGAAGGACACAGCCTTTGCAAAGAGGGGTGGCCAGTGCTCCGATTGGGAGATAAGTTATAGGCTGAAATGTTTGAGGCGAAGGTGCAATTTGTCAGTGAGAGGCAAGGCTGGCGATTCAGGCTCTCTGGTGTCTGTTAGCATCTGCCACTCGCATCCACTTGCAGCTTCTCGGGAACTGCTGAGCACTAGAAAGCAGCACACTTCACTGCCGCACAAGAGCAGGTGACTGGCATCAGCCTTCTGTTAACCCTCCTGACAAACCCCATAGACGTGTTGACTAGCTGCAGAAAGTGCCTAGTGTCCAGCTTTCCTCGGTGATGGCCGCAAGATCTCCTGCAGCATGGGACACAAAGGGAGCCAAATTGGGACAGTCCCAAGTGAAAATAAGTAGGCAAGGGAAACACGTTGTGATAGTCTCATCTGCAGAGCTGCCATCAACCACTTTTTCCTCACATTGTGGATGCTGAAATGGTCTTGGAGGAAGAATATACGGCTTGAAAGAGAAGCAAAGAGTTTAGATTGGGCAGTTTGCTCCTACAGGCAGCATCTACCTCCCATGAATGCTGTCAGAGTGGGCCAGATGCCAGTCGGCAGCAGGAAGAAGCATTGACCCAGTGTTTCACATATGGCTGCGTAGAAGCCAGCGGAGCCCCTCCGTGCTAATCCCATGGTGTCTCTGCACTGCTGAGGAGGCTGATCTCAGGTCTTGCCCCTAAAGACAAGTGTTCCAGGTCAGATTCACTGTAGCTGGAAGTTTTTGCAAGTATGTTCCCCCCTGGTGCTTTGTAAACCAGGAGAGAATATCGTGTTTCATAGAGAAGAGTAAGATGTTATCACTAGGCATTAGATTTAACAGAGAGGAATTTGGTGAATTTGTCACTCCCTGATTAGTTCCTCTGTTTTTGCTTTTGTTATAACAGTTTACATAGGGTAAGGAGATAGGATGGAAATAAAATCCTTTTTTATTTTTGTTGAAAATATTTTACAAGGAAAGGGGTCAAGAAGAGCTTGATTTGGTTAAAACAGCCCACTGTCTGAATTTAACCAAATTACCTGTACTTCTGTTAGGATAGTGAGTCATGAGATTTATGACGCTCTATTTTCTAGCTGGAACTGCTGCTAGAACATTTTTGTGTGCTGGCTTGGTATTCTCTGCTCTGATCCCATCTGGAGTAGGTGAGTAAAATGCACCTGAGTGGGAAACATTTAGCTGAACTTTTCAAAACACTGAACCGCAAAATCAGAGATTGAGACCTAAGGGTTCATGTGACCAGGCCTAGGCTTGAAGAACAATTTTGTCTTTGCTCCAACAAGGGCAGTCCTAGACTACCAGGATAAAGGCACCAGAGGAGACATGTTGGCTACCCTAGAACTCCAAGGCCAGAGGGAACTTCATTAAGTTTTGTCTGAGAATGAGCATATGCCTGAATACCTTTAATACCCGTCATTGTTTTTGGTGTAGCTTGCACACAAAAATGTATGGATCTTCAGAAAAAAAGTTGCTTTTTAAAAATTCTTGTTATGCATTTGCATTAACCACAACCTATTGCTATAAATTAGGTGGTCTGACAAACACAGTACCACTAGCTATAGCCCTTCAAA
>Ga0181612_159986_pt1 | contig 21702 bp, 13 predicted proteins | sample HoacroProtozoa21_FD_119630 | JGI IMG/M metagenome (GOLD analysis project Ga0181612, IMG submission 119630) | Hoatzin crop microbial communities from Cojedes, Venezuel. Combined Assembly of Gp0051906, Gp0051904, Gp0051908
CAGGCTGCCCAGGGAGGTTGTGGAGTCTCCTTCTCTGGAGATATTCAAGACCCGCCTGGACAAGGTCCTGTGCAGCTTGCTGTAGGTGACCCTGCTTTGGCAGGAGGGTTGGACTAGATGACCCACAGAGGTCCCTTCCAACCCCTACTATTCTGTGATTCTGTGATCCTGGATGAGGAGTTCAGCTGTACAGAATGATGACTGTTTATGATTTTCAGTGCTAACCTTAGAGATGAAGGATGCATGACAACACATTATTTGGTGTCTATGTTTAGGAGATTTGAGTACTGGTTGTGCAACTTAAGAAAATGTACTATAATTCTTGAATAGCTATATTGACTTTTTATAAACTGTTGAAAACATTCATATCAGGAAAACAGTGAACCTGTTATGAATAACTGTATATAGAACAGAAGGTGCTCAAACTATTTTTTAGCTAGTAATGATGAGTGATTGCAGATCGTTCTGCCGATGAGGTTGTAGATATTCAGCTGGAATGTTGCTTAACTATTTTAACTATTTTAATTTTGTCCTTGTAACACCAGACGTTTCTCACCAAGAATAAAAGGTTTGACTAATTTCCCTCACTCTCTCGGGTTTTAAATCCACATGTACTGAATATTTTTCCTCTTTCAGACTAAAGGAGAAAGTAGTATTAGTATTGGCTTCTTTAGATAAGACTACTATAGGAGGGTTGCTTTTTATTCTTTTGTGCCTCCTCCCCCAAAAGAAGGAGCAGGGATGAAAGAACTGGTTCCCAAATACTCAGTCTGAAGTGTTGTACCTGTTCTTACAACAAGCCTCCTAAAAGGAACGACTGTAACTATATATTTTGTATTCTGATTTATTTTTCCTTTTCTTCACTCAGAAGAAAAACATTAGAAATTCTTTCTTGTAACTTTGTTTTGTTGAGTTTTGTTCTCAATTTTTGACTATTGCTAGTTTTTATTTGATGCTTCAAAGGAAAAATTATACTGCTGCAGTAAAACTTGTGATTTGACAGTTCTTCCTTTGTGTCCCATGAGGCAGAAGAGAATAAGATGAAATGGCTTATTCCCATTTCATTGCATGTAGGTGCACAGGAAAGACAGACAGCCATTGCTTCATGCAATGAAATCTGCTCCAAGGGCAGGGCTGCTGCACCTTGCCCATCAAGGAATAATCCCTGTATCCTCTCTACAGGTTCTACAGATCTTAGTTATGCACAACGGCTCCTAAACCTCTGAACTGTGTCTTTGTAGCCAATTCAATGCCTAGGGGCTGACCCTTATGTTTCAAAAACTTTTCCTGCATGAATGACACTGTGAACAAAACACTGACTGCTTTACTTTTCCTTAGCACTTACGTGTACTTTTGCTTTTGGAAAATTAGCTCTGATGAAACTAGCCAAAGATTGCTAAATAAAAAGCTAGCAAAAAGTGTTGCTCCTCTAAAATGGAGGAGGTTGTACAGATCGAAAGCAGTGTTATTGACTAATGCACTGCTTAAACAGGATTGTGAGGTGTGCTTTTTTAATGAGATACTTCTTTGATATTTTAGTGGTCACTATCAAAATACTAACTGAACTTCTGACATTCCTTGAGGTATTTATCCTGTCCTCATAGCCTGTAGTCAAAGGTGCTGATATCTGTCCCCTACATCTTCCTAGACCTTCATTCCCCGGCTGACTTGTGCAAGGTCATGTGGAGTAGTGGGTGATAATGAACTCCGGGGAGTTCATTCTGGGATCTTCTGAAGTACAGCTTGGAGTCCAGGTTGCTGAGCCATCTTCTTTTATTGCAGAAAGGAGAAATTCTGGCAAGGTAAGTAGTGAAACAGTCCTAAAAATAAATGTCAGTGTTTTTACATTTTTACTCAGGAAGTAAAATCTGCCTGGTGTTTCAAAGGCTTTTCACTAATTAAAATGCTGCTGAAAAAATACTGAGAAATGTCCACGTTCTATGCTACATCGTGTTGCTATCTGAAAATGATATACTTGGAATAAAATGAGCAGCTCTGCATGGGGTTTTCAGAGTAGCCAGGTGGTTGATCAACAATACTTCCAGGAACTGAAATAATTCCTCTTCTCTATTGTTCTCCCTTCATCTAAAAATTTGTGCAGTAAAAGAATGAATCAGTCTGGTGCAAATTACAAATCGGTATTGTGTTTTGAAGCCGCTAACAAAGAAAAGAGCAACTGCAATGCAATAATCTACTGCTATTGAGGAAATAAGGAGAAACTGTATCATCTTAGCTTGTCTCCATTGAGAATTTCAGAAATCAGTGGGTTAGATCAACACTTAAGACACTAAATTATCATTATGATTAATGCATCATGGCATGCATTTTAAAGTCCCAGAATGTTAGCCAAAACCTGTTTAAATCTTTGCTGTTGGAGAAAGGAAAGAAGGAGAGTAAAATAGTTTGCTGCAATGTTAAAGAGATGTAGAGTAGTATTTTGCATTTCTCCTAATATCTTCTTTGCCTTAGACATGTACAATGATTTCTCAAGACAAATTTAAATGCTCTAAACAAATATTAGAAAGGTTGTCTGCTCCAAAAGTATTTTTTGTTTACTTGTGTGGCCCTCAAAGTGCCTTAGGAACTTCATAGAGAGCTATTGGAAGAGGGTGCTTCTTGGAAGAGCTTGCAGCGTATTGAAGGAAGCAAGTGGTCACCACGCTCTGGTCGCTATGCCTTCTTTTCAGTGATGTGGACTGGTACCTGCGTTCTCTTTGAGGATTTTGGGGGTGTTGTAAGGACGGGGGTCAGTAGGCATGTCATGCAGAGGTTATTTTTGAGAAGTCTTGTGGCTTGCTCAGCAGCCTCAGGAGAGAAATAGGCATAGAATCATCTAGGTTGAAAAAGACCATCGAGTCCAACCGTAAACCTAACACTGCCAAGTCCACTGCTCATTCAAGAGAATACAGGTGCTAGAAATCACAAAATGCTAGAGTGAGACTGTGATGCTCTATCTCTATACTAATTTTTCTCTGGAGTGTTTTCATGTAGTGTTATCTGTCACTGAAAAATAACTTTTACAAATGGAAAAAAAATGTAATCTTTGCCAGGGCTTTCAGCAGCCTGCCACAAATTTTGTGTGCAAAAACACGTTTGAAACTAAAGTGCGTGCAGGCAGTAGCATTTGCTTAGTGATGTTCTTTTCTAAGTCAGAAGAATGGTGTTTGGTTTGCTAATACACAGTTCACCTGTGCAGGGCAAGGCTGAATATGGAGCTCTTTGTGCAAGATGAGACTTCTGGTAGAACTACACGATCTTTTACTTGTATTTAAATCATTTGAGTAAGAATAGGAAACAAAACTGCTGTCCTTCTAAGTACATCTTCTCTTTGAGTATATCACCAATAAGTCTTTGAGCAAGGTGTTGAGGGATTCCAGTTGCCTTTGTTTGCTTCACTATGCTACCGGTAATTTTTTTTCTTCATGTTATAGTCTTGGTTACTTAAACAGCACCTTTTAAAATTAAATGGATGCACTTTTGTTTGTAGTTGTTTTTTTTAATGAGGAGTTTAATAAGCTCTATAAAAAGAGCTCAGTATACTCTTCTCCACCCTGCCTTAGATTTACACAAATGGCTTGTTAAGAAGCTACATAAGTTTGTAAAACTTAAAGTTCTGCATTTTTACTTCCTCATGTTAATTAATCACAATAATAAGCCAATACAGGACAAAAAATAATATCCCAGATTTTTTTTGTAATATTTTGAAGTATACTTCATTGAAGTCAAAACACAGACTTTAAGTTTTATAATAGAAAAAAGTGTTTCACTGGTAACCTTTCCTGTAAAACCTAAAAGAGCAGTATGTCCAGCTCTGGATGACCTGCAGGACAACTTCCAGGGAGCAAAAGGGGCTGAAAAACTCTTTGACTGTATTTAGCAGCTAGTAGTTTCAAAGCACTTTTACTCTATTTAGTCCTCTCACATATGTCTGATAAAGTAAACAGGTGTAGTAGTTAAATGTGTTCCTTCAGCAATGCCCACGCCCTCCCCAGTGAAAGAGGAGGAACTTGGGTACTTGTGACTTAGCTGTTGCACTCCAGTGTAAATTGATGTTGCCTGTGGGTCTCTAAGACAGCGTGCTGTAAAATGGGGCAGCTGGGGCCTGAGTGCTTATACTGTTTTTTTCACTCCTGCTATGAGGACAGTAATTGTGAGAAGTGAATAGCTGTAGACAGTAACACGATAAACTACCACAACTGTGTTTACCAGCTTGTTGCATCTGTAATATCCATCTTTTCCATTATTCAGTGGGAAGTGTAGATACATGTTGATGTGTATCAGACAGATCTTTACAGGGCTGTGTAAGGTTTTTCAACCACTATTACTAAAATTCTCCTGAATGTTCACAGAAAAATTCTACTAAGAACTGCTACAAAAATTAATATCAGTTGTGATTTTCTTTTAAATAAAAATCTTGTAAGTCTGGGGAAGTTCCAGGAAATGGGAAGAAAAGCTAAGGTCTCTTCAGCACTTAAACAGAATAGACAAAATAACCTAGGTAACTCGGCTGGTTGCCTGGACCCTGACAGCAGGCAAGATGATTGAGACTGATACAGGATGCAATCAGACAGTAATGTTAGCAAAGCTAATGCCAATCAGCATGGTGCTAAGGAAAGCAGGTTGCCTGTTGCATTTTCTTTTGAATTAGATTGGGAGTGCTAAATGAGACGGTCTTCACTTACATTAATGTATGACACGGAGCTTGGATGCAGTGTGAATTTCCTTAAAGCAACCTACACGCAGACAGCAGATGTGAAACAGAATGATGTCGACACATATAAAAGTAACTGTAAATGTAGAAGTATCCAGTTATGTGGATATTTTCTAATGGAATTCTCTGAATCTGAACTTCATCCTATTTTTTTTAAATGGGTGTTGTGGAAGTATAAAATTGTTGCTGGCTTAAAGGTGGGGGAAAGTGACAAAAACTGATAATGTGTGCTTGTGAAATGGAGAGTGCAGAGTATGTGAAAGCAGTGAGGTTTTAGGTGCAGTGTATTAGCAATAATCCCTGCTTAAGAAATTATTTTTGGAGACTGAATACATGTGCTATACTGACAGAGACATCTCTAGGTAAATATGTCTGTAAATGTGTTCATAAAAGCATCAGTGGCAAATACCTGATCAAATTTTCTTTTCATGAAGATATCAATGTTTTCTTACTGATGTGCTGTGAATTGCCTTTTGCATAGTGTGTGTGTGTGTAAGGCACAGATTACCAGTGTTATTTAGAATGCCTTTATTCATTAGGTGGTAATTAGTAAATAACTGTTCAAACAAAGCATGCGCTTATTTGCTCATGTAGTTCACTCGCATGTTCACTTGGTGGAACCACAGCAGAGGAGCCAATCCCAGCTGGATGCTTGGACATGGAGGGGTGCGTTTGTGCCCCAGGGGCTGCCAGCCACCTGCTTGGAGAGTCCATGGTTCCAGCAGGCATGGAGGTATCCCTCTGGCTTCGTCTCTGTGGGGATCTGGTTTGCGTAGCCCCTTGCTGATGCTAGTATGTGCTAGTGGCCTCATACAGATTGAGCAAATTGTCATGGCTTGGTTTTGTCAGTCACAGAATCACAGAATGTAGGGGTTGGAAGGGATGTCTGGGGATCGTCTAGTCCAACCCCTCTGCCAAAGCAGGGTCACCTAGAGCAGGCTGCACAGGACCTTGCCCATTCAACAGGACCATTAGCGTCTGGAGCTTATCAGTCTGTGGGAAACTTTCACAGGCTACCTTCCTGCAGCAGCAATGGGAAAGAAAGCATGGGTTACTTGCTTTCCAGAACCTTCAGCTGCACCATGTGTTTCATTTGCCTCTGAAAATTCGACATCACCTTTCCAAACAACTTTTATTGTGCTTAGAAAGACCTGAAAAGAAGAAAACTCCTCTGCCCCCCCCCCAGCTTCACTTCCCTTAACTGATACTTTTGAGCAAAACCCAGTATTTTCTTGTGACTTTTGTCAAATAGCAACAAAAATTCACATATGCTGCTGGCAAATAGGAGATATAATTTACATAGTTATATTTATGTGAAGAGGTGCAAAAGCTTTCAGAAATATTGAAGCCTTAGTACATACGACATTTTTCCATTTCAGAGAATGAGCAAAAAATAACTTTGTGTAGAAAAAGAAAAGCTACATGCTTACTGAAGCTGTTGACTCATTGTTTGAGGGAACATATCTCAGTTATAAGTTACCTATTAGTCCTTCTACTCTAGGTTTCTTTGGTTGTTTTTTTTTTTTTTTAAATTTTGTTCCAGATTCTCAATCTCATCTAAAAACTGGTTTTTGAGTGGTTATTACTTGCAGATTGCCAAATAATGATAATCCATCAAAAGCCATGTGAAAAAGGTTGGTAGTATCCTAAATGGGACTGCATGAAAGAAGTCTTTTCAAAATCTGTGGCAGCTGATGCATTTGGGATGAGCTCTGTCAGTTCTTTGTGGACTGGGTAAAACCTCACCAAAGGTGGTGTGTCATGACTTTTCAGAAGCTGTTAAACCCTTTTTTAACTGGTTTCAGTTACTTTCTTCTAAATATATTGTCAAACATAGGGGACTGAAATCCTAGCCAGAAACAGACCCGTGCGGGTTTTGTTTTGAGGACAAGTGACACGGAGAAGCTGCAGAGAACAAAGTGTACAGTCAAAGAAGAGCTGTAGAAATGATCCTCAGAAAAAATTTTGAGAATGCATTTGGAGTAAGTGCTGTCTGGGAAAGGGCCTTGGAACTATGGAAAAATAAATTTTAGCATGCCTCTTTTTCCCTCAATGTGAAGGAATTTGGGCTCTGGTACTTTTTTTTTTTAATGGATGAATTATGTCAAGGAAATGACTGTACATAAATGTCTTCCTTTGGAGGGAGGTAGGAATTATTTTCTGAAAACAATGCAAATAAACTTTTGTGCAGCTCTTAGATGAGATACAGCTAAGATTTTTCAAAAATTTCAGGAGAAAGGGTGAACAAGACTGTTTTACCTTATACTTCAGAGAAGTAAGAGTTACTTTTGGATAACAAATACATTACATATCCAGATTTATTCACTATATAATATCCATAAACTTCTTCTACTGAGCACTGATGTTTTAAGCTTTCACAGAGATCAGTGAAGCTAATCTATATATTTCTGAAATACGGAACAAGGTTATACTACTGAGCCACAAGAGTCAGCTTAAAATATAGACAGCTTGCAAAAAATTTGAACATCACAAGGCATGATTTAACCTACCTTGAAAATACTTGCTTTATTATAGTTTAAAGGGCAGGTGACAAACTGCAAAGATTAAAAAGTTGTCTTTACAGAAAACAAATACAAGCTTCTTCAGTAGTCTTTTCCTGTTACAGCTGATGTGGAAAATATTGTTATTGCTTGTCGTTGATTCAATGCATCTTTGCTTAACTATTTATGATTAATGTTATAATTAGTATCTCCAGAGATATTGTTATAAACCATATTATGTGGAGATAAATCGCTGATACTAGGGGTCAGAGCAACATGAAACCACTTGAACCCTTGCAAAGGGTTGTACTGCTTGGAGAAGACTCGGCTGAAGAAGATAACCCCAAGGCCATTCACTGCCATAAGGAAGGTTGTGCTTCGTTAGCTGGGTCTGTCACCTATAAAGCTACTGTGGCCATCAGATGGTAGCAAGAGCAGCTGCAGTGTCAATCACTGTCTCTCCTCCCACACCCGTTCTGACCTGTGGTAAGAGAGAATACAGCATGTACCGCTGCCAGGCACTAGTGCCAGCATCTGCTATGACAAAATGACAGGTGACAGTCACAACCAATAGACCAAGTGGGAGCTGCTACTAGCGAGCAGCTGTTCTGTAAAGCGGGAGAGACAATTGGCAGGCAGGATGCAGCAGATGACAGGGCTACCCTAATACGCAGCTTCCTAGAAAATGAACCTATCTCACTTTTCAAAAAAAAACAACCACCCACCCAACTAACTGAATGCCAAAACAAAACCCTCCAGAATTAAAGGCAAATCTCTGCCTTATTCAATTGCTGTAACCAGATTGGTAATATTTTCTCCTTCTGTTTCTTGTAAAAAGTGCCCAATTTCACTAGGCCTCTGCTCTTTTTCCTGAACTAGACTTAACTGCAAACCTAAATCATGTTTTACTACATGTGAACATCAGAAATGTGGTACAAATCTGAATTGGAAACTTTCATACAAATCGATTAGTAGGACCATAAGCCCTCCTGCATACAACCAAGTGTTAGATACTTAATTGAGAAAAAACCTCAGAACATCAACTGCCTCTCTAAAATCACTGCTTAAAAAAAACCAAACAATATTCAGTACAAGGTTTGGAAAGGGGAGGGGGGGGGGAAAGGGCATGAAGAGCAGGAGATATTGAGGAGGTGATTCATACCTAAATGGCATTGAGGTAGATTAAATACATACAGCAGTTCTTGTGGTTCAGGTCTTAAACAAATACCAGAGGCCAAACCTGTAGTGAGGACAAATGCGAGAGCTCTGTGGCAATCAGTGAAGTTGTTGCTTCTGATGTCCAGGGTGGGTTTAACTGTTAAGGATACGGAGGTAAAGCTCTGTTACCCTCCAGTGGGGTGTGTTAGTCATTCTGTGAAAGCTGTACAGCTGCTTTTGGCTTTGGATGAAATGAGAGGGGTGAGGACGGCTGTGATTTGGCTGGAACACAGAAGCTTATCCATGCACAGAACCGAACGGGACAACCGAGTAGGGGTGAGGGAAGGGGGCGGACCCATCTCCTTCCTCACTAAATCCACGCCTGAGTAAAAGAAACTCTGAAATCCTGTAGATTGGAACTGCTGCCAACAGGAAAGAACTGGTGATTAAAGAAAATAATCCGTGCCTTTTGATGGCTTATTCAGAATTTGTGCAGAAGATGAAGCAAGTGCACCTAAAAGGCAAAATAGATATTTTCTGTTGGCTGACATTTATTTTTATTTTCTTTCATTAGAATGGCTTTAAACATCCATTTGCTTAGGATTTTAGGTGACATTATGTGTGTGTTTCATGTGTCTAAAAAGAGGTGGGAAAAAACTGAGATTTGCTGCTTGCTTTTTCTTTTTATTATTGTGACAGGTAACCTTTAAATCTATTACTTTTACCGAAGATTAATTCAGTAATGTCCTCATGAGGGGTAAAGGCTCTGGAACTTCTAAAGGAAAGAGGGATTGTTGAAATTCCATGTGCTTGAACTAAATACAGGGCCATAAAAATTTCTTCTGCATTGCAGTTACACATGTTCCTAGCTTAAACCACGCTTTTCTGGTGGCTGAGAAGGGTCTGATTAATTTTAGTAGCTTGTTGAAGTGGTATATGGATGAGTAGCTACAAAATTAGCTGTATGATAGACTTGTTTTCCAAATATTTTTCTTCCAGTTGGGGATGTGGCTATTCTCTGCTATTTCAGATGTGGCTTCCTATCTCACCTGAGGTGATACTTCCTGTGTTTAAATCTGAAAAAAAATTGGAGTCAGGCATTGAAAGGATTGTGACTGATTCATAGTTACTCCTGTGATATTTAGAACTACAGTGATTTTTATCTGCCTTTTGCTCTCTGTACTTTAAATGTGGTGGCAGGGGGGGTAGGGAGGTGGGAAGGTTGAGGTTCTTGGGCTGCTGCTCCCTGTTGTCATGAAGGATTATAGATGTTAAGAAATTGCTACTAGAGCTAGTATATTGTCCTACTGAAGAATGCTGCTTCTATCATATTCTGCTGTGGCTCAAGTCATTGAACCTCTACTGAGATCCAAGCCTGCCAGAAAATGAGTTGACTCCATAGTAATATGCTGAAAGGCTTGAAGGGTCCTGAGGGTCGTCTTCAAGATCTCCCACACTGTCTTAATAGGGAATCTGCAAACTGTGCTAGGATGTTCAACTGTGGAGGCCGGCGTTAACACAACTAAGATCTGCAGAAATATTACCAGGATGTTATTTTTCCATATTCTTCCGACAAAAGTCTTCTTGAAAGATGTCTTGGGAAAGTGAATAGTCATAGAAGGAATGGCCAAAATAAAAGGGTAACGGTGAGCCCTCAGGCTTACTCCTGAAAAATAGTCTCTGCCACCAGTGGTTCAGTCTTGTAGCTTGAAAAATAATAGGTTGGCTGTTGTTCCCTGGTCCTCCAGCTGATGTTGTTATACCTGGGAACTGTGGAGACAGCAGGTGAGGTTGGTTGGTTACACTTTTTGTTGGGTTTCTTTTGCGTTTGTGTTTTTTGGATTTGTGGGGGGTTTTGTTTTTTTTTTGGTTTTTTTTTTTTGTGTGTGGGGTTTTGCTTAATTTTCTTTCATGGTGTGGTTTTTTTTTTTTTATTAGTTTGTTTTGAGAAGGGTGGTCTTCCTTTAAGGGTCGTGATCCTGAAAGTCTGTTTTGTCCAGGAAGATTATTTTGCTTTCAAGCTAAAAGTGCGATTTTTCCCTAAAAAGTAGTAGAATCTAAATTATAAACCAAGGAAAGGCCCTCTTGATGCAGTACCTCTGGTCTCCAGAAGAGTTAGATGCCTGTTCAGGCGGGTTTTTTTCACTAATAGTTGATCTGTACAGTTATATTAAATGAGTGACTGGAGACACTTCATGGCTGTTTTAAGTTCACTCCCCTGTGTGTACAAATGAAGCCCAATGAGATGTTCCAATAGATGAGGCCACTGGAGAGAAAAGAGCTGAGCAATGAATAAAGAGTGGTCCAGAAGCATTCATGTACAACATAATTTCAATTTAAAATTTCTTCTCTCCTACTTTTTAATTATACTTTGCTATCAACTGGTAAATACTACAATTCTGTTGTTGTAGAATTTGACAGAGTCATTACACCTTCCTAAATGAAGAAAAAGGATTTTAAGAGCTTGCTCCTAGTGCTTTATTTAAGTAATGCAAGGTTTCTTTGTGCCTGGAATTTATGCCAAAATCCAGTGACTAATTGTAAGTGTGATGTAATGAATGAACAGTTAAATTACAACTTTGTTTTTCTGTGGTGTAACTAATCATAGTTTAGTCTTCTTGAGCTGAGTAAAGATTGGTGTAACTTCCTGTGCTCTGTAGAGACTGTGATTAGAATATCTCAGCGTTGTGTAAACCTTGCTCATAAAACATATCATAAAGGATATTTTAGTGTTAGTCTTAAACCTAAGTTACATAAACCTGTGCTTCCTAACAAAATTCCAAGACTCACAGATGAACTAGCTTCTGAAAATTGTCTTGTGGGGAGAGGGGGGGTTGGAAAAAAAAAAAAAAAAAATAAAGTAGCCTATCCTTATTGTTAGAGTCCTGCTCAGCCACTGACAAGTGCAGAGCAGCACAGCAGGCCTGATAGGATGGGGAAGCAGGTTGCTGAGGTCTGGGCTACCAGTACTGAGACTTGTTTGCTGGGGAGGATGGAGCAGTGGATGAGAACAGGGAAGAAAAGAGATGGATGTAGTACGCGGCACATGTCATTTGTCACGTGCTTGGGGATTTGTCCTTGTAGACTAACCTCATAAGGTCTGGAAAGTGTTAAAGGAAAATATGTCATGCTGGTTCCCGCAGCCTGAGAGAGATGAGGCTGCTGCAGCTTTTTGTCCCCAGATCCAACCAGTAGTGAGGCTAAGACGTGTTCCCAGCAGGCACAAACACGTGTATACGTGGTGGTCGTCACGCAGGTTGTGAACATGCATTCAGAGCACTCGCGTGAGCACAGACAGCACCAGTGGCCTCATTCTGCTGCCCTCTATGGCTGGGTAGGATGGAAGCTTGCTAATGAGGATCCTGCCATCAGGATGAAGCTGTCTTTGCCTGCCTGCCCTTCTGCTAACATTTCCCGGTGTATGGCATTTAAGATCCTGGGCTGGGAGGGAGCATGACTGGGATTTCAGAGATAGCTTCTGGGAATGGATGTGTATTTTACATTGGACCATGTCTGGGTTTAAAAACAAAAATAACAAAAAGAAAAATCAGTGTAGCCAGGGCAAAAATTCTTCTCATCTCTGGTACTGATCAGAGGCGTGCTGTGCTGTCTTTTGCAGGTTCACAAAAGAAATGGGGAGGATGCCTGTGGGAAGCAGGGGCTCCATCCCATCAGGTCCAGTGGCACTTGAGGACTGGAGCTGGGGCTTTCCTGGATGAGTGCTCTGCTCTCTAGGCTCTTATGCAAAAAGTGAGCAGCGGGTATGGGAATAATAGCTTAGCACCTGGCTGTGGGCAGACGTAACTTCCTTATGATCTTCTAACAAGTTTCTGTCCTAAGAGGACTGGGTCGCTGCCTGCATCTTCCTGTATTTGGTCAATGAACAAAAGTAAATGCCTGAATTAGGCACGCTGAAGTTATTCAGAAGAAGATGGAAAGAGAACTGCCTCTCTGTGCTGCCATCCTATGCCCCGGCAGTGAACATCAGGCAGGCTTGGTTAGCCCCACCGCCAGCTGTTAGATAGGCTGAGTTAATGTGCACGGGTTTTTCTGTGTGTTTTTTGGGGGGTTGGTTTCTTTTGTTTGTTTGGTTGTGGATTTTCTTTAGCATATCCAGAGAACTATTTTAAATAGGATTTGGCTGTCCCAACCTATGTGAGGATAGTAAGAAGAGTGCACAAGTCACCATTTGAAAGATTTTTTTTCTGTGCAGAAATTTGCCCAAGATAGCCAGTGAAACTGGTGTTTCTTTGCAGCCACAGTGAACCAAAATGAAGGTTGTAGGAGGCACAAAGTATACAGGACTGTTCCTGCCTTCAGTTAGAGGCTGGCTGAATCCTGCTCCACATCTCAGTATGCACTGCATTTCAATCTCTTTTCTGGCACTGCGACATAAGCCTCAGCTGTCTCAGTAAAGAATCAAGCCCTGAAAAGACTGTGTGTCCTAAGATCAGGATTCTGGGGAACCTATTTGTAGTCAAAGGCTTTTCTGCAACAAAGGCAGCTATCCTTGCAAATGTGCGGTAGGATTTTTTATCCCTCTTTTGTGAGTGACGGTTGCCTAGGATTAAAGGTGTTGCTCTCCTGTGTGCTTCACAGAGAGCCAGTTAAGGTCGATTTGTTTGATTTATGTTCGTGTTTGTTTTTTTTTTTATAGGTCTTTTCTCAGATTGGAAAATAAAAAGGTGGATGAGTCATCCTTTCAGCTTTCCAATCCTTATTTTACGTGCTACTTTTACAGCTCTTAATAAACTGTAGGGATTTGTTGATATTTCTAGTAAGGAGATAGGAAACTGCTATGACAAAGCAAGTAAGTTGTGCTATCTCTCGTGGGATAAGTTTCACCAACTCTGTAGCTCCCAGAATAAGCATCAATAATTTAGTGGATACTAGACAAATAACTTAATTGAATTTAACTGCTTACCAGGTCCACCACTATGTGCTTGTTATTTTCCGTAACATGTTTTGTTTGAAACAGCATCATTAGTTGAACAAATTTATTAGCATTGCTTTAGGTTAAATGACAGTTCAGCAATGTGCACGTTGACTGTAGAAAATATGCAAGCAATTTTTCTTCTTTCTGTGAGAACAGAATGACAATGTGGGTGGTAATGAATATTTAGAGTGCTTTTATTAAAAAAGAACAAAAGAAACAACACCCCCAACCAAACACACACTTTCTAACAGCATTCATTATAATTTAATTGGAAGTTTACCAAGATGAATGCAGTTAAGCACTATGTTGCACTAGAGGCAGGGGTTAGATTCATCCCTGGTGCGCTTCCAATGGGCTGTGGAGCTATGCCAAGAGTGGATTTGGCATGCTTTCTGTGTATTTTTGCGACTGTTTGGAGGGAAGGTGGGATGGATACTTACGAGTTAGACATGAGTTTAAGCAGCAGATTGAAAAGTACACCTGTGGTATTTGTGACACTTTAAAGAATTCTGTAGGTTCCATCCTGGTTCTCCTTTCTAAATATCTATGTACATATATGTGTTCTTTTCTGAGACCCTTTGACAGGCAGGGGGAAGCCTTACAGCAGCAGTGAAGGGACTGCACATAACCCTGTAATAGTCGTTCTGTACCGATAAGTGTACTGTGGAGGAAGTGGTCTCCTAAGGCTGTGAATCCATAGCAAAGCCCCTTCATGCTTAACCTTCAGAACAAATTATGGTTCATTTATAGCAATAATACACTGGGCAAAATTTCAATTTACTTTTACAACTTCTAATCTGGAAGCCACGGGAGTCTTGTGATGGATATGAGTGACAATGAAAAGCTGGGACTGTCTAAACAACAAAGGAATCCTGTTCTTGTCAAGCAGTATGGTTTCAAAGCAGGGCACTTGGCTGAAATGCAGAAAATTTTGGTTTCTTGCCATACAGTAGCTCTGTGGTGTTAGTAAAATCTCTTCCTTCCTGTGTGCTTCATTTATCTTTCTGAAAATTTATAATGATCTCTGTTATGTCATCGTGAGCTTCACCGGTTAAAGTCTGGGTAAGATTGGATATAATCTGCAGAATACTCACTTGCAGAACTTCATGGAATACGGTCCTTTCTGCATTGCAGCCTGTTGCTTTGGACATGGATAGCTATGTTGTGTATCCTCCTCAATTCCTTGGCTTAGAAGAATCAAATATTCTTATGGTTAGGAATCAATATTGCACGTGTATGAGCAAAAGACTGTGATTGATCTGGAGCTTACAGGCTACGTGATTTGTCTGGCAGTTTCTTTTGAACATTTTCCCTCCCTCTGGAATAGATCTGGGACTCTGCTTCCCACAGACATGCTTTCTGGCATCTCCCAAAACCCAGTTCCCAATGACTTAACCTTCCTCTACAAAGCATCCTGCATCCTAACTTTCTGCAAGGACCCCTTCCCTTCTGTCTACCTGATGATTGAAAGCCATTGTTGTGCAAGTCCTTTTGACGTTGCCTGTTGCTCCCTTTTTTTGAGAAGGCCCTCATCCCCTTCTACCAGCCAAGCTCACTGCAGCTCTGTCTGATGACTGTCCTGCCCTGCCTCGTTATCTACAGCCTTCCTGAGCAGAAGTTTAGCTAATCAGAATCTTGCACTGCACAATAAAAAGGAGCTACTTAAGTCTTTATGAATGAACATGCAAGCTTCTAGTAACTCCACAGAAAACCTAGGCTTCTGTAGAGGCAAACTTCTACATTTTTGAGGGAGAGGGAACTGAAATTCAACACTCAAGCAAGCGAAGTCCTGTATGTTGCTGCTAATGAACCGCAGCATCAGAATTCCAGAAATATCTGTTGTATGATTATTGCTAACTAATTTTTGTGCTAGGTGCTGCATGGGCCAGTGAAGAACTTGTAGTCTCATCAATAACAGAAAAATTAAATCCACTTTTGCAATACTGGAGTTTCTAATGGAGAAGTCTCTTGAATGATTTTCTGAACTTGCTGAAGAACACTTTAAAAATCTTTGACATGAAGCATGTACTTAAGGATTTTTTTTCCTCTTATTCACGACTTGCTAATTTTGTCTTTAGTCTGGTGGTTTGAATTAAAGATCAAACCTGAAATTATTCAGTCTATAACTTCTTTCTTTATTCTGCTTGCAGGTAGGCTTAGATTGTATTTTACCTCTAAAGCTAAGGTTAAGAGGATAGGAACAGTTTTGTATTGTTTAAAAACTATCAGTATGACTGGGGTAGATCTCCATAAGAACAAAATATCCCTTTGTCCTCAAATTACAATCTTTCAGTTGGAATGAAGGAATCTCTTCCTTCTTTTATTTTCCTTGTTCCTCATCAAGCAGGTTGCGAGTGATTAACAAACAAGATTTTGGAGACAAGGTCTTTTTCTGTTTAATTCTTATCTGTTACACTGCTGCAAAGAAATACTACACAGACTTTTTTCTCTTCTAGGAATTCTTTGAAGGAGACTTTTTTTCCTGGCAATTCCGGTGTCCTTACATAAATGTTTTGTGGACAACATTTAACTTCAGATTAACCCCTGTCTCTTTTCCAGGGCTTTCCAGCATGCGTTCTCCAGCTGAAGGAGTTTTTCATTTGCTCACAGCACCCTACTTTGCCTGTGGAACACTACTCACGATAGTTTTTCTTCTCAGCCTCAGGCCAGGGAAAAACACACTAATTCTTCTGTCCATGCATCCTAATTTTTTGCCATTTGCTTATCCTCTGCCCTTAATTCTTCCTTTTCCACTCTTTAATCTCTGGATTCTACCTCCTTGTATGCTTGGGTGAAGCCAGCCTTCACGTTGTTCCTTTTTCTATTGCTGCTTGCATTTTCCCTCATCTGTGGTCGTGGTCAAAGTTCAGAACTTGTCCTCTCTGGCTTCTCTGCTTGTCACTTGAATTTCCTCCCTTCTCCTGCTGTCTTATGTCCTTTGGTACTGCTTATCCTTCCTCACCTGTTATATCACACTGTTCTGACACCTTCAGTTCATTAGCATCTGTCCAACAACCTGCTTATTTGGGAGTGTTTGAGCCATAGGACACAATGCCATCTAAGAAGTAATGACCTCCCTGAGCCCCTGTCCCATTTCTTGTCTTTGTGTCTGACTCTACACCTAAATCACTATACCTGACACAAATCCAGACTCTCTGTCAGAAATGATCAAAGCCGTCATAATCCTTCTCTAATGATGAGACAGAATATTTACATGTTCACCCCTGATCTTTATAGAAGTGGCCACATTTTTGACAGTTTTGTCTCATTAAATGGCTCTTGAAAGCTAGAGGGTGTCAGAATAAGTAGGACAGCAGTTTCTGGCACCATTTGTTAGAGTGTTCTGACTTAAACACTATCCTTAAAAGCACTGGCACAGATATTTGTGTTATCTTTGGCCGCTGTTCACTCTGAACTGTGCACAGCAAATTTTCAGAGCGAAGGGGATGTAGTAGGGGAAGAAAGCCTGTTATTGCAGGTTTTTTAATAGTTTATGCAGCTTTTTTGGCAGTGTTTGTGCTTGTCTTCATATTCTAGGGCTTTTGTGACCACTGGATCACATAAGCCTCAGTGTGGGCTGCTGAAGGAGGAGAATGCTTGATGGAGGTCATGGGGTTTATGTGTGCCCAGATTGAATCCAGAAGAAGGATAGAAGGAGATTAAATCTCAGAACTTGCCTTATTTCCTTAAAAAATAACAACTCATATGGAGAAACTCTTGCAAAATTCAGTTTGTTTTCAGCCAAATTACTTGGCTACCCTTTAATAGAATAAAGTCTTCAAGTCATGGTTGTCATCGGGATTGCACCACACTCAGCAGCTGTGTGTATACTTCATCAGTTCAGGAAAGCCTCCTGCTTACATAAACTTGAAAGTCACATGGTTCTGTTTTCTCAGGAAACAAAATTAGTTCTGTGAGTTTTAAATAAAACGCAAGGAATAGATTCCTATTTTGGTGGTGGTAGTGGTGTTGTAGTCTTCCTTATACGCAACATTGAAGGACACTGAAGATGAGGAACAGAACAGCTTCATTCACATCTTTTTGTTATCTGAGTCAGAACAGAGACTGAAATGCCAGTTTACTCGTTTAATTGGGGATTAAAGCCATTTTCGTATTGGAGTTGCTGAATATTTGATACGAAATGAACTTGAGAAAGTTCAGCGCAGGAGTACTGTATGTTTCATGGCAGGAATATGTGCCTGAGAAGAGATGTGAATTAATTTCCCAGTTTAATTCAGTGAATTCTGTAAATGGTGAATGAAAGGATATGAGAAGGCATCTCCACAGCACTGCATTTCCATTCAACCAAAATTATTCCTGAGTTGGACTTGATCGTTATTCTTGCAAATAACTCAATCAGAAATCTGTTTTTTTGATGGATAAACTGTTTTGTAAAATGGTTGTCTATCCTTAAGCATCTTAATTTACAGTCTAAACAGTTCCATGTTAAGCACCAGGGATTCCTCAACTGTGACAAAAAAAGATGCATGATTTTTCATACTGATGTCCATATGACATTGCGATTGATCAAGTTGGTGATATAAAATTTTAAGGTTTTGTGAATTTCATTCTGTTGTCCTTTTAAACTAGTTGACTTCTCTCTTTTTTTTGAAACTGTCATAAAAAGATTTTGCAACCAGAATCAGATCGCTTTTATGATATTAATTTTGTATTGCAGAAAACTATTATGTTTTAATAAGATCTAGGGTTCACTGAAACACAATCCTACTGTAGAGTCACACAGATTCAGGTATTAACACTTCCTTGTTACATGTTACTTCAGAAAGGTGCCTCTGGAAAAAAGAGAATGCCCTACTACCTGAAAATGAACAGTAGCTTGTAATACAGTTTCAGAATCGTATAGCGGTGCAAAATCCCTTGACCATAAGCCAACATGTCTTTAAGTGGTTAGAGGCCGTCACCTTTCAAAGCACCTAAGCAAGTTTAGTATTATCTACGGTTCACATAGTCTGTTGTCTCTCCTTGTTTAGTCGTGATTGAAAATTGTATGTTATAAAGCTCTTCATGCCTCTTGTTATGCACGGATAGACTCCTGTGAGGCAAAGCTACTTGACACATAGGATTAAAAAAAAAAAAGTTATTGCTTGAAAAAAGAAAAAAAGGAAAATAGGATGTAAATATGAAGTCAAGTCTTGGGGAAATGCAGATTCAGTGGTGATGACAAGATAACTGTAAAGAGGGACTGTTGGAGCGGAGTCTATTTATAGAAAGTATACATCAGGACCATAATGCACTGAATCAAAGAAAAAATTCTTGTGTTGATAATGTGCACAGTGGCAGCTATATATATAGTTTTTCTTCTGTACTCTATGGAGTTTTTGTGGCTTTTTTAAAGTTAATTTATTTCTTGTGAAAGATGATATAACAAGGGCATTAGAAATAGGAACCCTTTGGCTACCTACAAATGGGAAAGTATGAAGCAATATCATGGTCAAGCTTCCTCTGTCAGTACTCTTGAATCCTTTTTTAAAGTTACCACATGACATATGAAACCTTGTTGAGTTTTACACGCTTTTTCTACAATTCCAGCATTTCAGGGTGTCCTCGAAGTATAGCTCCGTCCCAGAGCCTCAAATTTCTTCTGCTGGTCCCAGTGGATTTGGAGGAGGAACATACAGCGTTCATAGTGGTGATTGAAGAGAACTTTAAGTTGGAAACTTGTAATGATAACAGTGCTCTGAAGCAAACATATAAACTAACAAAAATGTTTGAGAGGAATCATGGTGTCTCTTGTTTGTTAGGTGTCTTCTTGCTTTTGGAAGATGTTGGAATGTTTAAAGAAAGCTGAACAATAAGCTCCTCTTCTCTTCCTAAGACCCTAATAAAGAAAAGAGGCAGAGGGGCAAAGTCACTATGTGCTGTCCCTGAAATAACTTGAAGGTATCCCACACTGAAATGCCATTGCAAAAGACTGAATTTCCAAATTTTTCAGTCCCTCAAAAAAATAAATAGATCAAACTGAGGTCTTGGGGGAATGTGTGATCTGAACATTTCTGCAAGTCTGCCATACCAGTTCAACATCTAGCCTGATGACTTGATCATCTGCTAGGAATTGGATTATTTCTGAAACATCATGCTACAAAAATGGTTCAGTGTGGCTTCAGTGGCCAGTTACTACCTGGACAGAGATGGGCTGTTCCTACAGTAGGAGCTGGATCCCAACAAAGGATTGCAAAGCTTCCTCTGGAGAGAAATGTGGAGATGCTGATAGTGCCTTCTGGCTGTGACACCAGCCCACCAGTCAGTACCAGCTCTTCCTTTCTGTGACTACTTGTAATCTTGCAGTGAGTGGGCAAAAATAAGATGGGTGGCATTGGCATGGGTAGGAAGTCTGTCTCCAGTGGTAGCATACAGCATGCCTGGGTCTGTTGCCAGAAAACCAGACCTTTGATCCCCAGAATAAGGCTACTTTGCTATTCATTCATATTAGGGTCCTCAATGAGAAGGTATGAATATGACTCAATTGCTTCTCATCTTATTTTGGTAGAAATGGACTAAATTGTGTTAAAGTTAACTGGTTTTAGAGCCACATGTCTGTGTACTTCAGTATTTAAGTGTAAGTTATTCTTCTAGGGCCCTGGGATAGCAATGTCCAATTTCCCGAGTGTGTGTAGTTTTGAGGTACTACAATATTCGGTGTCTTTGTTCAGCTCTGTCTGTGCTGGGTAGGTGTGGAACTGAATAAACTGGATTAATATCTTGATTTTTATTTTATGGGTTCATGCATCTGAAACACACAACTTTACATCTTCAGCTTGTATTTTTCTGTGAAAAGTGTTAAACTGCTCTTGGAAAAGTTTATTGAATGCTTGATTTTGACTTACGGCATGACAGAGGAATATGTTTTCAGTAATCAGGAAATAACATTATGAGCATAGGACTGGTGAAAATGCTCTCAAGAAAAGAGAATATATTCACAGCAATCCTACCAACTCTGTGTGTGTATTTATATTTGTTTTTTTCCTTTCCTACAATAAAGTCCTGCTGGCAGAATTTTATATTCAGAAAAATAATCTTATTGCTTCTGAAGAACATATAACTTTAGCCTCTTATTTTGTGAATAGTTATGTTGAAGGGATCACATGCTTTTTGGGGTGAATCGTGTATGTCAATATGTGTCAGACTTCAGGATGCTGTAAATAATCTGTTCTGATCTACACTACATGAGGATTTGGCCGTTAAAAAAATTCTGTATGTATATGGGAAAGAGCTAACGTATCTGTCTGTTGTGAAAGAATACAACATCCTTTAATGCTTTGCAGTTTTATAGGTAAAGGGTTTTGCATAAAACTAATGGAATGGCTCAATAGAATTCTTATTATTGATATTTCGGACTTGATTTAAAAGGTTTTCTTTGCATTTTTCCCTAATAAGCAGTACATAGTATTCTCATATTCTCAAAGCAAAATACAAACAAACAAAAAAAACCCTAAACCCCTTCAGTCTTCACGTTTTATTTATTTCTTTATTTAAATGCTCCAGAGGATAGGGAACTGAGAATAGAAATTTCCATTGCAAGGATTGTGAACCTATCCAGCGTTTTAACAAAGCCATTGCTAGTACTTTGGAAAGGCTTTTCTTTAATCAGATATTTAATGCTGCAGCAATCAGAAAAGGATAATAGTGATTTTTTTTAACAGCTTGGAAAAGAGAAACAATGGCTATTGTAGTGTGTAGTAGTGGTCTTTAACTGTCAGTCTAACATAGCTAAACACCTATTAAGCGCAAAAGAAGATGGATTTTTCTTCAATTAGAATAGTTTCCATCATCCTCTATTACTTTTGATCTGATGTGCTACAAGAATTTACCTCTTATTGTACTTATGAATATCTCATCTTGCTGTGATGGCTGAAATCTTTCCTAGTTCATAGGCTGAAACCTAAAAGGCTCTTGAGGATCATCAAATCCTTTTACAACTGGGAACCATATTCCCTTTTTCTTTTAATAGCTGCATATTGAATGTCCTCTTAAAACTGGTTAGCTATTTGACTTACAGGTTGCAGTCTGATCCTGGAATTTTGTCACAGAATTTTTGGTTAGAGTGATTTTTAGCTGCTTCTGGTTTATATAACATCTTCCACATTTGTAATTTAGAAATAATGGAGTATCACAAATCTCTTTTGCCTTCATCAAGCATATTACAGAAAATCTCCACTGAAATCATAGACTTTTGTCTGAAGTTCTAGCTTTCTATGGCTCTATGAATGGCCACAGAAATAAGCACAAATACAGGCTTGGCAGAGAATGGATTGAGAGCAGCCCTGAGGAGAAGGACTTGGGGGTTCTGGTTGATGAGAAACTCTGCATGACCCAGCAATGTGCACTCGCAGCCCAGAAGGCCACCTGTATCCTGGGCTGCATCAAAAGCCGTGTGG